>Ga0123329_1001198_pt1 | contig 24861 bp, 17 predicted proteins | sample BioC12SIPDNA_FD_89703 | JGI IMG/M metagenome (GOLD analysis project Ga0123329, IMG submission 89703) | Anaerobic biogas reactor microbial communites from Washington, USA - Biogas_R1_B C12 SIP DNA | ecosystem: Engineered > Bioreactor > Anaerobic > Unclassified | place: Washington, USA | collected...
CGCGATGGGATGGCGGCGCGCACCGGCGTGCGCGCCCTACACCGCCCGAGATGCGCGGTGTCTCTCGACACTGTAGGGGCCGAACGCCGTTCGGCCCGCCCCGCTTGGCGCCCATCCGCTCGATGGGATGGCGGCGCGCACCGGCGTGCGCGCCCTACACCGCCCGATGCGCGGTGTCTCTCGACACTGTAGGGGCCGAACGCCGTTCGGCCCGCCCCGTCTGGCGCCCATCCGCTCGATGGGATGGCGGCGCGCACCGGCGTGCGCGCCCTACATCGCCCGACGCGTGGTGCTTCTCACCACTGTAGGGGCCGAACGCTGTTCGGCCCGCTGCGCGCCATATGTGACCGAGACATGGCAGGGCCGTGCTATCGCGCGATAGCGCGGCCCTCTTCTCTCTACACACTCGCTAGAGGTAATAGGTGGTACTCTGCAAGCTAGCGATGGGGTCGATGTAGGCGACATGGATCTCGGGCGGCAGGACGAGGTTCATGGGCGCATAGTTGAGGATGGCGCGAACGCCCGCCTCCACGAGGTCCTCGGCCACCTCCTGGGCGGCTTCCGCGGGCACCGCCAGGATGGCGATCTCGGCTCCCGTGTCGCGCACCGCCGCGGGTAGGTCGTCCATGGGGCGCACGCGCAGGTGGCCGATGGGCTGCCCCACTTTGCCCGGGTCGTTATCCAGCACCGCGCTCAGGTAATAGTTCCATGACTCGAACGCGCGATAGTTGACGAGGGCGTGGCCGAGGGCGCCCGCGCCCACCAGCACGATGGGCCACTCTCTGTCCACCTGCAGGATGCTGCGCAATTGGTCGCGCAGATAGGCCACCTCGTACCCCAGCCCCTGGCGGCCAAACTCGCCAAAGTAGGAGAGGTCCTTGCGGATCTGGGCGGAACTCACCCCGACCCAGGCGCCCAACTCTTGCGACGAGACGACGCGTTGGTTGCGCTCGGCCATATAGGTCAGGCACCGCAGGTAGAGCGGCAGCCTTCGAATCACGACATCGGGCACATCGCTACGGCGCATTCGTCCCTCACTCTGCCTCGGCGGCGCATGGTGTCGATCCGACTGTACCATAGCCGCTAGGTCGTCGCAAACGATCCTTGTCTCATCCAACCACCCGCGGTATACTCGCCGACGGGACGCGCGGCCCCACCGGCCGCGTGACGCTCACTACATGCATCGAGGCTTCCCCATGGCACGCATCGAGCGCATCCACTGGTACCTCCTCACCGGCGCGGCACTCTGCCTACTGACCGCTGGTGTACTCGTAACGCTGGCCCGCGGCTACCTGTTGGTCGCCCTGGCGCCCCTCGGCGCCGCGCTGCTCATCGGCGCCGTCTCGCTGTTGCTGTACCGCGAGTCACAACGCATGATCGAGCAGGACCACATCCTCCTCACCATCAGCGAGGGGCTCGCTACGCGGCTGGAACTCGGCGACTTGCTCGACCACATCGTGCGCACCATCCTGCAGTCGGTGCCACTGGCCGACAAGTGCGTCATCCACCTGCTCGACGAGCGTGGACGCCGGCTGTTCCCGCGCTACTCGTCGCGCCCCGACTGGGAGCGCACCCTGGGGATGCCGGCCAATCGCGGTATTGCCGGACAGGCGCTCGCCGAGAGCCGAACCGTGGTGGTAAACGACGTCCGCCGGGAGCGCGATTTCCTGCCGCTCCACTCCAGCCCCGATCTGCGCGCCCTGATGGTGGCCCCGCTGCACGCCCACGGCAAGGCGCTGGGCACCATCAGCCTCAACAGCAAGCGCCCGAGCGCCTTCTCGCGACGCGACGAAATGCTGGTCACCGCCCTGGCCGCGCAAGCCTCCGCCGCCATCTACCAGTCGCAGCTCTACGCCGCCTCACAGCGCGAGACGCACCACGTGGAGGCGATCATCGATAACCTGGCTGACGGCCTGGTGGTGCTGGACGCGGAGGGCCGCGTGCTGCGCTACAACCCCTCCCTGGCCCACATTCTGGGCGTGGACCCGGCACGCATCATCGGCCGCAAGGTGGATGCCCGCAGTGCTGTGGAGGGGCTGCGCCTGCTGGCGCGTCTGTTGGGCGAGCGACCCGGCGACCTGCGACAGAGCTATGAACGCGAGGTCGAGATCGATGAGCCGATCCACGCCATCCTCCGCGTGCAAGTTTCGCCGGTACTCGACCAGGAGGGCAACTGGGGCCAGATCGCCGTGCTGCACGACGAGACCGAAGAGTCGGACCTCGTTCGGGCGCGCACGAGCTTTATCTCGGCCGCCTCGCACGAGCTGCGCCCCCCGCTGGAATCGATCCGTGGCTATGCCACGCTGCTCATGAGCCGCCCGGAACTGCTGACGCCGCCGGTGGGCGACTGGGTGTCTCACATTCACGAACAGAGTGCCCGCCTGCTGCGCCTGGTAGCCGACCTGGCGGACATCTGCACCGCGGACCTCAACACCCTCGATACGTCCACCGAGGCGGTCGACGTGGGCGCCTTGCTCGACGAGGTGGCGGCCGAGTTGGCGCCGGCGGCCGCGCGCAAGGGCGCCGCGATGTCCATCCGGGTCCCGGTGCGTCTGCCGGGGGCACCTCTGGACCGCGAGCGCGTGCGCCACGTACTGCTGAACCTGGGGGAGAACGCCATCCATCGCGCGCTGCCCGGCGGGTCGATCACCATCACGGGAGAGGCCGACGCCCAGGAGCTGACGCTGACGGTGGCCGACGACGGCACACCCATCCCCATGGAGGCGCGTGCGCGCATCTTTCAGGGGGCCTATCGCGCCAACGGCGCCTCGCCAGATGATCCGGTCGGCACGGGGCTGTGGCTCTACCTTTGCCGCAAGATCGTCGAGGCGCACGGCGGGCACCTGTGGATGCCCGAGAACGACGCGCAAGGGACGCGGTTCCGCTTCATCCTCCCCATCTCGCCGGCCGCGCCCGGCTTTGACGTCGGCAGGCGCGGGAGCCGGCGACCAGGAGGCCGGCGGCGGCTGCCTTGACACTCCGTCAGCAGGGTGTTAGCCTGTGGGCTGATCGGCAATGGAGGAACGGAGCGAGACGTGGCGGGACACCAACTGGAGCTGTTTCCCACAGGAGGCTATCCGGCGCCCGAGCCGCCGCCCAAGCCGGCGTTGGCGGCCGGCGATCCTCTGGAGGGCGCCCTCGAGCCCTTTACCGAGTATATGCGCCAAAAAGAGTTCGCCGAGAACACCGTCAAGTCGTTCCTCAACGACCTGAAGCTGTTCATCGAGTTCGCCGGGGGCAAGACCCCGCTGCAAGAGTGCTCGACGCACAAGCTGCGCCAGTTCACCGAGCACCTGCAGCACGGGCGCGGGGTGCCCTGCTCCGCCAAATCGCTCGACCGCCGCATCACCACCCTGAAGGTGTTCTTTGGGTGGCTGACCGAGAAGGGCGTCCTGGAGAGCGACCCGGCGGCGCCGCTGGTGCACCGCGGGGCCACCTCGCCCCTGCCCCACATCCTGAGCGATGCGCAGGTCGAGCGCCTTCTGACCGTGACGCGCTCCATGCGCGACGCGGACGAGGCACCCGATGCCCGGCCCCACCTCCTGGTAACGCTGTTGCTGGCCACGGGCATCAAAAAGGCCGAATGCATGCGCATCGCGCTGGACCACATCAACTACAGTGACCCGGAGCATCCGGTGCTCTATGTGCACTATGAGCGGCCACGCCAGCGCTTCAAGGCGCGGCGCCTGGCCCTGCCGACCGATTGGTCGCCCACCATGCAGGCCTACCTGCAGCGCTACCAGCCTCGCGAGCGCCTCTTTGAGTGCACGCCGCGCAACCTCGAGTACGTGCTCCACAACCTCACGGTAGTGACGGGCCTACCCGAGCCCCTCACGTTCGAGATGCTGCGCTGGACTTCGGCGGTGCGCTGCCACCGCGCCGGCATGGACCCCGAGCGCCTGCGCAAGCGCCTCGGCTTGTCGCGCATCTCCTGGCGCGAGACCTCCACCATCATCCAAGCCCTGGCCGAAGAGCCCCTCTGACGGGCGCGGGTCAGGGTGAGGGTTCCTCCGCCTTTAGCCAGGCGCGGGCCTGCTGCAAGTCCTCCGGCGTGTTGATGTTAAAGAAGGTGCGTCCCTCGCGGTCGAACGGGGCCAACTCGTCGGAGGTCACGGCGCGCACGCGCAGCGCGCGGTAAAAGCTGATCAAGCGATGCTCGCCCCGCTCCAGCGCGCCGCGGATGGCCGCGGCCGCCCGGCGGTGGTATAGGGCGTGCAGCGGCTCCATGCCCACCTCCAAACGCGGCACCACGATGTCGTGGCCGGGACGCAGGGCCATCAGGTAGCGCACCACGGGGGCACTGAGGAAGGGCATGTCGCAGGCCACCACGAGCGACCACTCGTGACGGGCCGCCTCGAGCCCGGCCAGGATGCCCGCCAGGGGGCCCTCGAACGGGGGCTGGTCGGTAACGATGCGGGCGCCCTGCGTCGCGAGGCGCTGGTCCGGGCGTCGCACGACGATCACGTCATCTGACAGGGGCGCCACCAGCGTGAGCGCCCGCTGCAACAGCGTCTCGCCGGGCGCGAGTTCGACGGCGGCCTTGTCGCCCCCCAATCGCTTTCCCCGGCCGCCGGCCAGCACCACCGCGCTCGCGGGCGCTCGCGCTTCGTCCACAACTCCTCCCCGTACAGCAAGACGGGGGCCGCGAGGCCCCCGGTAAATGCACGACAGGTGGCCGGGACGCACCCCGACCCTCGGTCCTCAGTCGCGCTCGGCCAGGTAGCACACCCCCACCGTCCCGGGGCCACTGTGCACGGTGAGCGCGGGCGAGAGTTCGCACATCAACACTTCCACGGGCTCGATCACCCGGGCGAGCCTGGCGCGGAGGTCCTCGGCGTCCGCCAGGGCCGCCGCATGCGTCAGGGCAATACGCGCCCGCTGCCCCAGCCCGACCGCCTTTTCGACGAGCGTCGCGATGCGTTGCAGGCTCGCCGATCGCGACCGCGCGATGCCGGGGGCCGTGATCTCGCCGTCCTCCATACTCACGATGGGACGGATGTTCAGCACCGACGCCACCAAGTGCTTGGCGCGGCCGATGCGTCCGCCCATATAGAGGTAGCGCAGCGTGTCGGCGGTCTGCAACATGCGGGTGCGTGGCATGAGCCGCCGCACGAGTTCCACGACATCGGCCCGGGAGGCGCCATCCAACGCCGCGCGCGCAGCCTGCAGCGAGAGCCAACCCTGGCACATGGAGACGTTGCGCGTGTCAATGACCGTGATGTCGACGTCGCGCAGCCGCTCCAGTGCCATCTCCCGGCCCAGTTGCGCCGCCTGGTAGGCGCCGCTGCCGATGGACGTCATGTGGAGAGAGACGATCGCGCGCGCCCGGCGCGCGGCCGCCACGAACGCCTCGAGATAGTCACCCGGTCCGGGGCACGCCGTGGTCGGCAAGCGGCCGTCGTCCGGTAGGCCGGACAGGTACTCGCAGAACTCGGCCGTCGACACGTCCACGGTGTCACGCAGCACCTGGTCGGCGACGTGGACATAGTACGGCACCTTGGCGATCTGGTACTGCTCGTACATCGGCCCGGGCAGGCTGGCCGTGCTATCGGTTACAATGGCCACACGCGACATCGGGGCCTCCTATCCGGCGCCACCGCCGAGGGGCTAACGCCCGCCCGTGGGCCCGATCAGGCCCCGACGCCCAGCGCAGACCGTGCAATCGCCATACCGTGCCGCCGGGTGCCGGCATCGACCGGCCGGCGCCCCGGCGTGACAACCCTGATTAGGAGTTGCTGTCGAGGTAACGCACCGCGTCCGCGACGGTGTTGATCTTTTGGGCGTCCTCGTCCGAGATGGAGCCGCCAAACTCTTCCTCGAAGGCCATGATCAACTCGACCAGGTCCAGCGAGTCGGCCTCCAGGTCCTCCCGAAAGCTCGCCTCCATGACGACGGCGTCCTCGTCAACGCCCAACTGATCCACGATGATCTTCTTCACGCGATCAAAGGTGCTCACTGTGCCGTTCCTCCTCGTGTGCGGTATGGCGTCACCGCGGCATCGTGCCGTCGCCGGATCGATGCGCATTATAGCGTTGCAGCTGCCCCTCGTCAATCATGGATCGGCGCATGGGCCGGTCGGCAGCGGCAGTGCCGCGTCTGCGATGGTAGAACACCCGCCCACGCGTAGAGTTGCGCCCGTGAACGAAGGCGACCGGCACCGGATAGTTGCGGGTTACGAGTTCCGAGTTACGGGCCGGAGGGCGACTCCTTCGCAGTCTGTGCTCCGCGGCCCCGTGGCATCTTGACACTCACCGGCGCGCCGGATACACTCCCCCGAAGCTGAGTGGAAGGAACTGGAGTTGGCGGTGCACGAGCAACGCAAGCAGGAACACCTGCGTATCTGTCTGGACGACGATGTGCGTTCCGGCGTCACGAATCGCCTGGAGCGCTATCGCCTCGTGCACCACGCCCTGCCCGAGATGGCGCTCGATGGCGTGAGTACGGCGACGACCTTTCTCGGGCGCGGCCTTGGGGCGCCGCTGCTCATCTCCGCCATGACCGGCGGCACCTCCGAGGCGCGCGACATCAACCGGCGACTCGCGACGGCCGCACAGGAGCTGGGGGTCGCCATGGGGCTGGGCTCACAGCGTGCCGCGCTGGAGGACCCGTCCCTCATGCGCACTTACCAGGTGCGCGATGTGGCGCCGGACGTGCTCCTCTTGGCCAACCTCGGCGCCGTGCAGCTGAACTATGGCTACGGCGTCGACCACTGCCGGCGCGCCGTGGAGGCGGTCGGGGCCGACGCCCTGGTGCTCCATCTGAACCCCCTCCAGGAGGCGCTGCAGCCGGGGGGCAACACGGATTTTGGCGGGCTGCTGGAGCGCATCGCGGCCGTCTGCCGGGGGCTGGAGGTACCGGTGATCGTCAAGGAGGTGGGCTGGGGTCTCTCCGCGGAGGTGGCCGCCCGTCTCTGTGACGCGGGCGTGGCAGCGCTGGACGTGGCCGGCGCCGGCGGCACCTCGTGGAGCGAGGTCGAGCGCCGCCGCGGCGCCACGCAAGAAGAGATCGCCGTGGCCGAGGCGTTCGTCGCCTGGGGCCTGCCGACCGCCGAGTCGCTGCGCCAGGTGCGCGAAGCCTGCCCGGGCCTGCCCGTCATCGCCAGCGGAGGCGTGCTCGACGGCGTCGAGGCCGCCGTCTGCCTCGCGCTGGGGGCCGACCTCGCGGGGATGGCCGCCACGCTGCTGCGCCCCGCCGCCGATTCCGTCGATGCGGTGGTGCGGCGCCTGCAGGTGATCATCCGGCAGTTGCGCGTGGCCATGTTCTGTACCGGCGCCCGCACGCTCGCCGATCTCGACGCCTCTCACCTCGCACCCTGGAGCGATACATCGCCATGAGCCTGGATCCTGAACCCTACCTCGACGCCATCGAGGCCGACCTGCGTGCCACCCTGGCCACGGATGAAGGGCCCGTCGCCCCCCTCTACCGTATGATGCAGTATCACGTGGGCTGGCTGGATGCCACGCTGGCGCCCGCCGAGGCGCCGCGCGGCAAGCGGCTGCGCCCCCTCATGTGCCTGCTGGCCTGCGAGGCGGCCGGCGGCGACTGGCGATCGGCCCTGCCGGCTGCCAGCGCCGTGGAGCTGGTGCACAACTTTTCCCTCATCCACGACGACATCGAGGATGACAGCGACACGCGCCGCCATCGCCCCACGGTGTGGAGCTTGTGGGGCATCCCCCAGGCGATCAACACCGGCGACGCCATGTGGGCGGTGGCGCGGCTGACGTGCCACCGGCTGGGGACGCTGGGGCATCCCGCCGAACGCGTGCTGCGCGTGATGGCCACCCTCGACGAGGCCTGCGTGGCGCTGTGCGCCGGCCAGTACCTCGACCTGGCCTTCGAGGAGCAGCGAGAGGTATCGCTGAACGACTATATGCGCATGATCGGCGGCAAAACGGCCGCGCTCCTCTCGGCCTCCCTCGGGGCGGGGGCGATCCTGGCGGGGGCGCCCGATGGCGCCGTCGCCTCGTACCAGGCCTTTGGCCGCGAGCTGGGGCTGGCGTTCCAGATCACGGACGACATCCTCGGGATTTGGGGCGATCCGGCGGTGACGGGCAAGTCGGCGGCCAGCGACATCCTGGCCCGCAAAAAGACGCTGCCCACCCTGCACGCCCTCGCGTGGGAGCACGACCGCGGCGACGACGCTCTGGCGCGGCTCTACGCCCAGCCCTCGCTGGCTGAGGGCGACGTCCCCCGGGTTCTGCAGCTGCTAGACGAGGCGGGCGCGCGCGCCTTTGCTGAGGAGCGGGCGGGGGCCCACATCGAGCGCACCCTCCGACACCTGGTAGAGTCGGGCGGGAGCGGCCCCGCTCACGAGGGGTTACGCGGGTTGGCGCTCTCGTTGGTGGGCCGAGCGACTTGATCGCGGCGCCCCGCTGCGCGGCGCCCTGGCGCCGCGCCGTCGATGCCCCCACGTCGCCATGGTGTGATGGAACCCTACCCGCTACTGTAGCGTCTATGCGGTGACGCGCGTGCGTCCACCGTCCGAGATGATAGCGAGGCCCCCATGCTCCGGCCCCGAGGCCGCCGTCGAATCCTATGGTGCTGCCTGCTCCTCACGAGCTTGGCGCTCGTGGGGGGCGTCGTGGCGTTCGTCCAGAGCGCCTGCGCGGCTCTCCCCTCGCCCGATGCCGTGCGCTCGCGCGCCATGGCGCCGACCAGCCTGATCCTCGATCGCGACGGGCGGGTGCTGTACGAGATCATCGACCCGCACGCCGGCTCGCACCGGCCCCTCCCCCTGGACGAGATCCCGGCGGCGCTGTGGCAGGGGGTGGTGGCCACCGAGGACGCGACCTTCTTTCGGAACCCGGGGTTCGATCCCCTGGCCATCGCGCGCGCCCTGTGGACCAACCTCCGGTACGGCGAGATTCGGTCCGGCGCCAGCACCATCACGCAGCAGCTGGCCCGCAACCTGCTCATGAGCGCCGACGAGCGCTACGAGCAGACCTGGAGCCGCAAGGTGCGCGAGGCGATCCTGGCGTTCCACATGACGCGCACCCTGGAAAAGGACGAGATCCTCGCGCTCTATCTGAACGAGACCTACTTTGGCAACCTGGCCTACGGGGTCGAGGCGGCGGCGCGCGGGTATTTCGGCAAGCCCGTGGCCGAACTCGACCTCGCCGAGTGCGCGCTGTTGGCGGGGCTGCCCCAGTCCCCCGAGGGGTACAACCCCCTGACCAACCTGGAAGCGGCCAAGGCGCGCCAGAAGGTGGTGCTGAGGCTGATGGTCAAGGCGGGCTACCTGTCCCCCGACCAGGCCGAGCTGGCCGCCCGTGAGCCTCTGCACCTCGGCGGGGGCCACCTGGCCATCGAGGCGCCCCACTTTACCATGCTGGTGCGCGAACAGCTCACCGCGCTCGTCGGTGAGGAGGCGCTGGTGCGCGGCGGGCTACGTGTACGCACCACCCTGGACCTCGATACGCAGCGCGCCGCCGAAGCGCAGGTCAGGCTGCACCTGCAGCGCCTGAACGAGGAAAGCGAGAGCTACGCCGGCCACAACGTGCGCAACGCCGCGGTAGTAGTCATCGACCACGCCGACGGCGCCGTCGTCGCCATGGTGGGCAGCCCCGACTACTTTGACGCGCGCATCGACGGCGCCGTCAACGCCGCGGTGGCGCTGCGACAGCCCGGCTCGGCCCTCAAGCCCTTCACGTATGCGGCCGCCTTTGCCCAGGGCCTCACGCCCGCCACGATGATGACCGACGTCGAGACGGCGTTCACTACGCGCGAGGGCGAGCCGTACGTGCCGGTGAACTATGACTATCGCTTTCACGGGCCGGTGCTCTTGCGGCAGGCGCTGGCGTGCTCCTATAATGTCGTCGCCGTCAAGGTCCTGGACCGCATCGGCGTTCCCGCGCTGACGGGCCTGGCCAGCGAGGTGGGGATCACCAGCCTGAAGCGAGCCGAGAGCACCGGCCTGGCCCTCACACTGGGCAGCGGCGAGGTGCGACTGCTGGAACTCACCGCCGCCTACGGCGCGCTGGCCACCGGCGGCTACCCCGTCGGGCCGTACCTCATCGCGGAGGTGACGACGGAGGACGGGACGGTGCTCTACCGGGCGCCCGTCCCCAGGCGGGAGCGCGTCATCGACGAACGCATCGCCTACCTGATCACCGACATCCTGGCCGATCCCGTGGCGCGCGCGCCGGCGTTCGGCGAGGGGAGCGCGCTCGACCCGGGCCTGCCGGCCGCCGTCAAGACCGGTACCACTACCGAGTGGCGCGACAACTGGACGATGGGGTACACCACCCGCTACGTGGTGGGGGTATGGGTGGGAAACGCCGACAACGAGCCGATGCGGGGGATATCGGGCGTCGACGGCGCCGCGCCGATCTGGCGTGGCGTGATGCGCGATCTCCATCCCGTTCGCCCCGCCGGTTTTGCGCGACCCGAGGGGCTGGCGGAGGTCGAGGTGTGCGCGGACTCGGGGCAGCTGCCGGGGCCCGCCTGCGTCCATCGCCGTCGCGAGCTGTTCTTGGAAGAGAACACGCCCACCGAGACGTGCGCGCTCCATGGCCTGCTGGAGGTTGACGCAGCCTCCGGCGAGCCGGCCGACGAGGACACGCCGCAGGAGCGGCGCCTCGTGCGGCGCGTTACCTACTGGCCGCCGGAGACGCTGGCATGGGCGCAAGAGCAGGGGCTGCCACTGCCCCCCGCCTCGCGGCCGTCCAGCGGCGCCGGCGCATCCGGCGCCTCGGCGACGCCGGGGCGCGACGCGCGCGTGACGCTCGCCGCCGATTCGGGCGACATCCTTTTTATGTCGAGCCCGCCGCAGAACGGCAGCTATGCCATCACGGCCGAGATTCCGGCCGCGATGCAGCGCATCGAGATCGTTGGAGCAAGTTCAGCCGGCGCGCACCTGCGCGAGGTGACCCTGTACGTCGATGACGCTTCCTGGCGCTCGTGGAACCACCCGCCCTACCGGGCCCTCTGGCCCCTCACGCCGGGCGTCCACGAGTTTGTGCTGCAGGGGGTGGATCCGCAGGGCGATATCGTGAGCAGTACGCCGGTTCACATTACCGTGCATGGCGAACCAACGCGAGAAAGGACCTCCCCATGAGAATGCGACGCCCGATAGCCACCGTGTTGCGCGTGCTCCTTGCCGTCGTCACGCTGGCGACCGCCGTTGGCGGCGCCCTGGCGGGCTGCAGCGGTCGCCCCATCGTCACGCCGGTGCCCGAGATGACGCCGGCGCCGACGCGCACCGCCAGCCCCCAGCCGACGCCGACGTCCACGCCGCTCCCGCCACAGCCGCCGCGGCTGCTCGGCCGCGCCCCAGCGAGGGGCGAGGAGCAGCGCCCCGACGCGCCGCTAGAGCTGCGCTTCGATCAGGCGATGGCCACGTCGACGGTGGAGGAGGCCTTTGCCATCGAGCCGCCGGTCCCCGGCACCTTTACGTGGGATGCCGAGGGGGCGGTGCTGCGCTATCAGCCGGCGGGCGAGGGGTGGGAGCGCGACACGACCTATCGGGTGAGCGTCTTTTCCGAGGCCGAGAGCGCCGTCGGGTTGGCGATGGAGCAGCCCATCGCCTTCGAGTTCCGCACCGTGGGATACCTGGAGGTCGCCAACGCCTTCCCGATGCCCGACAGCGAGGGCGTCGCCGTCGACGAGCCGATCCGCGTGGTGTTCAATCGGCCGGTGGTGCCCCTCACGGGAATCGACCAGATGGGCGACCTGCCCGACCCGTTGACCTTCACCCCCTCCATCGAGGGGCAGGGATCGTGGACGAACACCTCCATCTATACCTTTGAGCCGAGCGAGCCGCTGCTCGCCGGCACCCGCTACACGGCCTACATCCCGGCGGGCCTGGCGGACACCACGGGCGGCGTCCTGCCCGAGGACTATGCCTGGAGCTTTACCACCGAGATGCCGGCCGTGGTGAGCGTCTCGCCGGAAGAGGGCGAGCGCTTTGTGTCGGCCAAGACCGGCATCACCATCGCCTTCAACCAGCCCATGGACCGGCGTTCCGTGCAGGAGCGCTTTACGCTGGTCGCCAGAGGGGCGCAGTCGTCGCTCCCGGGCCGCTTCTCCTGGCCCGAGGGCGCCACGATGGTGTACACGCCGACGCAGCCCCTCGTCGAGGGCGTCGAGTACGTCGCGACCCTTGGGGAGGGGGCGCTGGCGTCCACGGGCGAGGTGTCCATGGCCGACGAGATGCGCTGGACGTTCACCGTGGCGCCGGTGCCCGAGGTGGTCTCGACCAAACCCAGGAACAACGACACCTCGCTGGGGGTCTATGACGGGCTGCAGATCGTCTTCTCGAGCCCCATCAGCCCCACGAGCTTTGAAGAGCAGATCGTGATCTCGCCCACCACCGAGCTGTACACCTACTGGAGCTACAGCGACACGGTGGCGAATGTCTCGGCATACCTCAAACCGTCGGCGGACTATACCGTGACCATCCCCACCACTGTCGTGGGGCGCTATGGCGACCCGCTGCAGGAGGCCGTCACCCTCGGCTTCCGCACGCGCGCCCTCGACCCGTCGGTGTACCTCGATGGGCCGCACATGGTCACGACCTACAGCACCTATCTGACGCCCACCGTCCACGTGCGGCACGTCAACGCCTCGCGCGCCGACCTGGCGCTGTATGAACTGGATCGCGAGACCTTTATCACCCTCACCGGCCCCGACAATTGGCGTCAGTGGCAGGACTATCGCCCGGATGCCGAGGCGCTGGTCCGCCGCTGGGTGCAGCCCCTCGAGGCGCCCTTGAACGACGACGCCCTGACGGCGAGCCCGCTCGCCGGGCCGCGGGGCGGCAGCCTCGCTTCGGGGTTTTACTACCTCGAGATGTCGTCGCCCGATTCGCGGAACACCTCGCGGCAGTTGCTGGTGGTAACTGACACGAACCTGACGCTCAAGAACACGCAGACCGAGGCGCTGATCTGGGCCACCGACCTGCAGGACGGGCAGCCGGTGGCGGACGTCGCCCTCACCGTCTATGACGCCAACGGCCGCGCCATCGTCGAGACGAGCACCGATGCCGATGGCGTCGCGGTGACCGATCTGCCCCGGCAGGAGCCCTGGGCGCAATTGACGGCCGTCGGCGAGCGCGACGGCGCCGTGGCGGTGGTGATGCGCGACTGGTCTCAAGGGATCAGTCCATGGGAGTTTGGCTTGGACGGGTACCCCTACCAGGAGCGCTATCGCGGCTACTTTTACACCGATCGCCGCATCTACCGGCCCGGGCAAAGGGTATACTTTAAGGGGATCCTGCGGGAGGACGACGACGCCCGCTACAACCCCGTCCCCGAGGGGACCGAGATCCCCGTGACGGTGTACGACGCCGAGGGGCGCGAGGTGTGGCGCGACGCCCTGGCCGTCAACGACATGGGCACGGTGCATGGCGAGTTCGAGCTGAGCGAGGGCGCCAGCCTGGGGTACTATCAGCTCCAGGCCGTGTACGGCGAGCAGTCCTTCAGCACCGATCTCCAGGTGGCCGAGTATCGCAAGCCCGAGTTCCAGGCGCAGATGACGCTCGACCGGGACGACTATATCCACGGCGACGAGATCAACGCCGTGGTCGAGGCCAGCTACTTCTTTGGGGGCCCGGTGGCCAACTCGGAGGTCAACTGGACCGTCACCAGCGACCCCTACTACTTTGACCGTTGGGAGGGCACGGGGTACTACGACTGGGCCGACTGGGAGTACGAGGAGCGCCAGCTGGGCCGGTTCGGCGAGTTCCTGAGCCAGGGATCGGGCATGACCGACGCCGATGGGCGCTTTGTGATCGCGCTCCCCGCCGACATCAGCGAGCGGAAGCAGAGCCAGCGCTACACCATCGAGGCGACCATCACCGATCTCAACAACCAGACGGTGAGCACCCGCGCCACGGCCATCATCCACAAGGGCACCTTCTACATCGGGCTGGCGCCCGTGTCGTACGTCGGCGCCGCCGGTGAAGAGATGTCGGTGCGCGCCATCACCGTCGATACCGACGGGATCACCGTCACGCAGCAGGCGCTCGAGGTCGTCATCTATGAGCACGAGTGGTACAGCGTCCGCGAGCGGGCGGACGACGGCAACTTTTACTGGGTGAACAAGGTGCGCGACACCGCCGTCGCGACACAGACGGTGACCACCGACGACCAGGGACAGGCGTTGGTGCGCTTTGTCCCCGAGAAGGGCGGCACCTACAAGGTGCTAGCCACGGGCATGGACGAGTTCGAGAACGTCGTGCGCAGCGCCACGTACGTGTGGGTGAGCGATCGCGCGTTCATCAACTGGGGCCAGGAGGACACCGACCGCATCGAACTCATCGCGGACAAAAAGGCATACCGCCCCGGCGACACCGCCGAGATCCTCATCCCCTCGCCCTACCAGGGAGCGACGCTGGCGCTCCTGACCATCGAGCGCGGGCACGTCCTGGAGCACCGCATCCTGGAACTCGAGGGGAACAGCGAGGTCCTGCGCCTGCCCATCGAACCAGAGTATGCGCCGAACGTCTATATCTCGATCCTGATCTCCAAGGGCGCCGACGACACCTACCCCATGGCAGGGTTCAAGATGGGGTACGTGATGCTGCCCGTCTCTGTCGAGCAGCAGGAACTGTCGGTCACCATCACCCCCGACCGGGGTGACGACTACAAACCGCGGGAGCGCGCCACGTACGACGTGCGGGTGACCGACTATGCCGGCGAGGGGGTCGAGGCTGAGGTCTCGCTGCAGCTCGTCGACCTGGCGGTAGAGTCGCTCACCGGCGCCGACCCCCGCGACATCGTGCAGGTGTTCTATGCCGAGCGCGGCCTGGGGGTGAACACCGCCACCACGCTGGTAACCTCGGCCGATCGCCTGACCCTGGAGCGCGCCCGTGAGGGCAAGGGAGGCGGCGGCGCGGGTATAGACGCCGATATGGTGCGCCAGGACTTTCCGGATACCGCCTTCTGGGATCCGGTGGTGCGCACCGATGCCGACGGCCGGGCGCGGGTTACCGTGGAGCTGCCCGACAACCTCACGACGTGGCGCATGCGCGGGCAGGCCGTCACGGCGGATACCAAGGTGGGCAAGGCGCAGGCCGACATCGTGACGAACCTCGACGTGCTCGTGCGGCCCATCGTGCCGCGCTTTATGGTGATCGGCGACCAGCCCGTGCTGGGCGCGGTGCTGCACAACAACACCGACGAGGATCTGTCGATGGTGGCGCGCCTGGGGGGCGAGGGCGTGACGGTGAGCCAGGGCCAACAGACGGTCGCGGTGCCCGCTCATGGCCGCGCGACGGTGCGTTGGCCGTCCGAAGTCGGTAACACGCTCGATGCGGTGCTCGCCTTCAGCGTCGACGCCGGTGCCTACTCGGACGCCGTGCAACTCCGGTTGCCGGTGTACCATCCCAGCACGCCCGAGACGGTGGGCACGTCGGGTTCCGTGGACGACCGCACCATCGAACTGGTGCGCCTGCCCGATGAGGCCGACCCGGCCCTGGGCGAGTTGGCCGTCACCATGGAGCCGTCCCTCGCCGCGGGTATGCGCGAGGGGCTGGAATACCTGCGCACCTATCCCTACGACTGCATCGAGCAGGCGGTGAGTCGCTTCCTGCCCAACGTGGTCACCTACCGCGCCCTGCGTGAGCTGGGCATCTCGAGGCCGCTCCTGGACGTGAACCTCAGCGAGCAGGTGGGCGTGGGGCTGCAGCGCATCTATGCCCTGCAGAACCTCGACGGCGGCTGGGGATGGTGGACCAACGAGGCCAGCTCCCCCGACCTGACGGCCTACGTCCTGCTGGGTATGGCCGAGGCGCGCGCCGCCGACTATGCGGTGGACGCCGGCGCGATGGATCGCGCCGCGGAGTATCTCTACGAGTGGCTGAACCGCTCCCGGAGCGACACGTTGCAGGAGCGCGACCGCCGGGCGACGGTGCTCCATGCCCTGGCGGTGGCGGACCGCGGCGACCTGGGCCGCACCGTGGCGCTCTTTGACCGGCGCGAGGGGATGTCGCTCTACGCCAAGGCGTACCTCGCCATGACGCTGCAGCTCCTCGACCCCGAGGAGACGACGCGGCTGGACACGCTGGCGAGCGAGTTGATGGGCCAGGCGATCGTGACGGCCACGGGCGCCCACTGGGAGGAGGTCGAGCGCAGCCCCTGGGCGATGAACACCGACACCCGCACCACCGCCATCGTGCTGAAGGCGCTGGTGCACCTGACCCCCGACAACGCCATCGTCTCCAACGCGACGCGTTGGCTGATGCTGGCGCGCACCAGTGGCCGGTGGGAGACCACCCAGGAGAACGTGTGGTCCGTCCTGGCGCTTACCGACTATATGGTCTCGACGGGCGAACTCATCGCCGAGTACGACTTTGACCTGTGGGTGAATGGCATCAACGAGGCCGGCGGATCGGTCGACTCGAACAGCGTCGGCGAGCCGGTGGCCGTGCGGCTGCCGGTGGGCGCGCTACAACGCGGGGAGAACAACAGCGTGATCCTGGAGCGCAGCGAGGGCCCCGGACAGCTCTACTACAGCGCCTTCTTGCACTACTACCTGCCCGGCGACCGCATCCCGGCGCTCAACCGCGGCATCATCGTGCATCGCGAGTACACGCTGGAGGACGACCCCGAGCGGCCCGTGAGCGAGGCGCAGGTGAACGATGTGGTCAACGTCAAGCTGACCATGGTCGCCCCCAACGACCTGCACTACCTGGTGCTCGAGGACCCGCTGCCGGCCGGCTGCGAGGCGATCGACACCAGCCTGCAGACGACCAGCCGCTACGCCGAGGGCCCCGAGTTGGGCAAGGTGCCCGAGGAGGAGGGGCGCGAGGCGTGGTGGTGGGGCGGCTGGTGGGCCACCCATACCGAGTTGCGCGACGAAAAGGTGGCGCTCTTTGCCAGCTATCTCGCGCGTGGCACGTACGAGTACAGCTACAGCGTGCGCTGCACCACCCCCGGCGAGTACGTGGTGATGCCGGCGACCGCCTACGAGATGTACACCGCGGACGTCTTCGGCCGCAGCGCGGGATCGGCGTTCAGCGTGGGAGAGTAGGACGCGCGGGGCGTCTGGATCGCGATAGCGCGAAACGAACGAGAGGCGCGAAAGGGGTTCGCTCTGCAGCAGGTTGTCGCCCTTGCGACGACACCACCTCTGCGGATGCCCCCTTTCGCGCCTTTCGCGAGCTTTCTTGCTTGCGCGATCCAGACGTCCCGGCGATCCGAGCGCCCCTACCCCATCATCTCGGGAAAGCGCTCCGCGAGAAAGGCGCCGATGAACGCCAACGAGTTCACCGCGCCGTGGAGGATGATGCAGGGCCAGATAGAGCGGGTGCGCTCATAGATGATGACAAAGACGAGCGCCATGACAAAGATGGGCGGCAGCACGCCGGGCACGACGTGCACCACGGCAAAGATGATGGATGAGGCCACGGCGCCCCATACCACGCCCCACACGCGTCGGGCGCCGGCATAGAGATAGCCGCGAAAGAACACCTCCTCGGCGATGGGCGCCACCACGCCACCCAAAAAGAGCGCCAGCACCAGCCCCCCGATTCCCTCGCCAAAGATGGGCAAAAAGTCGGGCTGGCCCGGCCAGCCGAGCTGCTGACGAATCCCCTCCCACACGACGTTGATCCCCAGGATGGCGATCAGCCCACCGATGACCCAAGCGATCCCCTGCAGCGCCGGGAAGGGGCGCAGGCCCAGACGCGCCCACCCCCCGCCATGCTTGCCCGGCCCCCAGATCCAGGCCGGCACGACCAGCAGCGCTTCGAGCCCAAAGATGAGGAACACCTGGGCGCCCTGCGACAGCTCGGGGAGCCCGAACGCCGACCAGGCGAAGGACAGCGCCACCGAGATCACGACGCCGAGGATCACCAGGCCGATAGTCGCGAGCCCTGCCACGATCATATCGCGGAGCCCCCACGGGGCGCCAGCCGGGGGCTCTCTCGCCTCTAGCGCATCGTCCATAGCCGCCACGATCACCTTTCCAATGGGAAACCAAAGGATCGGGCATCAGGGTGCGTTGCCCGATAGTCTGGGTTGATTGTACGATGCCGCCAGAGGCGCGTCAACCGTTACCCCACCAAAACCTCCTCCGGGAACACTCCCGAGGGGTAAGCCGGAGCGGCGGCCGCGCGTACGTTGACATTCGCCTTGCGCTGGCTATACTCTATGGAACGATGAACGAGCCCAAGAGAATCGACCTCCACACCCACTCCCTCCTCAGCGACGGCGCGCTGCTGCCGTCCGAGTTGCTGCGCCGCTGCGCCGTGCGCGGCTTTGAGGCCGTCGCCATCACCGACCACGCCGACGCCAGCAACCTGCCGGGCATCATCGAGGCCTTGCAGCGCGTGGTGACCGAGCAGCGCGACGATTTCGGCGTCACCCTGTTGGTCGGCGTCGAGTTGACGCACGTCGGCCCCGGCAGCATCGACGGCCTGGCGCGTCGGGCCAAGGCGCTCGGCGCCGAGGTGGTGGTCGTGCACGGCGAGACGATCGTCGAGCCGGTGGCGCCGGGGACGAACCGCGCCGCCGTAGAGTGCGACGCCGTCGACGTGCTGGCACATCCCGGGTTTCTGACCCTCGAGGAGGCCCGCATCGCGGCGGCGCGGGGGCGTTATGTCGAGATCACGACGCGCAAGGGGCACGCGCTGACCAACGGCCACGTGGCCCGCACCTGCCTGGCAGCTGGCGCGCCCATGGTGGTCAACACCGACAGCCATGACCCTGACGACCTCGTCGACCTGTCGTTCGCTCAGCGTGTGGCGGCGGGCGCCGGCCTCAGTGAGGCGCAGGTCTTGGAGGCTACGCTAACCAACCCGCGCGCCCTATTGGCGCGCATTCTAGCGGCGCGCTAGGTCCTCTTGCCGCCCAACCGCGTCATCGCCTGAGCCATCATTGGCCATCCGTACCTGACCAGGGAGAGCTACCATGCCCTTTGCACCCATGCCCACACCGATCCGCTGTCCGCAGTGCAATACCTCCTTTGTCGTCGACGTGCGCACCATCGTCGACGTGGGGGAAGAGCCCGAGCTGAAGGAGCAGTTCCTGCGCGGCCAAGTGAACTATGCCCGCTGCCCCAACTGCGGCGCCGGCGGCATGCTCAGTTCACCGCTGCTGTACCACGATCCGGAGAAGGAGCTGCTCATCTCGTACATCCCGCCCGAGACGGGCTATACCGCCGACCAGCAGGAGCACGTGGTCGGTGGGCTGGTCAACGCCGTGATGAACAAGCTCCCCGCGGAGAAGCGCAAGGGGTACTTTTTGCAGCCCCGCACCGCCCTCACCCTCGATGGGCTGTTCGACGCCATCCTGGAGGCGGACGGCATCAGCCGCGAGGTGTTGGAGGGGCAGCGCGCCAAGCTGCGCCTGCTCAACGAGCTGCTGGCGGCGGTGGAGGACGACCAGACCCTCGATACGCTCATCGAGCAGCACCGCGACGAGTTGGACTATGAGTTCTTTTTGCTGCTGAGCAACCTCATCGACGCCGACGAGCAAGGGGAGGCGGACGAGCACGTGGCGGGGATGGCGCAACTCCGTGAGAAGCTGCTGCAGCGCGTCAGCCCGGCCATGCCTCGCTCGGCACCCCAGAGCGCCAGCTATGACGAGCTGATCGACATGCTCTCTTCGGAGGATACCGCCAAGACGTGGCGCACCACCATCGCCATCAACCGTCAGCGCCTCGACTATGGCTTTTTCCAGGCGCTCACGGCGCGCATCGACGCCGCCCGCGACGCGGGCGATACCGAGGCCGCTGAGGCGCTCACCGCGCTTCGGGGGCGCATCCTGGAGGAATTGGACGCCCAGAACCGCATGGTGCGCGAGGCGGAGGACGAGGCCAGCCTGTTGGTGATGCAGTTGCTGGAGGCCCAGGATCTCCGGACGGCCATCCGCGAGCACCGCGACGAGATCGATGACGTGTTCCTCATGGTGACGGCGCGTCTCCAGGCTACGGCGGCGCGCAAGGACGAGGCTCGGGCGGCCAGGCTGGGAGCCCTCCTCGAGGCGGCGCTGGAGATGATCGAGGAGAACCTCCCGCCGGCGGAGCGCCTAATGAATCGGCTGCTGCGCACAAGCGGGGTCGAGGAGGCCGATCGGATCCTGGAGGAGTCGCGGGGCCTGCTGAACGACGAGTTCCTCACGCTCTATGACGAGTACGTGGCAGAACTCGAGCGCCGCGGCCAGGACGCCGACCTCTTGGACCACCTCCGCCAGGTCCGAGGCAAAATCCAGGCCAAGATCACCATCTTGAGGGCGTAGGATGGGGCGCGGATGAACGCGGATTAGGCGGATCAGAGCAGAACGGAACCAATAACCACAGAGACACAGAGGACACGGAGGGAACCGGTATTCCCTCCGTGTCCTCTGTATTTCCGTGGTTTCTTTACCTGTCTGATCCGCATAGATCCGCGATCCATCTGCGGAATCCGCGTTCCATCGGGCTATCGCAGGAAGGCGCTGAACACGCGGTTGCCGAGGAGGCGGCCTCTGGGGGTGAGGCGGATGCCGCGAGCATCCACCTCCAGCAGGCCGTCCTCGGAGGCCTCGGCAATCTGGGCGTCATACACGGTCCCCAGCTCGACCCCGAATCGCCGCGCGAACTCGGCGTATACCACCCCCTCGACGAGGCGCAGGCCGAGCATCATCGTCTCGTCCATGCGCTGGTCGCGATCGCGGCACTCGACCTCGGCCGTCGGGTCGCGCCCCGCCTCCACCCGCTCCACGTACTCGATGGGTGAGGTTACGTTGCCGCGCCGGCAGCGTCCGTCGTACGAGTGGGCGGCCGAGCCCAGCCCCAGGTAGGGCTCGTTGCGCCAGTACTTGAGGTTGTGGCGACACGCCAGGGCGGGCATGTCCGGCGAAGCGTCGTCCGGCCCACGGCGCGCCCAATTCGAGATCTCATAGTGGGCATACCCGGCCCGCTCCAGGAGGTCCTCCGCCAGTACGTACATGTCGGCGGCCGCATCGTCGTCCGGGGCGGGGAGCGCGCCGCGGGCAACGCACTCTTCCAAAGGCGTGCCCTCCTCCACCGACAGGGCATAGAGAGAGAGGTGGTCGGGGCTCAGGTCGAGCGCGCGCTCCAGCGACTCGCGCCATTGGGGAACGGTCTGGCGCGGAAGCCCGTAGATGAGGTCCAGGTTCACGTTGGTGAACCCCGCCTCACGGGCCCAGTGGTAGGCCTGCACGGCCTCCTCGGCGCTGTGGATGCGCCCCAGGAGGCTCAGCTCGTCGTCGCGCAAGCTCTGCACCCCCAGGCTGAGCCGGTTATAGCCCGCGCTTCGCAGCGCGGCGAGATCCGCAGGGCTGACGGTGCCGGGGTTCGCCTCGAGACTGACCTCGGCCGTGCGCGACACGCCGAGGCGCTGCTGGCAGATGCGCAACAGACCGACGAGGGCGTCCACCGGCAGTGCGGTGGGCGTCCCTCCCCCGACAAAGAGGGTGTCGAACCCGCTGGCCAGCCGGTCGGAGGGCACGCCGGCGATCTCTAGCAAGAGGGCGGCGACGTAGCGCCCGTGGAGCGCCTCCAGGCCCGAGAACGAGGCAAAGTCGCAGTAGGCGCACTTGTTCCGGCAGAAGGGGACGTGCAGGTAGACTCCGGCAGGTCGGTCCGGCGCGGCGTCAGGCGGTGGCGTGCTCATCGCTCAGATCGCCCCGCGTCGCGGCCGCCAGGGCCTGGTCGTAGCACCCCTGAGCGAGCCGGGCCACCATCTCGCGCACGGCGGTGCGCGAGGCCTCGTCCACGCTTATGGCGTCGGCGCCGGCGGCCCCCACGAGGCGCGCCAGCCGCTCGCGCGTGCTGGGGTCGGCCACCGATGCGCCCGTCAGCGCCTCTTCGGCGGTTCGCACGTGAGCGGGCACCCCCGCCGACGTGCCCATGGCCACCGCGCCCCACCGCACCGAGTCGTGATCGGACGAGAGGGAGAGCACCAACGCCAGGACCAGCGGCGAGGGCTCGTGCGCCTCGGGCCGCTCGATCCACCCGATGGCCGTGCCGGTGCTATGGTCGATCGCCGGCACGCGCACTGCGGTGACGATCTCCGAGGTGCTATCGACCCGCGAGACGCCGCTCCGCACAAAGAGCGAATCCACCGGCATCCACTGGGAGCCGGTTAGGTTGGCGATCTGCGCCTCCGCGTCGAGCGCTACGAGCGCCACCGACACCTCGGCGCTCCCCTGCGCGGCCACCAGACGACCGACGAGGGTGGCCAGAGCGCGCACCTCCTCCCCCTCCACCGCCAGGGCGGCCTCGCGCAGCATCGGCACCTCGGACCGGACCATAGCGCTCTCGGCGAGCGCCGCCAGAGTCACGGAACCGCCGATGACCACGTGCCCGTCGCTCTGGGTGATGCGCTTCATGGAGCAGACGCGCGACACGTCCACCAGATGCGTCGCAGGGCACTCGCCGCGCTCCACGAGCGGCATGAGCAGCGTGCCTCCCGCGATGATCTGCGCGTTGCCGCGGTGCGCGGCGAGGTGCGCCAGGGCCTCCTCCACCGAGGAAGCGATCTGCACGTTATCCACCAAGAGCCCGCGTTTTCCGTTTCCTGCCATGGTGTGTCGCTCGAGTCCTTTTTCCAGGATGCGGGAATGCCCTCGGCCCGCCGTGGCCGAGGGGGTGTGGGCGGTGGCGAGGGTGGCCGGGGGACGCCGTGGCGCCGCGGGTCCCTCAGCGCTGTCAGTCGTCGCTGGGCATGCGAGAGAAGGGACAGACGACGATGCATACGCCGCAGACGGCGTCATCGCGCCCGACGCGCTCGCGCATCAGGCGCTCCGCCATGCTGCGACAGGCGGCCACATCGACTAGGGCCTCCCGGGGCGTGCCCAGGGTCCAGGCGTTGCCCTGAATGGCCCCGGCGGGACAGGCATCGACACAACGCCTGCACGAGCCACACTGGCCGGCAACTATGGGGGAGAACGAACGCCGTCCGTTCGCGGCGACGGGGAGAGGCATATCGGTGAACACGGTGGCGAGGCGAACGCGCGGCCCGAACGTGCGCGTGACTAACAATCCGCTTCGACCGATCCAGCCGAGGCCGGCGCGCGTAGCGCCGGCCTTGTGGTGCACCGGGGCGGTGAGCGCCTCGCCCAGATCGGAGCGAAGCTCCCCCGCCGAGACCGTGGCCGGGTAGGGCTTGGCGCGATGGCCCAGATGCTGTACGAAACACGCTACCTCATGTGACGCTGCGTTGAGCGCGGCGTTGGCCGCCAGGTAGGCGTCGTAATACGCGGGTGTCGGCCCCCCCGACCGCACCTCCCGCAGTTCCTCGACCGGCAGGGCCAACGCCAGACTGATGGCCCGCGGCCACTCCCCCCATTCCCCCGAGAAGAGCCCCGCCACGTCGGCGTACCCGTGGAGGCTCACCCCCAGCCGTGCGACCTCTGCCTCCAGCTCCGGCAGCCCGCGGAAATCGTCACGCATGGCGACCGTCAGCGGCGGCGCTGAGCCGTGCGGATCTCGGTATAGACGCGTTCTACGTTCTCGCGACGACGGCGCTTGATGCGCGCCGCCTGGTTCTCTGGCACGGGATAATAGTCCAACATGCCAACCTTATCAACTGACTCGCGTCGGCTGGCGCCGGCCTCGAACAGCTCGGCCACGCGACGATGCATCTCGGTAATATAGGCGATCAGGGGCTCAATGACCTCTTTGCCGCAGGGTTCGCCCACGCCGGGGACCAGCAGATCGACATCCATCTCCTGGATGCGGCGCAGGGTATCGATCCACGCCAGGGTGTCGGCCTGCACCATGGTGGGGTGCTCGTTGTTGACGATGTTGTCGCCGGCAAAGAGGATGCGCTCCTCCGGCAAGTACACGCCCACCGACGCCGGCGTGTGGCCGGGAAGGTAGAGCACGTGTACCTCACGGTCCCCGAGATGCAACGCCATCCGCTCGCCCACGGTGAGTTCCGGCGGGTAGATCTGGAGGTTGGCGATCTCTTCGGCGAGGGCGGGACGCTCCTTGCGAAACGTCGCGGCGACCTGGTCGAGGGTTGAGGTCTCGTACTTGGCGATCTGCCGCGCGCCCGCCTCGTGGCCCCAGACGCGCGTCGGCATCAGAGCGGCGTTCCCGATAAAGTGCTCGGGGTGATAGTCCGTGTTGACCACGCCATAGATCACGCCGCCGTCCAGCGAGGCGACGGTCGCGCGCCAAGCCCTGGCCTCCGGCGGCAGCATAGGAGCATCGACCAGCAGGGCGCCCCGCTCCGTGAGGATCGCGCCTACGTTGCCGCCCTCGAACCCCGTCTCCAGATAGACCCTGTCCGCCAGTTCTCGCACCACCGCGCTCCCTCGCTACGCCCTCACTGTGCCGCCGCCCGCACGCGTTCGGCCGCCGCGTCCACCACCCGCGGCAGGTCGTCCGCCGAAACGCCGCCCCCCTGTGCCATGTGCGGCTGCCCGCCGCCTCGTCCGCCAAAGGCGCCGGCGGCCTCGCGCAGCAGCCGCGAGACGTCCAGCGCCACGTCCTGCGACCGCGCAAAGCACACCTGCGGCGAGGGCTCGCTCGCGGCGAACACCACCACAGTCCCGGGCTCGCCGACGAGGTGCTGCGCCAGGTAGCGCATGGCGGGCGCGTCGAGACCGTCCAGGACGCCGGCGATCAGGCGCCACGCGCCGATCCGCTCCCCCTGCCCCTGAAGGCGCACCAATTCGAGATCGAGTAGCCGCCGCTGAAGCGCCTGTACCTGCTGTCGCGCCTCGGCGTCCGAGTCGGCCAGGCGCGCGATGGCGTCCGGCAGATCGGCGATGCCCACGCTAAAGCGGGCGGCAACATCCTGCAGGATGGCGTCCCGCCGGCGATAGTCGCGCAGGGCGCGCCAGCCACAGAGGAACTCGACGCGCACCTGGTCGCGCCGGCGCTCCCAACGGCTCACGTGGATGACGCCTACCTCACCGGCGGCGCGCACGTGGGTGCCGCCGCAGGCGCACACGTCATAGTCGC
>Ga0123329_1001205_pt1 | contig 24792 bp, 16 predicted proteins | sample BioC12SIPDNA_FD_89703 | JGI IMG/M metagenome (GOLD analysis project Ga0123329, IMG submission 89703) | Anaerobic biogas reactor microbial communites from Washington, USA - Biogas_R1_B C12 SIP DNA | ecosystem: Engineered > Bioreactor > Anaerobic > Unclassified | place: Washington, USA | collected...
CCATGGCCGTTCAACGCTGGAGCGACACCATCCTGGTAGCCACGCCGCCGCAGGATCCCGGGTTCACCGAGGACCTCAACGAAGTAATGGACCTGGTGGAAGCCGACGGCCGCCTGGCCGTCGTCATCGACATGAAGGACGTGCAGTACGTCGGCAGCTCCAATCTGTCGCTGCTCCTGCGCCTGCGCAAGCGGCTGCTCAACCACACGCAGCACCTGGTGCTGTGCAGCGTTAACACGAAGATATGGAGCACGTTCCTGGTCACCGGGCTGGAGGCTCTGTTCGCGTTTGCCGACGACGTGACCACGGCGCTGGCCGGCCTGGAATCGAATCGCCACCACCATAAAGGTTGACGTATCCCGTCAGCACGGTGCCCCGATGCGTCTGTACAACTTCATTCCCGCAATCCGCCACAAGACGAAAGGACCGACCCATGGCCGCCAAGTCGCCGCGATTGGACTTGCTTCCCGTTCCACAGGAGATTCGACCTCGTTCGGGCGCGTGGAAGCTGCCCGATGATCTGCTCGTGAGCCTTCCGCCGGGCAGCGGGCGCATGGAACTGACCGCGGCGCGGCAACTCGTCGCCGACCTGGCGTCGTTGGGCGTGGCGGCTCGCCTGGCGCGGCGTTCGGGCAACGACGACGCGCCTGCGGCCTCGGGGATCACGCTGCGCCGCGCCCGCGTGTCGGGCGGCGAGGAGGCCTACGCGCTGGCCGTCGGCGCCGCGGGCGTCTGCGTATCGGCCAACGGCCCGCGCGGCCTGTTCTACGGCGCCCAGACGTTGCGGCAACTGCTGCGCCAGTGCGGGCGGAAGCTCCCGGCCGTGGCGATCCGCGACTGGCCCGAGATGGCCCTGCGCGGCGTGTATCACGACATCTCGCGCGGCCGCGTGCCCACGCTCGACACGTTGAAGTACCTGGTCGAGCTGCTGGCGTCCATGAAGGTCAACGCCCTGTCGCTCTACGTCGAGTATCCGTACCGCTACGAGCGTCACCCGCAGGTCTGGGAGGACACCGATCCGCTGACGGCCGAGGACGTTCTGGAACTCCAGGAGCACTGCAAGGACCACGGCATCGACCTGATCCCGAGCCAGGCGAGCTTCGGGCACCTGGAGCGGCTGCTGACGAAGCCGCCGTACCGCGACCTGGCGAACACGCCGTCGAGCGGCACGGTGGCCGGTTCGCGGAAGTTCTCGCGACACGGCACGAGCCTGGATCCGACGAACCCGCGGAGCGAGAAGCTGATTGCGGAGCTGTACGACGAGTTCCTGCCGCAATTCGATTCGCCGTACTTCAACGCCTGCTGCGACGAGGTGTGGGACCTGGGCCAGGGCAAGAGCGAGCCGCGGGCTCGGCGCGTCGGCAAGGGCCGCGTGTTCGCCGAGTTCATCTGCAAGATCAACCGGCTGACAAAGCGGCACGGCAAGCGGCTGATGATCTGGGCCGACATTCTGAAGCACCACGCGGACGCGATCGGTCCGATTCCGAAGGACGTGATCTTCCTGAACTGGTGGTACAACGCCGAGTCGAAGGAATGGATGATCGACCACAGCCGCCACATCCGCAAGGCTGGCCACGAGTTGGTGGTCTGCCCTGGGGTGAACAACTGGGGGGCGTTCATGCCGCGCCTGGCGAGGATGCGCGACAACATCGCGAACTTCGCGGCGGCCGGGCGGCAGTTCAAGGCCCTGGGCCTGCTGAATACGGAGTGGGGCGACGGCGGACACTTCAACCTGCTGGGCACCGCCCTGCCCGGGTTCGCCAGCGGCGCCGAGCACGCCTGGGCCCACAGCAAGGCCGACCGGGCGACCATCGGCCGCCGCTGGTCGCTGCACGTCCTGGGCGACGCCGCCGGCACGGCCGAGCGTGTGGTGGCCGCGGCCGACCTCCGGGACGCCGACTACGCGCTGGTGCGGACGGGTCTGGGTGACGAGAACCGGCTGGACTTCGCTGCCATGAAGACCACGCCCGAGAAGCTCCTGGCCGGCCAGGAGCGGTTCCACGCGCGGCTGACCGAGGCGATCGGGCTGGCAACGCGGCTGTCGGACAGTCTGTCGCGGAACGACGGGACTCCGGCGGCCTTCCAGCGGCTGCTGACGCCGGTGGAGTACGCGGTGCTGTCGGCGCTGACGCTGGCCAAGGGCGACGCCGTGTGCGGCCACCTGAACCGCCTGACGGGCAACGCCGCAGCCGCGAGGAAGCTTTTCCGCAAGGCGGCCGACATCACCGAGAGTCTCGTGCCGACCTACAAGGAACTGTGGCTCGCCCGCAATCGCCGGAGCGAACTCGACTGGTCGGTGGGCCGCTTCCGCGAGGCGATGCGCCGCTGGCGCCGGGCGGCACGGGCGTAGAGGTTCCCGTTGAAGAAGTGTGGCACAGCCGCCCTCGGCTGTGCGGGGTGCCACACCTTGGAGGCCCAGACGAAGTCGGGGACCAAGGTGTGCTGAGCGCGGGGGACGTGTGGCGAGGCGAGTGAGTGGGTTCTCGGGGGCGGCGCGGGCGAACGGGCGCGGCGCGGGGATTGACCGCGGGGCACGCCTTGACCGGAGGGGCGAGGTGTGTGGTCTGGGGCAAAAAGCACACTTTGGCGCCGGCTTCGCCGTCGCTCCAAAGTGTGGCACCCCCCACCGTCGAGGCGCAGTTGTGCTGCGAACCATCAGGAATGTGTGAACGCATGGCCGACGTAAAGGAGAAGGTTCAGCAGTTGCCGCACAAGCCGGGGTGCTACCTGATGAAGGACGCCCGCGGCACGGTGCTCTACGTCGGCAAGGCCAAGGACCTGCGCAGCCGCGTGAGCAGCTACTTCGCCGACTCGGCCGACCTGACGCCCGACAAGCGGCGCATGGTGGCCCAGGTGGCCGACATCGACTACCTGGAGACGGCTGACGAGGTGGACGCGGTGCTGACCGAGGCGCGGCTCATCAAGGACATTCAGCCGCCGTTCAACGTCCGCCTGACCGACGACAAGACGTTTCCGTACCTGGAGATCACGACGCGCGTGGACTTTCCGGGGGTGTACCTGACGCGCACTCCGCGGCCGCGGTCGAAACTCTACGGCCCGTTCACCGACGTCAAGGGCCTGCGCGCCGCGCTGCCGATTCTCCAGCAGGTGTTCCGGTTCCGCACGTGCGAGTTGGAGATCCGGGCCGACGACGCGAAGCTGCGCTACAACCGACCGTGCCTGCTCTGCCCGATCAAGCGGTGCTGGGGCCCGTGCGCGGGCCGGATCTCGCGCGACGAGTACCGCCGCACGATCCAACGGTTTCAGCGATTCCTGGAGGGCAAGCGGCAACCGCTGCTGGTCGCGATGCGGCGGGAGATGAAGGCGCTGTCGGACGCGCAACGGTACGAGGAGGCGGCCCACATCCGCGACCAGTTGCAGGCCATCGAAAGCCTGGCCGACCGCGGACTGGTGGACGTGCACGTGCAGCCGGAGGTGTTTCAGCGGGACACCGAGCAGGGACTAACTGCGCTGGCCCGGGTGGTGGGCCGCGAGCGGGTCCGCACGATTGAGGGCGTGGACATCGCGAACCTGAGCGGCCGCGAGGTGGTCGGCTCGCTGGTGACGTTCATCGACGGGCGGCCGCTGAAGTCGGGCTACCGCCGGTTCCGCATCCGGACGGTCGAGGGACAGAACGACTTCGCCTCGGTGGCCGAAGTGGTGTCGCGGCGGTTCCGGCGGCTCCAGGACGAGGGCCTGCCGCCGCCGGACGTGCTGCTGATCGACGGCGGGCCGGGGCAACTCCATGCCGCCCTGGCGAGCCTCGGGAGCCTGGGCATCGACGGCGTGACGGTCATCAGCCTGGCCAAGCGGGCCGAGGAAGTCTACCTGCCCGGGCAAAGCGACCCCGTGCGGCTGCCGCGAACGCACGCCGGCCTTCAGATTCTTCAGTATGTGCGGGACGAAGCCCACCGGTTCGCCCAGCACTACCACCACATCCTTCGCCGCCGCAGCGTCCTGGGCGACCGGGCCGACAGCCAGCCACGCGGGCGGGGCAAACGCCGCGCCGACTGACGCCATCCCGGTAGAAATCCCGAAAATCGGTCCTGCCGTGAATATCCGCCCAGGTGTCACGTCCGATAATGCGACGGACACTGTGCAGAATCTGATGAAAATGATGCTGAAAACGAGGCGGATTTGCTTGTGGCCGGAGGCCATGCTATACTGGGGGTGAAGGTGGGGACGTTCTTCTGTTGAGGGGTCAACCGATGAACCACAAACCTGCTGAAACTGTTCGCCCGCTCTGGAAACATTGGGATTTCACTATTGATAACGCAGCCGACGCGCCGTCCCGCGTGCTGCGGCGGTTCGACAAGTCGCAACTCGAATTCGAGATCGCGTTCCTGGAAGACATCCTCGCCCACGACCCGACACACCTGGACACGATGAAGCTCCTGGCCGAGCTCTACACGCGGAACCGGCAGTTCCGCCAAGGACTGAAGCTGGACCGGCAGATCGTGGCCGCCTTGCCGCGCGATGCCACCGCTCACTACAACCTGGCGTGCAGCCTGTCGCTGACAAATCGGCTGGACGAGTGCTTCAAGCGGCTGAACCAGGCCATCCGCCTCGGGTACCGGGAGTACGAGCACATGGCCCTGGACCCCGACCTGGAGACCGCCCGCAAGGACCCGCGGTGGGCCGCCCTGTTCGGCATCCCGACTCAGGTCTGAGTCCATCGCATGCCACATAGGATGACGGGCCCCGCTGCCGGATGACCGGCGCGGGGCCTTCTGTTTGCCGCAATGCCCCCTGCGGAAGCCTCTGCCCTGCAATTTGGTTGAACCGCCCGGCCGGCTGCGATATTCTCGGCGGCTGGTACAGGGTATCAGTATCAACGCCGATTCTGGGGTGCCACACTTTGGAGCGACGGCGCAGCCGGCGCCAAAGTGTGCCGGGCGGGACAAGGCACACACTTTGGTCCCCGACTTCGTCGGGGCCTCCAAAGTGTGGCACCCCGCCCTGCGACTGACGGACAAGATGCCCGTGCCACCGTGAGAAGGCCTCGTAGCGTTGTAGTACTGGAGAGCCGACGGGAATCGGAGAATCGCGCCGCCATGAGAATCATTGCAGGCCTTCGACGGGGCATGAAGCTGGAGCCGCCGCGCGGCAAAGACGTCACGCGGCCGATCACCGACCGCGTGAAGGAGAACCTCTTCAACATCCTCCAGGCCGACGTGCCTGGGGCGACCGTGCTGGACCTGTTCGCGGGGACCGGAGGCCTGGGCCTCGAGGCCCTGAGTCGCGGGGCCCGTTGGGCGACATTCGTCGAGCAGGACGCCGCGGCCGCCGCCCTGCTCCGCCAGAACGTCGAGCACGTCCGCTTCACGGAATCGTCGCGGGTGGTTCGAGGCGACGCCCTGCACCTGCGGCCGGCGATTGTCGAGACGGGCATGCGCGATCCGGCCGGGCCGCTCGTGTTCGACCTGGTCTTCCTGGACCCGCCGTACCGTATGATGGACAACGAGGCCGACCGGCAACGGATCGGCGAGAGCCTCGGGCAACTGGCCGCGTTCGGCGCCCTGTCGCCCGAGGCGATCCTCATCGTGCGGCACGAGTCGCGAACGGCCGTGGAGTACCGCTGGACCGGGTTGTGCGTGACGGACTCGCGGCGGTACGGGTCGATGACCCTCGACTTTCTGCGACCGGTTCCGCCGTCCGATGCCCCGGCATCACCATGACGAACCGCCAACTCGCCATCTTCATCATTCGACGCTTGCGAGCCCACGGCCACGAGGCGCTGCTGGCGGGCGGGTGCGTCCGCGACCGGCTGCTCGGCCGACGGCCGAAGGATTACGACGTGGCCACCAGCGCCACGCCGGACGAGGTGCGGCCGCTGTTTCGCAAGACGCTGGCCATCGGCGCCCAGTTCGGCGTTGTCGTCGTGCTGAGCGGCAAGGCGCGGGTCGAGGTGGCCACGTTCCGCAGCGACGAGCCGTACACGGACGGCCGCCACCCGACGGCCGTGCGTTTCACGTCGGCCGACCAGGACGCCCGGCGTCGGGACTTCACGATCAATGCCCTGTTCTACGATCCGCTGCGACGGCGGACCCTGGACTACGTGGGCGGCCTGAAGGACTTGCGGCGCGGCCTCGTCCGGGCCGTGGGCAACGCCGAGGAGCGGTTCCGCGAGGACCATCTGCGGATGCTCCGGGCGGTGCGGTTCTCGTCGCGGCTCGGGTTTCCGCTGCACCGCGACACGGCGTCGGCGATACGTCGCCTGGCGCCGCTCATCCGGCGCGTCAGTGGCGAACGCCTCCGCGACGAATTGGCCCTGATGCTCACGGACGCCTCGCGGGCCAAGGCCATGGAGATGGCCCGGCGACTGGGGCTCCTGGAGCGGATTCTGCCGGAAGTGACGGCCATGAAGGGCTGCAAGCAGGGCCGCGTGCACCCCGAGGGCGACGCCTGGCGGCACACGATGCTGTGCCTGGAGTCGCTCGGGCGGACCGATGTCCTGACGGCCCTGGCCACGCTGCTGCACGACATCGGCAAACCGCCCACGGCCGACTACTCGGACGGCGGCGTGCACTTCTACGGGCACCCGCAGGTCGGCGCCGAGATGGCCCGCGACATTGCGGCCCGGTTGCGGCTCTCGGCGGCCCAGACCGACGAACTGGTCTGGGTGGTGCGACACCACCTGGACTTTCTCCACGTGCGGCAGATGCGGCAGGCCACGCTCAAGCGTATCTTCCAGAACCCGTACTTCCCGACGCTGGCCCGCGTGCAGCGCGCCGACGCCCTGGGCAGCCGATGCACCCTGGCCGACCATCGCTACATCATGCGGGCGTACCGGCGGACGCTGGCCGAGGGCCTGAAACCGAAGCCCCTGGTGACCGGGCACGACCTGCTGGCCCTGGGGATGCGTCCCGGGCCCGCGGTGGGTCGGATTCTCGGCGAGTTGTACGACCGCCAGCTCGAGGGGGCCCTGCCCTCGCGCCGGGCGGCCCTGGCGGCGGCGCGGCGGCTGGTCGCGGCGGCGGATTCCGCCGACGGTCCGGGCGAACAGTCGGGCGCATCCACGTTTCGGCGAAAGCAGCGGCAGGACGCCCCTGCCACTGATGGGCAAGATGCCCCTGCCAGGGTACGGCCCAAAAAACGGTAATGCCCCCCAAACAGGCTTGACCGGGTCGGCAGTCCGGGTATAGTGCGCGCCATACAGCATGGCAACACGTCCAGCTAACGGTACTTCCAGGCACGATCCGACCGAGGCGGCTTCCGCAGGCCGCCGATGTCGTTTGTGGTGGGTCTGATGAGCGACACGAAGCTGACAAGCACCGGACTGATGCCCGACGGCAGCCAGCCGCTGGACATCAACGGGCGTCCGATCACGCCGCGAATGCGACGCCGCGGCATGAACATCAACATTCTCTGTTGCGGCCTGGGCACGCTGTTCGCCGTGGCGTTCTGGCCGAGCAACGCCCTGTTCTCGATGTACATGACCGAGCGGCTCGGGGCGACCGACCTTCAGGTCGGCTTCTTCGCCGCCATCATCGGCATCGGGCAACTGTTCCAGTTGATCGGCGTCTACATCTTCGACCGGACGAAGACGCGCAAGGTGCTCTGGGTGGCCCTGGTGCTGGCCTACCGCGTGCTGAGCTTCTCGGTCGTCGGATTCGCCGTCTACGCGAACACCCAGGGAACCAGCTCGACGCTCGTCTGGGCCATGCTGGCGGTGCTGGCTCTGGGCTTCTCGATGGCCCAGATGACCGCCAACGCCTGGTGGTCGTGGATGGCCGACCTGGCTCCGGAATCCACCCGCGGCCAGTTCTTCGCCAACCGCCAGCTCGCCGCGACGGTGGCCTCCCTCGTCGGCACCCTGCCGGTCATTCTCATCGACAAGATCGGCACCGACGCCCAAGGCAACTACACCGACGCGGCCGACTACGTCTTCATCGGCATCTTCGCCGTCTGCACCCTGAGCGGCATCGTGGACATCATCATCCATGCCTTCATCCCCGAGCCGGCGCGGCTCGACCGGCCGGACAGTCTGACCCTCGGCGACACGGCCCAGAACCTCCTGGAGCCGATGCTCGACAAACATTTCCGCCAGTTCACCATTGCCATGACCTTCGGCGCCTTCTCGGTCATGTTCTGGGCCCCCTTCGTCTGGCCGTACCTGAAGGACAAGACGACCATCGACATCGCCTACTCGGCGAACCTGATCACCACGGCCCTGGCCGGGCTCGGGATGATGATCGGATCGCGGTACTGGGGCGTCCTGATCGACCGCTTCAGGGCCAAGCCGATCATGGCCATCACCTACAGTGCGGGTCTGCTCTCGGTGTACCTGCTCTTCATCACCCCCGGCAACGCCACCTGGCTGGTCTACACCATTGGCGGCCTGCTGGCGGGGTTCATGTGGTCGGGGATGAACCTGGCCGTGCCCCAGTTGATGCTCACGCTCTCGCCACAGAAGACGCGCAACAGCTACGTCGCCACCTACGGCGTCGTCACGGGCCTGGCCACGCTGGCCGGTCCGCTGCTGGCCGGCGTGCTGGGCGGCATGGCACGCGACTACTTCGACGGGCTGTCCTTCCAGTGGCGCTGGCCCTGGGGCACGGTCGTCACGCACATGCAGGTGCTGGTAATCGTGGGAATCGTGTCGCGGTTGCTGGTCTATCCGATGATCCTGCGCATCCGCGAAGGCAACGAGAAACCGATGGGCATGGTGCTCTCGACGGTGTTGGGGCCCACACAGTTCCGGACGCTGTACGCGATGCGCATCTTTGCCGGCCGCAATACCGGCAAGAAGGTCGAGGCCATGCGCCGCATGGGCGCCGAGAGCGACCAGTTGGCCGTCAGCGACCTGATCGAACACCTCGACGACGCGGAGCCCGGCGTGCGGCAGGAGGCGGCGCTGGCCTTGGGACGCGTCGGAGGGCCGGAGGCCATCGCGGCCCTGGTCCGCGAACTGACCAGCGCCGAGAGCGACGTGCGGCCCGAGGCCGTGCGCGCCCTGGGCATGACCGGCGACCCGGCGGCCATCGCCAGCCTGAAACAGAACCTCGCCCACCCGGACGAGAGCCTCCGCCAGCAGGTGGCCCGCACCCTGGAGGACATGCCGGACGCCCAGGCCCAGCAACCCCTGCTGGAGATGATCCGCCGCGACGAGTTCGACGTGACCGAGCTGGTGGCCATGCTCAGCCACGCCGAACTGGAGATTCGCCAGGAGGCCGCACTGTCCCTGGGCCGCAAGGGCGGCCCGCAGGCGGTCGAGGCCCTGGCCGCGCGGCTGACGGACCCGCAATCGGACATCCGCGCCGAGGCCGCAAAGGCCCTGGGCATGACGGGCAACCGCGACACGGTGCCGCTGCTGGTGAGGTTCCTGTCGGATCCCGACGAGACGGTCCGCGAGCGCGTGACCGAGGCCCTCGGCGAGCTTCAGACCGCCGAGGCCGCCGAGCCGCTCATGAGCCTGCTGCGCCAGGACGTGTCGCCCACGGTCTTCGGCCATGGAGCCTCGGCCCTGGCCAGGCTGGGTGTCATGGACGCCATCTGGGAAGTCCTGCCCATGATGCACCAGACCACGAACGTGGCCCTGCGGCGGCAACTGGCCACCGCCGTGGGCAACCTCATCGGTCGCCCGGCCGAGTTCTACCACCTGATGAACAACGAGTTCCGCAGCCCGGGCGAACAGGTCTTCAAGCTCGCCCGCCGCACACGCAAGAGCATCGAGCGCATGGCCCGGCGCATGGCCGCCGGCCCCCGGGCGCCCCAGGCCGATCCGCTCAGGGTCAGCGCGCGGCACGTCGAAGTGGCCGCCGAGCAGTTCGAGCTACAGGACTACAAGACAGCCATCGAGCAACTGCACACCGCCGCCATGGAGATTCTCCGGTCCCTGTACGGGTTCGCCGCCGCCGAGGATGTCTCCGTCGAGTATGCCCTGAGCAGGGACGGCCGCTTCGGCGTAGGGCTCTGGTTCCTGCGTGTCGCCCGCGACTACGCCCTGACGGCCGAGAGCAAGGACGAGCTGTTGCGGCTCGATGCCATGCTCGGGTTCCATTTCCTCAGCAGCTTCACCGAAGGGCTCACACGGTGAGGTGGCCGCAAAACGCTGCGACCCGGGTCGCCCTTCGGGGCGGCACGGGTCGGTTCCTGTGGGGCGGCTCTGGCTGCGGCTCAAGCGCCCAGAGAACGAATCTTCTGCTGCACCGACAGAATCTCCTCGATCCGCAGGCCGAATTTCTCGCCGACCTTCACGGCCACGCCGCGACCGATCGTCTTGTTGTTGACCAGCAGTTCCAAGGGCTGCTCGGCGTTGCGGGCGAACTCCACGATGCTCCCGGGCGTCAGGTCCACGATCTCGCCCAGGGGCAGCATCTTGTCGGCCAGTTTCACGATGACCGGCACCTGAATCTTGAGGATGCGGCGAGCCTCGTCGGACAGGTCCACCAGCGGATCAAAGGCCACACGAGCGCCGCCCCCGCCGTCAATGCCGGCTCCGGCCAGAAGCGACTCGATGCTCGGTCCTTCGTCGGGGCCGCCCTCCGCTTCCGCAAGGGCCGCCTCGCCGCCATCCGCGCCTCCCGCGGCAATGCCCGCATTCAGCGACGCCGCCAGCGCCTCGGCCTCGGCCATGGCATCGGACGATGGCGCCCCCTTGGCCTGCGGCGCAGCATCGGCCGCCGGTTCCGGCGCTGCCGCCGCCTCGGGCTCCGGGGACTGACTCTCCTGAACTTCCTCGTCCGCCATGACACGTCTTCCACTGTCGAACATGCCACCGCCGCAGGCGCAACGCCGCAGCCTCGCGGGGCCTTGTCACGAGTATCCATCTTATCGGCCACCCGACGGACGAAACATGAAAAAACGGGGTGCCCCCCAGTCCGCGGCCTTGGCGAAATCAGGTGCGGCCATGCGCCGGCGTGCTATAATGCCGCCCGGTTATTGACCCTGTCGCAGGAGTCCAGTCATGCGTTTCACCAAGATGCACGGTGCAGGCAACGATTACGTCTACGTCAACGGGTTCGAGGAGACGGTGGCCGATCCGGCCGGCCTGGCCCGCCGCATGAGCGACCGCCATGTCGGCATCGGCGGCGACGGGCTCGTGCTGATCCTGCCGAGCCCGACGGCCGATCTGCGGATGCGCATGTTCAACGCCGACGGGTCCGAGGCCGAGATGTGCGGCAACGCCGTCCGCTGCGTGGCCAAGTACGCCTGGGACCACGGCCTGGCCCGGCGGAACCCAATGCGGATCGAGACCGGCGCGGGCGTGCGGACGCTTGACCTGTTCGAAGGACCGGACGGCCGCATCCAGCGCGCCCGCGTGGACATGGGCGAGCCGCGGCTGCGAGCCGCCGAGATTCCCGTCGCTCTTGACGCCGACCGCGTCGTCGAGGCGCCGATCCGCGTGGACGGACGCGAGTTTCGCATGACCTGCGTCAGCATGGGCAACCCGCACGCCGTCTTCTACACCGATGACGTGGCCGCCGTGGACCTGACGCACCTCGGCCCGATGATCGAGACGCACCGGCTCTTTCCCGCGAAGATCAACGTCCATTTCGTCCAGGTGCGGTCGCCGGAGGAAGTAACGATGCGCACGTGGGAGCGCGGCAGCGGGATCACCCTGGCCTGCGGGACCGGGGCCAGCGCCGTGTGCGTGGCGGGCGTGCTCACGGGCCGCGGCGCGCGGCAGATTCTGGCCCACCTGCCCGGCGGCGACCTGGAGCTCCAGTGGGCCGACGACAACCACGTCCTGATGACCGGCCCGGCCGTGGAAGTGTTCTCCGGCGACTGGCCCGGGGAAGAATCCTGACCCGTCAGACGTTATCGCCTGTAGCCTTCAGGCTCCGCTCCAGCAGGGCCGCGTCGCGGGCCAGTTGATCGGTCATGGGCTCGTCGTAGATGCCGACGCAGACCGCGTCGTCGGCGCGCATCGCGCGGGCCGCCACGGCGAAGGCGTCGGCCGGATCGTTCCGCCCGGCGGCCAGCACCTTGTAGTGAATCACCGGCCGCGACAGGCCCCGGATCACCTCCAGCATGCGGCGGCGATCCTCCTCGGCGAACTTCTCCTTGGCCCCGTGAACGTGCTCGGGGTTCTTGTCGCGGACCGTCGGGTTGTAGTAGCAGCACATGTAGTAATCCACGTCGAGGTGCTTGTCGGCGAACTCGAAGACGCGCGGATTGTGGCCCGCCATGCCGGCCACCAGCCCCTTGGCACGCAGGGCGTCGATGTCGGCCTGAAGCTCGCCGAGCTTGCCCTCGGCCAGCAGGTGGTCGGTCACGCCGCCGTGAATGTGGCACCCGCGTGCCCCGCCCTGTACCGCGTTCCGCGATCCGTTGACCGTCGGGCCCAGTTCCGGGCACGTCTGAGCGAACCACTGAAGCGTGCCGCCCTCGTCCCAGTACTCCTTCAGGACGCGAGCGATGTGGTGGTCGGCCCGCGCGATCACCGTGTTGATCCCCAGCGACTCGGCCTGCCCCAACAACGCCTTGATCCGCGCCGCCGTGAACCAGTGACGCATCCGATCGTCAACCTCCGGCGTCTGGTGACTGAACCCGCTGAAAGGGTTGCCGCCCAGGATAAGCTTCGACACCTTCACGCCGCCAATCGTCGACATCTCCATGGCACATTTCGCTCCGAAAAACGCCCCCGTCCCGCAAATACGCCTGCCAGCGCATGCGCCGACCCAGGAAATCCTACGGTGAATGAACCCCCCTGTCCACCCGTCGGGCCGGGAATTCCGGACTGGGCAGCCCGGTCAGACACAAGCCGTCGCCTCAAAACCACCGTCCGGCCCCCTCACGGTCGCCCCGAACCGTCGGGCGTGCGGACCTGACGACTGTCGGCGTACCATCGCCGCCAGGCGTCCAGAGCCCGGGCTCGCACGTCGGCCGGGGCCTGCGGCCGATAGCCGAAATCCTGGCCTGTGATCTTGCGCAGGGCCTCGGTCGCCGCGGCAGTCAGACGCGGATTGGCGTCGTTGAGCCGCTGAATCAGCGTGGGCACGTAGTCGGCGTGGGGCGCGTCGGCCATGGCCTCGACGGCCTGGACCTGGACGGCGGTGGCGGTCTCGTCCATGATGCGAATCAGTTCGTCGCGTCCGATCTGCTGATTGAGCCGCGCCAGGGAGGCGCCGAACGCGAGCCGCCCCTTCATGTCGGGGGTCCTCAGCGCCAGCCGCAGCGGCTCGACGGCCGCCGGATCGCCGATCTGTCCCAGGGCCCATGCGGCGGCGTGCTGCACGTTCGTCCGCTCGTCCTTCAGGGCTTCGATCAGGTGCGGCACGGCCTTGAGGCTCTTCAGCCGCCCGAGAAACAGGGCGGCGCTCTGCCGCGACCGCGCATCGGCGAGCTTCAGTCCATGGACCAGCGTGTCGTCGAGCCCCGCGCAACCGGCCTCGTAGAGGCGTTCGGTGAGCATCCGCCGGACCTGGCCATCGGTCTCGCCGGCCAGTGCCTCGCGAGCCCGCAACCACGCGGCCTGCGGCAACCGGCGCCCCTTGGCGGCAATCGAGAACCGTATGGCCGCCTGCCGCCGCACGGACTCGTCCGCCGCACGAAGCTCCTTCAGGGCCGCATAGAGCGGATCGATGGCCGGCAACACGTCGTCCAGAATCGCGGTGGCGATCTCCGGGCTTCGCGCATCCACGGCGGCCTCCAGGGGCGCCACAGCCGCCCCCTTCATCCGCACCAGCGACGTCACGGCCAATTGCCGATGCTCTCCCGGCGGCAAGGCGAGCGCCTCGATCAGCCGCGCCACCTGCGGATCCGTCGCGCCGCCCGTGCCGACCGAGCCGCTGGAGACATCGACTCCGCGGGCCGGGTCGCCCGAAGACGGCGCAGCCGTCTTGCCGTGCTCGTCGGCCCAGGCGCGGGCCCGGGCAATGGCACCGGCGTTCTTCCACGGCTGCTGAAGCGGATCGTAGTCGTGAAGCTCGACACCCGAAATCTGCGTGAACGCCGCCGCCGCCTCGCGACGCACCGAGGCAGCCGAGTCTTCCATTAACGTCACCAGCGTCGGCGCCGCCGCCGGAACGCCCATCTCGCCAAGGGCCGCCGCCACAGCCAGCCGCACGTTGTAGCTGTCGTCGCCGGTCAGGCTGGCCAGCGCCCCGAGCGACCGCACGGACTTCATGCGGCCCAGAGCCTCGACGGCCGCCTTGCGGACGCGCCACCTCGGCACGGCCAGGGCCTGCTCCAGGACGCCCGCCTCGCCGAGCTTCTCGGCCGCGGCCACCACCTCGCGCTGCACGGTAATCGACGGGTCCTTGAGCAGCCCCGCCAGGAGCGTCGCGGCGTCCTTGCTCGGCGCCTGGGCCATCTGCCTGACGGCGGCCAGGCGCACCGACTCGTCGCCGCTGGCGACCAGCTCGGCGTAGCGGCGGGCCATCTCGTCGCCGCCCCAGCGGCTCAGCGTGTTCATCGCCGCCAGGACGATCCGCGGGTTCCGGTCGTTGAGGGCTGCGACCACCGCCGGCGGGGTCTCGGTCATCTGGACTTCGCCCAGAGACTCCAACGCAGCGTGGCGCAAGGCCGGATCGTCGCTGCCCAGCATCGCTACCAGGACGTTGCGTCCCTGCGGATCGTCGGTCAGGGCGGCCGCGTGGAGGATCGCGCGACGGATGTGCCGCGACCCGTCGGTGGCGCGCTTGCGCTCGTGGAAGACAGCCATCAGCCGCTGAAAGTCGATCACCTTCGACGGGGGGTCCGTGTGCCGCGCGAGGTCCACGAGCCGCTCGATGGCCTTGCCGCGAATGAGCGGCTTGAGGTCCTGCTGCTCGGCGGCCTCGTAGAGCACGTCGGCGGCCGAAGCGTCGCCAAGCTGGGCGAGCACCATGGCGGCATTGCGTCGAACGACGGGATTGCCGTCGCGAGCGGCACGGCGAAGGTCGCCGGCCGCCTTCGGGCCGAGCGCCGCCAACTGGTCGGCCGCCTCGCAGACGTGGCGGTCGAACTCACCCTGAAAGAGCGGCGCCGTGCCCGCCGGATTGCCCCCGACGACGGTCTCGTCGCCCAGTCCACGGAGGAGGTCGGCGATGCGGCGCGGGTCGGCCTCGCTGCCGGCGTCTGTCGCCCCTGTTCCCGCAGACGCCGCCGGGCCCGACTCGTGCTTCACCGCCGGGGGCTGCGCCACAGGGCCGGGCGACGCGCCGCCGCCGAACCACCGGCATCCGCCGCACACCACCAGCACCGCCACCGCGAAAAAGAGGTTTCGTCGCCTCCGCATGTCCGCCTATAATACCTCGACGCGGCGACGTTGACCAGATTCCAGGAGCGGATCTATGAGACACGGAGATCGGAAGCCTGCGGCGGGGAGGGTCGTGCGAGCGATCCTGGCGGTTGCCGCGTGGTCCATTGCGACGGCCGGCCTGTCGCAGCGTGCCGCAGGGGAGATCGAGCCCGGCATCGCGCCGGAGCACGTCGTGATCCTGGTCAACGAGCAGTCGCCCCAGAGCGTCGAGCTGGGCACGTACTACGCCCAGAAGCGCGGCATCCCGCCGGAGAACATCTGCCGACTGCGAACCACCGACGCCGAGGTCGTATCGCGTGACGATTACCAGGAGCAGATTGCCGGCCCCGTCGCCGACTTCCTCGACAAGCGCCTCGGCCAGGTCCGCGTCAAGCTGCCCGAGGGCGAACTGGTCCTCATGATGGACCGCAAGCAGATCCGCTGCCTCGTGCCCATGTACGGCATGCCGCTGAAGATCGACGGATTCGTCAGCGTGAACGAAATGTACAAGTCCATGGCCGCCGGCGTGGACAGCGAGCTGGCCCTGCTCCCCAAACGAGGACACCTGCTTGGCGGGGCCATCGGCAACCCGTATTTCGGCGCCGACGCCCCCTTCAACCAGTACCTGGCGCGGCACATGCTGCTGGTGTGCCGCCTGGACGGTCCTTCGCCCGAGGTCGTCCGCCGCATGATCGACGACGCCCTCTGGGCCGAGGAGCACGGCCTGTCGGGCCGGGCCTACTTCGACGTGCGCAACATCACCAAGACCGGCTACGCCGAGGGCGACCGATGGATTCGCGAGGCCGCGCGACTCGCGACGGCCGCCGGCCTCCCCACGACCCTCGACGAGAAGGCCGAGGTCATGAGCATCGGCCAGACCATGCCGCAGGCCTGCTACTACATGGGCTGGTACATGGAGCACGTCGGCGGCGCGATCGCACGCCCGGGGTTTCGCTTCGAACGGGGTGCGGTGGCCTACCACCTGCACAGCTTCTCGGCCTGGACGCTTCGCAGCACCAAGGAGCGATGGGTGGGCCCCCTGCTGGCCCGCGGCGCAGCCGTCAGCATGGGCGCGGTCTACGAACCGTATCTGCGCGGCACCCCGCACCTGGACGTCTTCACCGACCGGCTTCTGAAGGGATACACCTTTGCCGAGGCGGCGTACATGTCGCAGGAGATGCTGTCGTGGACGATCACCTTCGTCGGCGACCCACTCTACCGCCCCTTCGCCAAACCATTCCGCCAGCCCGCCGCAGAACCGGCTCGGCAAGACACGGCGCCGGCCGCCCCGCCGCAGGGGCCCGTGCCGGCACCTCAGAGGCCGTGACCCGAGCCTCTCGCCGCCGCTACCCTGTGACGAGGTCGTCCTGGCGATGCACCGTGGCGACGGCCTCGGCCAGGGCGTCGAGCTGGGCGAACGTCTCGGCCGTGGGGACGCCCTTCTGAAGCACTGTGCCGAGCACCTTCACGTCGAGTCGCGGGATCAGGCCAGTGATCTGTTCGATGGCCTTGCTGCTCCATCCGTAGGACCCGAAAATGCCCGCGTACTTGAGCTTTGGCCGCAGGAGATTCGCCAGGTGTGCCGCGTAGAACACGGCCGGGTGCGGGCCCACATGGACCGTCGGCGTGCCGACGATCAGCGTGGCCGCGTCCACCAGCGACATCGCCAGCTTGCCGATGTCGGTCGCCGTCAGGTCGAAGGCGTGGACCGTGACGCCGCGACGGGCCAGCGCGTCGACCAGCCGCCGGGCCATCGCCTCCGTGCTACCGTGCATGCTCACGTACGGCAGGACGACCTCGTTCTTCATCGTCGGCGAGACCCATTCCTTGTAGGCGTCCACGATGAAGACCGGCTTGTCGTACACCGGGCCGTGGCTCGGGGCGATCAGGTCGAAGCCGAGCGCCGACACCTTCTCCAGGTTCCTCGTGATCACCCCGCGAAACGGCATCATGATCTCGGCGTAGTACCGCTTGGCGGCCTCGTACACGCGGGCCCGGTCCATGACATACAGGTCGGTGGTCGCCAGGTGCGATCCGAAGAAGTCGCACGAGAACAGGCACCGGTCCTCCGGAACGTACGTGCACATCGTCTCCGGCCAGTGGACCCACGGCGTGTAGACGAATTGCAGCGTCTTGCCGCCCAAGGGAATCGTCTGACCGTCTTCCACCGGCACGATGCGAGCCTCGGGCACGCCGAGGTGCGTCGCCAGGAGGTCTCTGGCCTTGGTGCTGCACACGAGCTTGGCCTCGGGAAACCGCTGGAGCACCAGCGGAATCGCCCCCGAGTGGTCCTGTTCGCTGTGCTGCGATACGACATAATCGAGGCGGTCCACGTCGCGCAGGTGCCCCATGAACTCGCCCTGAAGGGCGGGATCGGCCGCATCGATCAGGGCCGTCGCCTGATCGCCTCGGACAAGGTACGCGTTGTAGCTCGTGCCGTCGGGCAGCGGAATCAGCGAGTCGAACAGCCGCCGCTCCCAGTGCACCGTCGCAATGGCCTGAATGCCGGGTCGAATCTCTCGTGGATGCATCTCGGATAACCTCCTCGTTCTCGGCTGACAGTCGCCAGCGCCGCCACCTCCGGAAGAGCGGGACTGCCATGGGCGGGCCCCGACGACAGACCTTCCCCGTGGACAGAAACGGGGCGTCCCGGCGGCCTCGCGACTCGTTCTCGCCGCAACCGGAACTCCCCGCTGCTACAATCCATTCTATGCTCGCGTCTCCTCACTGGCAAGACGCGAGCCGCTCAGACATGAACCGCCCAGTGTCACTTCCGCCACACGACCGGCTCGGCCTCTGCGTCCGCGGCGACGAGGTGGACAGAGACCTTCTCGGTCCGACCGTCGGCCCAGACGATGTCCAGCGACACGGCGTCGGCGGCCGCCTCGGCACCGACGGCCTGAACGGTCGGCGGCTTCTCGCCGGACGCCAGCGGAACCAGCATCGTCACGAGCCGCGCGCGCTGCGCCGGCTCCTTCATCGTGTACGTGATTTCGTAGCCGCGGTGTGCGGGGGCGCCCTTGCCGGGCCCGGTGCCGCCCACGACGGTCGTCTTGTCCATTTTGGCCTCGATGTCAACCTTCGCCAGCGGCAGGACGTGCAGGGCCGCACCGCCCACCTTGGCCGTGGCGCCCGCGCCGTCGGCCTCGAACGGGCCGTCGCTGTGGCAGATCCACGTCAACCGCCGCGCTGCGCCGGCCTCCAGGTCGTCTACCAGCAGCACCCAGTCCTTCGTCGCCACGAACGTTCGCCGCAAGGACAGCGGATCGAGCTTCGCCGCGTAGGCCGGCCCCATCTCGCCCGAGGCGAAGGCATAGCGGTCGGTCAGACGCGCGCGGTCGATGCGGACCTTGCCGAAACGGTCCCACGGGAATCCGCGATCGTTCCAGTAGGACCCGTCGGCACCCTGGCCCGTGCCGTCCACCAGGAGCGTGTTGTGGTCGCGCGTCCACTTCTCGGCGGTGTAGCCGGTGTTGAAGGCCAGAGGCACACCCTTGGCATAGAGCCAGAAGCCCCCGATGTCCGGATGCACGTGACCGGCGTTGGGCACCCAGTCGCTCATCTCTTTCAGCTTAGCCACGGCGGCGTGCCCCTCGGGCGGGCCGCAGCGGAACAGGACACACGTCGCATCGTCGTTCCACCCCGATCGCCACGACACGAAGCCGTGGTCCTGGAAGTAGTGGTACGGCGGAATCGCATCGAGCGACGCCGCGGGCGTCCCCGGGTCGAACCACAGGAAGGCCGCCGAGGGGTAATCCGTTTCGGGCCACCGGCGGCTCATCAGGTTGCCCGCCAGTTGCGACTCGGGCGACTTCAGCGCGGCGGCGATGCCCCAGAACATGCCGCAATTCGTCAGTGACATGCCGCTGCGCCGACCCTCCGGCCACCGGTCCACGTCGCCCACGTCGAACACGTTCGGCACGCCCGGCACCGTCAGGTAGAGCGGGAACCGCCAGTTCTCGCGAAGGATCGGCAGATCCAGCGCCCTCTCGCCCGTGGCCCGCGAGATCAGGTCGGCGTACCGCACGTGCCAGTGCAGCGCGTACGCCCAGTAGCCCGTCCCCTCGTAGTAGTAGCCGTCCGGACCCAGCGCGTGGCGGCACCGACGCAGCACGGAGTAACCCAGCTTCAGCCAGTCTTTCGCCGCGGGCGTCTCGTCCGCAAGCACCAGCGCCGCCGTGGTCATGCCGATCATCGGAATGTACGTGTGGTTCTGGTCGAAGCGGATGTCGTTGGCCTTCGGGTCGAAGTCGTCGTAGATGGCCTTGGCATGAGCGGCCAACCCGTCGCGGATCACCTTGCGGTCCGCCTCGCCGAGCTGGTCGTGCAGGATGTCGTAGGCGATGCCGAGGTGATAGAGGTACCACGACGCCTGAAGGTCCACATTGGGCCGCCACTCGCCGTCGCCCCAGACGTCTTCCTTGCAGTACGCGACCATCCATCGCGCGGCCCGGTCGAGGTGGACCTTGTCGCCCGTGACGAACCACGCCAGGGCCCCCGACTGCACACGCTCGATGCGCCAGTAGTGAGCCCCACTGCGGATTTCCTTGCGATCCGGCGCCTGGTCGCCCAGCTGGCGCGCCGCCGCCAGCACCTGTTTCCACAGGGCCGGCGCGGCCTCGGCCTTCCGTGCCAGCGACTCGCGATCCCCGGCATCAAACAGCAGCCGCGGATGGCGGCCGAGGTATCCTTCGACGAGCTTCACGTCCGTCCGGGCCATGTCTTCGGCCAAGGTCGGTTGCGGTCGCCAGGCGTTGGCTTCCTCACCTACGCACGAGACGCCCGCGGCCGCAGCCACCACCGCCGCCACAGTAGCCGCCAGAAACCGCCCCACGGCGCCACGCCGAGTCCGATTGCCGCTCATCACCGCTCCTCCTTCTGCCTGCGGCGAAGCGGACGAACGCCTCGCCCCGTGTCAGGTCCGCCGCCGCGCGGCAAACGCCTCCGCCACCTTACGAATCGCCCCGGCCGTCTCCACCATGTCCTGTCGCGAGTAGAACTCGCTCATCTGGACGATCACGCCCGTCTTCAGCACCAGTTCCGCGTTCGGGCAGTCGTCCACGCGGTACGCGATCCGCCCGCCCCCGTAGGCCGGGCAATCGTACGGACAGACGAATCCCTTCTTCCGCGACGTGCGGATCGTCATCTTCTGAAACATCTCGTACTGGTCCACGCGTCGCAGATAAAACCCGGCAGGTACCCCCTCGGCCTTCAACGCCTCGGCGAACCGGTCGCGCGACACGCCCAGCACCTTCGGATCCATGCGAAACAGATAGTACCAGTTCGACGACTCGCACCCCGGCGTAATCGCCGGCGGCAGAATCCCCGGTGCGTCGGCGATCAGCTTCGTCAGCAACGTGCCGTGCGCGTTCCTCGTGCGGCAAATGCCGTCCACCTTGCGCAATTGCGCCAGCCCCACCGCCCCCGACAACTCGCTCATCCGGTAGTTCGGCGCCAGAAACTGGCACAGACGCCCCGTCCGCTGGCCCCACATGTTCCGCGAGTAGCACTTGTCGGCGAACAGTGCCGCCCGCTTCGCCAGACGCGCGTTGTCGGTCAGCACTACGCCGCCGTCGCCAACGCTCAGGTGCTTGTAGTCGTTCAGCGAATAGCAGCCGATGTGCCCCAGCGTCCCCACCGGCCGGCCCTTGTAGAAGCAGTTCCAGCTCTGGGCGCAATCCTCCACGACCATCAGCTTGCGGCGGCGGGCCAGCTTCAGAATCCCGTCCATGTCGGCCGCGTTGCCCGCCAGGTGCACCACGAGGATGGCCTTCGTCCGCGGCGTCAGCTTCGCCTCGATCGTCTCGGGCGTCATCATGTAGGTCCGCGGATCAATGTCCGCGAACACCGGCACGGCGTTCTGATACAGAATCGGAATGAAGCTCCCGGCGTCGGTCAGGACGCTCGTCACCACCTCGTCGCCCACGCCCACGCCGACCGCCCCCAGCGCCACGTGAATCGCCGCCGTGCCGCTCGTGGTCGCTACGGCGTACTTGCGCCCGTACTTCGACGCCAGAGTCTCGCAGAATTGTCGCACCTTCTGGCCGTGCGCGTAGAACAGCGTGTTCTGCGCCAGCGCCTCCTTCAGTTCCTTCAGTTCGTCGCGCCCGAACCGCATCCCCTTGCGGTACGGCGTGGCCTTGGCCTTCGGACCGCCGTCGATCGCCAGCTTCCCCGCCGCACAACGCGTCTTCGTCTGTCTCACGGAAACACTCCTCCTCGTGCCACGCCATGCCGCCTTGCCGCCACAGGGCCGCCCCGCGGCATCTGCGGGCGGCTGCCGACTTCCGCCGCGCCGTCACGCGACGCCGGCCAACCGTTTCCACTCGTCGATCATCGCCGTCGTGCTTTTCCACGGCATGATGCTGTGCGCCGACACCCCCGGCGACAACACGAACCCCGGCCGGTCGCCGAACACCTCGAACACGCGGCGAACCGCCTCGCGCGTCGCCTCTGGCCCCGACCACAAATGGTACGTGCTGCTGGGGCCGATCCAGAGGCTCTTGCCCGCGCTCAGCCGATCCCGCACACGCTCCAGATCCACCCCGTGAAATGCCGTGTCGATGCCGAACAGCGTGTCCATCGTCAGCCCGGCCAGGTAGTCCAGGATCGGCATCAGCCCCGTGTGGATCGTGTAGCTGCTCAACACGCCTGCCGCACGCGCCGCCGCAGCCTCCCGCCGCAGCCTCCCGCCCACGAACCGTTCCAGCATCGCCGGCCCGTAAAAGTCCGCGGTCTCGTAGAACCCGTTGCGGCCCACAATCTCTACGCCCCACTCTCCGAGCACCTCGATGGTCCGCACGTTGATCGCGTGCTCGTACTCCAGGTAGGCGTCCACCAGGCCGGGATTCTCCACCACCATCGCGCAGAGCGGTTCGGCGCCCATCATCTTCATCGCGCCGGTGAGCCCCTCGCCCGCGCGGCCCCTGACGGCCAGGCCGTACCGGTCCGCCAGCCGCCGCAGGCGATCATAGTACTCCTTCATCTCGCCCTGCTTCCGCCCCGTCCAGTCCCATTGCATCACGTGCCGCAGGCACTCCAGATCCTGCTCGCTGGCGATCCACGGTTTCTCGAAATGCCCCACGTTGAAGTCCGACATCAGCGGAATGTCGTCGCCGTGTGCCCACAACTCGTTGTGCCGCACCGAAGCGTGCAACGGACCCGCCGGCGTCTCGTACACCTTGTGCAGCAGACCGCCCTCCTTCCACGTGCGGCTCGTGACGCCCTCGGACGCACAGGTGAAGTCCGTTCCGATCTCCAGCACCTGGTCCAGGCCCAGCACGTCCACCTGGTACGCCGTCCGTTCCTCGACGGTTGCCGTCTGAGGCCACGGGAAGTTCCAGCACGTCCGCTGCGACGGATAGAGCGGATTGAACGATACCACACACGGCACCCGATCCACCGGCTGCCGCCGCATCGCCGCCAACACTCGTTCCCGTCGCGTCATCGTCTCGCCCATGTCCGTCCTCCTCAGGCCGCCCCTGGCCTGCCACGAAATCAACGTCCTGCCCTCGCCCCCTGCCCTCAAGGAAGAGCAGTCAACAACCCCTCCCCCTTCCAGGGGGAGGTGCCCCGAGCATAGTCGAGGGGCGGTGAGGGGCGAGCGGGGCAAACCCTCCGAATCCGCCGCCTCATCTGCCGCAAGCATAGCACAGCCCCTGGCGTGCGCCTTTGGACGATGTTACAATGAGTTGCACGAAATCACATTCTACACACTGACGCGCGACGGCCCGCCGGCCGCCGCCCGGAGGCCCGAACATGCCCTATTCCAACGACATCCTGTGGACCGACGAGTTTTACCAGGCTATCGACCCCAAGGTCCTGGTTGTAGGATATATGACCGCCGAGCCCGGCCACGCCTACACGACCAGCCGCTCCCTCCTGACGGATTTCGACCTCTGGTACATCACCGCCGGTCGCGGCAGCGTCCGCCTGGACGATACGTGGATCGACTTCGCCCAGGGCGACCTGCTCCTGCTCAAGCCGGGGCAGCACTACCACGAAGACCGCGCCGACCCCGACCGCCCCTTCAGCCAGTACTGGACGCACCTGCTGCCGTTCAGCGGCCGCCGCCCCGCCCTCAGCCGCTGCCTGGCCGAGTGTTGGCCCACGCGGATGAACGTCGATCACGTGCCCGCCCTGGCGCCGCTGTTCGCCGACCTGTTCGAGACCTTCACCACGCGAACCGAAGGCCACCCCCTGCGGATGAAGGCCCTCGTCCACCAGGTCTTCGACCTGCTCTTTCCCCTGATCCGCCGCGCGGCCGGAAGCCCGCCGCCCCCGCGCTACCCCAAGTTCCTCGCCGCACGCAACTTCATCGAGGCCCGTTTCCGCGAACCGCTGACCCTGGACCAGGTAGCCGAACACGCCGACCTCAGCGCCAGCTACCTCCTGGCCCTCTCGAAGCGGTTCCTCGGCTGCTCGCCCATGCACTACCAGACCCTCGTCCGCATCCGCGCCGCCAAGGTCCACCTCGGCCGCGGCGACTCCGTCACCCGTACCGCCGAGGCCGTCGGCTTCAACTCCCTTCACTACTTCAGCCGCACCTTCACACGGATCGTCGGCCAGACCCCCAGCCAGTTCGCCCGCCAGTCACGATGGCGGTAGACGCCCCGTCCCGCGGCCACGGGCGGCCCCCACGAAGGAATGACATTGCCGAGAAGAAAGTGGGATGTACAGCGCCTACACACAAGATATACTGTGCCCTGCCGGCGGCGAGTTTGCCGCTCCCGGCCGGAAACGAACCGTTAACCGGAGGTCGCCACCGATGAAAACGCCCAGGTGTCTCGTGTCTCGCTGTCTACGCCTCGCAAGAACGTCTCGGGCCGCCGGGCGGTCGAAACGACGGGTCGTTGCACACTGCATCGTGGCGGCCGTCGCGTCGGCCGCATGGTGCGCCGGTGCCGCCGCGGCCACGCTCGTAGTGTCGCTGGAACCTGTCTCGACCGGCTCCGAGGCCCGGCAGTTCCGAACGATTCAACAGGCGGTTGACGCCGCACAACCAGGCGACACGGTGCAGATCCTCGCCGGCCTCTACCGCGAATGCGTGACGGTCCGCCGCGGCGGTACGGCCGAGGCCCCGGTCCGAATCGAGGCGGCCGATGGAGCGACCGTCGTCCTGACCGGAGCCGACCGATTGCAGGCGTGGAAGAGCGAGGAACGCGGCGTCTTCAGCCACGAGTGGCGGCACGTCTTCATCAACCACTCCAGACAGAACACCCACCCGGACGACCCAGAGCATAGACTCGTCGGCAGGGCCGAGCAGGTGATCGACCGGGGATATCTGCTGCGACAGGTGCTGGACCGGTCGCACGTGGCTCCGGGAACGTTCTTCGCGGACCTGAGCGGCAAGCGGCTCTACGCGATGCCGATAGACGGGGCCGACTATCTTGACGCAAACGTGTCGGTCGAAGCCTCCACACGGGCCGAGGTGTTGATCATCGAGGCGGACCATGTGTGCGTGCGCGGCCTGACGATCCGCCATGCGGCCAATGCCGCCCAGCAGGGAGCCGCACAACTCAGGGGCAAGGCCATCGAAGTTGAAGCGTGCGTGGTGGAGCGGACCAACGGCGTGGCGGCAACGGTCACCGGCGAGGCCGTCAGGCTGCGCGGCTGCACGTTCC
>Ga0123329_1001207_pt1 | contig 24755 bp, 18 predicted proteins | sample BioC12SIPDNA_FD_89703 | JGI IMG/M metagenome (GOLD analysis project Ga0123329, IMG submission 89703) | Anaerobic biogas reactor microbial communites from Washington, USA - Biogas_R1_B C12 SIP DNA | ecosystem: Engineered > Bioreactor > Anaerobic > Unclassified | place: Washington, USA | collected...
CAGCGCAACGCCGATGGCCAAGGGGATAACTGGGCAACAGAGTCCCCGAAGGATGTCATCGCGCACCTCAGCGCGTGGAAGGAGCGAGTGCTTGGCGACGCACAGGCCGCCGCTCGTGGCGAACGCGTGATCGAAGACGATCGCCCCGACGACGAAATCAACGCCGAGATCTACGCGCAGCATGAGGCCAAGTCGTGGGACGAGGTGCGCCATCTCGCCGACGACGCGCACCAGCGGCTTATGGACTTCGTGCGCGCAACGCCGGAAGACATCCTTGCCGATCCGGATCTGTCCATTCAAGGCGATGGTCGCCCGATCTGGCAGGCGTTGATCGCCGATTACGTCACGCACACCATCGAACACCTGACGGATTTTTACTTGCAGCGCGGCGAGCCTCAGCGAGCCGTCACGTTGCAGCAAGCCATCACCGAGCGGCTTCGCGAGTTTGACGATCCGATCATCGTGGGGTTTGCGTACTTTGACCTCGCGTGCGTTTGTGCGCGCGCTGGTCAGACCGAATCCGGAATCCGCGCGCTGGCCAAGGCATTGCGGCATGAGCCGCGGTTGATCCCGCGCTCAAAGCGAGACCCGGCTCTGGACTCACTACGCAGCGACCCGGCCTACGAGGCGCTCTACTCCTGACAACCTGCGCCCGCAAACGAGCGCAAGCGCTAGACATCGCTCGCCAACCTGTCGCATAATCAGAGGGATGAGCAGCGAAGGAGAGTGCCCGATGTTCAGCAAAGAGCGCCTGCTAGACGTGTTACGATATGCCCACCAGCAGGAGATCGCGTTTATCGACCGCCTCACGCCCGAACAGCGTGACGCCGTGGGCCGTGGTGATGATTGGTCGGCAAAAGATGTGATCGCGCACCTTAGCGCGTGGAAAGCACGCCTGCTCGACCGGGTGCAAGCTGCCGCACGCGGCAAGCCACTTCGCCGCGACGAGCGCTCGGATGACGAGATCAACGCCGAGATTTACCGTGAGCATGAACTGAAGTCGTGGAGCGAGGTGCGCCAGATGTCCGAGGACGCGTTCCAGCGCGTGTCAGACTTCGTCACCACCTCGCCGGACGACGTCCTGACCGATCCGGAGTTTTCGATTCACGACGATGGCCGCCCGCTCTGGCAGGCGCTGCTTGCGGAGTTCGTCTCGCACACCATCGCCCACCTGTGGGACTATCATTTCCACCAGGGCGATGCCGGGCGCGCCGTCACCTTGCAGGAAGCGACCGCCGCGCACTTGCGCGAGCTGGACGAGCCAGCAGTCACCGCTTTCGGCGTCTACAACCTCGCGTGCGTGTATGCGCGCGCCGGGCGCACGCAGGACGCCATCCGCGCGCTGGACGAGGCGCTGCGCTTGCGCCCCCAACTCACGGCATGGTCGAAAGAGGATTCGGATCTGGACTCGCTGCGCGGCGATCCAGCGTATCAGGCCCTCTACCGCTAATCCGCCTGCGACGCGCTGAGCCGCGCGATGATCGCCCGGTCGTCGGCTGCCAGCGCGTCTGCCTCGCGCAGCAGGCCCTCGCGCCATGCGGCGCCGTCCAGCCCGTCAAGCCAATCAATCGTAGCGCGGCGCTCGGCAGCGAACTGCGTGACTGCGGCACGAAGATCGGGCGCATCCTGCGCAGGTTCGAGTGTGGGCAGCGGCAGCACACTCTCGCCACTTGCAATCGCCTGAAGCCGGGTGCGCGCAGCCTGCTCGCGTTCCGCCAGCCCGCTCAGCAGCGCAGCGTGATCGTCGCGCGGACGCTCGCGCACCACGCCGAGCAGCGCCGCCAGCGTGCCCGCCAGGCGCGGCCCGATCTGGCGCGGTTCTAGCGGGCGCGATGCCTGCTGCGCCAGCCAGCCCTCGTCGAGCGCAGCCCGCGCGAAGTCGTCCAGCGTACCGCAACCGTCCGCCTGCACCGGCCCCGGCGGATGCGGCTCAGTCCCCGGCGTGCCGAGCCAGTACGTATGCAGCCCGGCCTGCCACGCGGGCACAATATCGTTCAGCCAGTCGTCGCCGACCATCACCGCCTCATGCGGCGCGGCGCCCACCCGCGCCAGCGTCTCCTCGTAATACGCCGGATGCTCCTTGACGAAGTGCATGTTCTCGAGGTGCGTCACCAGCGCAAATGGGACCTCGTCCACCGGCAAGCCCGCCCACGCCAACCGCTGCTCGACGGCCTCACGCGGGAAGAAGGGATTGGTCGCCACCACGACTGTGTACCCGCGCGCGATTAGCGTATCGACCAACCGCCGGGCGGTCGGGCGCCGCGTCGTGATCTCGCGCAGCGCGGGAAACGCCTCGCGATAGAACGCGCTCACCGTCGTCTCAAAATCCTCGCGCGGTATTGTCAGCTCGGGCGCCAGCGCCTCGAAGAAGCGCTCGCTGTTAGTCAGCGTGTGATCACCCGGCCCCATGATGGCGCGGACCGAGCGCATCAGCGGCCCGCTGACCGTCTCGCTCAGGTGCTCGCCCAGCGCGGCAAAATAACGCTCGACAAACTGCTGCGTCGGGTTCCCGAGCAACGTGTCGTCCAGGTCCAGCAGCACAGTTGTGATCATGACTCAATCCAGCGCATCTTTAAACAAGCGCAGCGCAGGGTTGTCCTCGGCGCATTCCGGACAGCCCACATACGGGTTTTCAATTGGGACATCATGTAGATCGCACCACGCCTCGACGTGCATCTGCCGCACGAAGCCAAGCAGCACCGGCTTGATCGTCAGCGTGAGGCGCAGGTCCGGGCTGGCGTTGGCGCGCAGAATGTCCGGCACCGGGCAGCGCGCGCAGTCCTTCGGGCGCCACGGCGCGGACTCGGGGTTCGCGTCCGCCAGGCGGCATTCCTGCGTATCACGCCCGCGCGCAAAGTCCTCGTAGTAATGGGGGCACTCCTGACCGGCAGGTGTGCGCATGTGCCTTGTCCTTCCTCAGCACGCCACCTCAGCGTGCAGCCCGTACAATACGCAACAGGCCGGTGGGCACACCCGACCGGCCTGATCCAGCAACAAAGCCAACGACATTGCGGCCGCCCTACACCCGCGTGATATACGACCCGTCACGCGTGTCCACGCGAATTTTGTCGCCCACGTTCACGAACAGCGGAACCGTGACCTTAAGGCCCGTCTCGGTGACAACCTTCTTGGTCGCGCCGGTCGCCGTATCGCCTGCGATCGCCATCTCCGCTTCTGTGACTTCGTGCTCGACGGTGGTTGGCAGCTCGTAGTCGATGATCTCGTTCTCGTACGACAGCAGCTTGACCCGCGTGTTTTCCTTCAGGTACAGCACGTCATCGCCGAACACATCCTTGCGGAGCGCTGGCTGGTCGTACGTCTCGATGTCCATGAAGTTCAGAAACTCGCCGTCGTCGTAAAGATACTCGACCTCGCGCGTTTCAATGAAGATGTCCTGCACGCGGTCGCCGGACGGAAAAGTCATCTCACGCGTGGACCCCGTGCGCAGGTTGCGGACCTGCACGCGGATCGTCGCGCCGCCCCGGCCCGTCTTATTATGGTGATAGTTGAGCACCTTATAGATTTCGCCGTCGAGCGTAAAGTTCGTGCCGTTGCGGAGTTGGTTGACGTCGATCATGGACCTTTGTCCCTTGTTTTCGTGCGGCTGGCAGAGTGTTTTGCAGCGCGCATTATACCAGGAAATCCTCACCGGTTAAATGGGAAACCGCCCGCCAGCGTCGCTATATTCTGTATAGGAGCGTCCGCAGGCCGGGCGCTCGTCTGAGTCCAGAGAGCTGCCCGCAGGCAGGTAAAGCAAAGGAAACGCCGTGAACGAGCTGTTTCGACGGTTCGCGCAGAAGGTCTCGCAAGTCGTGGGGTCCCCCTGGGTCTTTATGCTCGCCGCGCTGGTGATAGTGGTGTGGGCGGTCAGCGGCCCATTCTTCGGGTTCTCCGATACCTGGCAGCTCGTGATCAACACCGGCACAACCATCATCACCTTCCTGATGGTCTTTCTGATTCAGAACACGCAAAACCGGGATTCCCGCGCGATTCACCTCAAGCTGGACGAGCTAATCTCCGCCGTCGAGCAGGCGCGCAACAGCATGCTGATCGTCGAAGACCTGCCCGACGAGAAGATCGAAGAACTGAAGCGAGAATTCAGCAATCTCCATGAAGAAGATCAGCGCCAGAACGGCCCGCTTGAGGGCGATCCGGCGCTGCTTCCAAATGACGATTGATCGCGGCGCGATCAGCCCGGCTCGCCGTCGATCCACTTCACCGCGATGCGCGGCAGGTCTGCCAGCGAGCCGCGCTGCACCGTGCACGCGGGCAAGCTATCCAGAAACGCCTGCCCGTACCGCTTCGTAATCACGCGGTTGTCGAACAGCGCCACTACGCCGCGATCAGTCTGCGTGCGGATCAGCCGCCCAAACCCCTGGCGGAAGCGCAAGATCGCATCCGGCACAGCGTACTGCATGAAGCTGTTCTCATACTGCTCGCTGCGCGCCGCGAAGATCGGGTCGGAGGGCACCGCAAACGGCAGGCGCACGATCACCAGCGCGCTCAAGTCGTCGCCAGGGATGTCCACGCCTTCCCAGAACGAGCGCGTGCCAAGCAGCACCGCGCGTTCGGCCTTCTTGAAGCCCTCAACCAGCATCTGGCGGCTCGTCCCGTCGCTCTGGTCGAACACCGTGATGTTGCCGAGCGCCAGCCGGGGCCCGATGGCCTGCGCGGTTTGGCGAAGCTGCGCATAACTGGTGAATAGCGCCAGCAGCCGCCCATTTGTCGCCGCTGCCAGCTCGATCAACCCGCGCTCAACATAACGCTGGTACTCGTCGCGCTGGCTTGGGTCCGGCATATCAGTCGGCACATAGACCAGCGTCGCGCGCTCGTAATCGAACGGCGAGCCGATCACCGCCTCTTTCACCTCATAGGCGCTCAACCGGTCCCGGATGTAGTCAAAGCTGGCGTTGGTGCGCAGCGTGGCGCTGGTCAGCACGACGACGCGCTTCGGTTCCCAGATGTGTTCTTCGAGCAGCGGACCAACGTTCAGCGGCGCGGCGTGCACAGCCAGCACCTCGCGGTCTTGCTGAAGCTCGATCCAATAGATCATGTTGGGGTCCGGGTTCTCGGTGAACGCGCTCAGTTGCTGGTGGATCGCTTCCAAGTGGCGCGAGGCTGTTACCACGCTGGAAAGCAGATCGTCAAAGTCGATCACGTCGAACTCGTGCAGGCCGCTCAGCCCGCGCGCCAGCCGCACCATCGCGCTGGAGATCGCCTGCGTGAACTGGCTGAGAACGGTCCACGCCGCCTCGACCTGCTCCCACCCTGGCTGCTCGCGCAGTTGGGGCGTAATCCGCACCTGGATCATGTACTCGTTGCGCCGCAGCAAGCGCGCGTTATCCAGGAAGCGATAGAGCATCGCGAAGTACGTCTCGGCGTGATGGCCCATCGCCTGCACCGAGTCACTGACCGTCTGCACGTATTCTTCGATCTGGTCGAAATAACGCCCCGGCACGCTGCCGCGCGTGCTGCGGATCACGTCGCCTAGCAAGCCGCGCCGCAGATCGCCCAGGTCGTCAAGCTGGCGCTGGATGGCGGCTTCGCTCGTCTGGAACGAGAGGCCGCTCGTCGTCGCGTCTTCGAGATGGTGGCCTTCGTCGATGATCAGGTAGCGATAGTCAGGCAGCACGCGGTTCCCGATCTGCACGTCCGAGAGCAGCAGTGCGTGATTGACCACCAGGATATGCGCCGATTCCGCCTCGCGCCGCGCCTTGTAGAACGGGCAAACGCCGTGCATCTGGTCGTGGCAGCGGTCGAGCGTGCAGCCTTCGTCCGCCGCGCTGAGCCGCGCCCAGACCGCGTTTTCCTCATAGCCGCGCAGGGAGATCTCGCCCCGGTCGCCGCTGTCCGAATCCAGCAGCCAGACAAGGATCTTCGCCAGCACGCGTAGTTCCGCGATCGAGGTCGCCCCCCGGCGGCGCAGCGTCAGCAGGCGGCGCGGACACAGGTAATTACTGCGCCCCTTGACCACCGCCGCGCGGAACGGAATATCCAGCGCCCGCGCCAGCATGGGCAGGTCTTTGGCGATCAACTGCTCCTGCAGGTTGATCGTCGCGGTGCTGATCACGACGCGCTCGTTGTTCTGCACGGCCCACAACACCGCCGGAATCAGATAGCCGAGGCTCTTGCCGACGCCGGTCGCCGCCTCGATGATCAAGTGTTCCTCGCGGTTGAACGCCTGGGCCACCGTGCGGAGCATTTCGACCTGCTGCGGGCGATCTTCATAGCCCGCGAAGACGCGCGCCAGCTCGCCCCCTTGCTCGATGATCGACGCGGCGCCGTCCACATCCAGCGGCTGGATCGACGGGTTGGGGCGCAGCGGCTGCCAGGCACGATCCGCCGGTTTGAACAGGTCGGTTGGCGCGGGGCTGGTGCGCTTTCGCTCACGCGCGTCCTCGGTGAAAGCGGTTTTGCTGCGCTCTTGCAGCGCCGCCAGAAAGACCGGTTGCGCGCTCCATGGCAGATCGCCCGCCGCCTCGACGATCTCCTGCAAAATATCCAGCGGCAACGCCAGCGCGCGCTGCCACAGCTCCCAGTAGAGGTGGCCGGTCGCCAGCGCGTCGTCGAGCGCGCGGTGCGCGTGCTCCAGGTTCACATCCAGTTCATCGCTGAGGTGCGTCAGGTTATAACGCGCGGTATCCGGCAGCAGCACGGACGCCAGCTCATATGTATCGAGCGCCAGATTGCGCGTGCCGATGCCATAGCGCGCCAGGAAGCCGAGGTCGAAATCCACGCGGTGGCCGAGCACCGGATGGTCTCCGATGAACGCGCGCAGATCTGGCAGCACAGAGTGGATGCCCGGCGCGCCTTCGAGGTCTTCGGTATGGATGCCGGTGATCGCGGTGATGCGGTCGGGGATACTGCGGCCTGGGTTGACAAGTGTGCTGAACGTTTCGCGCAGCTCGCCGTTCTCAAACAGCGCCGCGCCGATCTCAATGATCGCGTCCTCATCCCGATTCAGGCCGGTCGTTTCCAAGTCCAGGGCGACGATCGCGTCGCGCATGGCAATCTCCTTCTAGCGGCGAGGCCGCGACAATGCAAGCGTTTATTGTACCATAGCCAGCGCGCGATCAGCCGGAAAAACACTCTGGCAGTATAATCGAGCGCAGCGCGTCCCATCAGGCGGCCCCGCGCCGCCTGCCTTATGGAGAAGACACTATGCGCCAACCCGCTCGCGCTCTCATCCTGCTGATCGCCGCGCTGCTCGCGCTCGGATTGGCCGCCTGTGATGGCGCAGCTTCGGAGCCAACCGCCATCCCGGCGACCCGCACGCCTACCGCGCTGCCGGAGATCACGCGAATCGTGCCGACGCCGACCGCGACCCCCCTCCCCACCCTGGCGCCCGAGCTCGTTGAGGCGGTGGGTGAATGGGTCCTACGCATCACGCTCGAGATGAGCGAACCGGGATTCGCCGCGGGGATCAGCTATTTTGGTGCCGCGCGCATCCAGGTCGACGAGCTTGGCGCGATCGCAGGCACGGGTTACTTCTCGCCGAACGTCGATGGCGGGGCGTGCGTCGCGCAAGTCGTGGACGAAGACCCGATCACGTTCCGCGTCAGCGGCGCGGTTGTGCCCACCAGCGCAGGGCTGACCGCTGATGTGCGCGTCATCCCCGACGATCGCATGCTGGCCGAGTCCTATCGCCTGATCTGCCCAGACAGGTTCGAGGATATCGTCGACTTCTCCGCGCCATACCTGTGGCCGGTCCTCAGCGACGCGGACCTGCTGGCGTGGCCGCTGACCCTTGACGCCGGGGAGCGCTTCCCGTTCGAGGTGGACCTCAGCGCCACGACCCGCGAGTTCGAGGGCACGCTGCGCGGTGAGGTGCAGATCACACGCGGCTAAGGCCCCTGCCGCAAAAAAGCGCCCCACCGCAGTCCAGCCAGTGGGGCGCCATGTCACCCGTTTGCGTGCGCGTTAGTCAGCGTCTTCTGCCGGAGCCTCTTCAGTCACCTCGTCGGTCGCTTCCTCAGAGGGCGCCTCAGTCGCTTCTTCGGTCGCTTCCTCGGTCGGCTCCTCGGTAACGTCCTCAGCAGCCTCGTCTGCGCCGTCGGCTTCCTCAGTGGGCTCCTCGGTCGCTTCAGCCTCAGGCGCGTCAGCTTCTTCGGTGGCCTCGGCTTCCGGCTCAGGAGGCAGCGCCTCGAAGCTGGCCAGGAAGTCAAACACTTCGTCGCGCTGCGGACCAGCGAACTGCTCCAGGTCCAGCCCGGCGAACGGCGTCTCGCTCAGCCGCTCGACCGTCTCGGCATCGTACAACTGCCACATAAACGCGCGCACCAGCGGCTTGGCGAGCGATTGCGTGCTGAAGACATACCGCACCGGATAGGCCAGCGCATAGCTGCCATCCGCGAACGTCTCCGGCGACGGCGCGACACAGCCCTCGCCCGCGTCTATCTCGACCAGGTTCACTGCCGCCTCGCTGCCCTGGAACGCGCTCCACGGCAGGTACGTCAGGCCGTTGTCGGTGTTCGCCACACCGGCGACGCGATAGAGCGGGTCGTCGTCCGCAACCACGTCCTCGCGCATCAAGAAGTTCAGCCGCCCCAGCAACCGGTACGCGACTAAATCCGTCTCGCCACCGCTCAGCGGCGGCACAACCAGCAACATCTCGCTCTCCGGCCAGTCGACATCGACCGCGTCCCACGACTCGGTCACGGGGCTGTCGTCTGTGCTGCGCGCGAAGATCGCTTCAAACGTCTCACCATCCAGGCACGTCAGCCAGTCGTTGGCGGCAGGCACTGCAAAGACGATTGCCTCATAACCCAGATCGACCGGGTGCAGCTCGATCCCGCTTTCTTCACATAGCGTGCGTTCCTCGTCGGTTGCATCACGCGCCGTCTGGAGCACGTCCGCCTCACCCGCGCAGAACGCTTCCCACCCGGCGGCGTCACCGAGCGGAGTCTGCTCAACTTGCGCCTGCGTGTATTGCGCGGTGAACCCGGATGCAATGCCGCCGGTCAGATCGGCCAGGATCGGTGACCCGGCAACCGCGATCGCGCCTGCTTCAGTCGTCGGGACGCTGACCGGGGTCACCGGGCGCGTGAAGGTCCGCCCGACCGTACCGTTCAACACGTTATTCAGCCCGAGATTGAGCGTCGCGGTGGTCGGCGCGACGTAGCCCTGCTCGGGCACAACTGCCTGCGCGCCAGCCTCGTTTGTCAGCGCAAACTCAAGAAACTGCTGCACCGGCTCGCGCTGCGCGCTGGCCGCGTTGACGTACAGGTACGCCGACTGCGCCAGCGGATAGCTACGGTCTTCCAGCGTGCTCAGCCCCGGCGGGACGCACTCACCGGACGCGTCTCGCACGCTCAGCGGCGTAACGCCATCCAGCGCCAGCGCCTCAAAGTCCGCCTGGGACACAAACCCCAGCGCAGGCGACTCTTCCGAGGCGACCGCATCCGCGACCGCTTGCGCATCCTCAAACGTCTGCACGTCGTCGCGCAGCTCGCCCGCGGGCAGCAGCGCGCGGAAGACGTTCGCCGCCGGGCCGAAGGCGTCGGTCCCGGCAAAGGTCACGTTGCCGCCCAGCGCTACCGAGCCGAGATCGGACCATGCGACCTCTGCCGGAGCGCCCAACGACCAGATCGACTCAACCTGGCTGCGGTCGAGGCACGTCACCTCAGCCGACTCTGGCGCCAGCAGCACGACCGCCTGATAGGCGACGACCGTCTCGATGAAGCCCTGCGCCTGCTGGGCGCAGCGCGCCGCGACGCTGTCCTCAATCGGCGTCGTCGCCATCACGAGGTCGGCTTCGCCGCTGCACAGGGCGTCAAAACCCCGGCTCGGCCCCTGCGGGTCAATCTGAATATCGGCGTCAGGCGCCGTTTCCATGTACGCATCCCGGATCGCGCGCACCAGCGTCTCTAGCTGCTGCGAGCCTTGAATCACGACGGTCGAATCCTCGTCCTGGGCGAAGCTAGGGGGCACGGCCAGGGCGGAGATCATCACCAACGCGAGCGCCGCCAGCGCGGCGGTCCGCATCGAGCGCCAGATCAATGGCATAGGGCTGTCTCCTCGTAAGATGTGCAACATACCGCGCCGCCCGCGCGGCGCGAGGGTCCTGAAAACACTGTTCTGCGTGTGAATTTTACCCGCAGATGCGGACTTGTCCACACCGACCCACCATGCGGTATGATCGCGCGCATGATTCGCGCTGCCCGAAACGAGACATCATGAGCGCTTCTCCCACGCAACGCGGCGTGCTGGCGCGCGCCTGGTGGCGGCTGGTCCGCTTCGGATTCCGCTTGCTATACAACGAACTGGCCTTTACTTACGACGCGGTCGCGTGGGGCGTCAGCCTGGGCGAATGGAGCCGCTGGCAGCGCACCGCGCTCCGCCACCTGACTGCCCCACCCGGCGCGACGGTGCTGGAACTGGCGCACGGCACCGGAAACCTGCAACTCGCGTTGCGCGCCGCCGCCTATCGCACCGTGGCGCTCGATCTCAGCCCGGCGATGGGGCGCATCGCGCGGCGCAAGCTGATCCGGCAGCGCGTCCCGGCGCCGTTGGTGCGCGGGCGAGGCGAGGCGCTGCCGTTCGCGGACGCGCAATTCCCGGCAGTGATCAGCACCTTCCCGACGGAGTTCATCCTTGCGCCGGACACCTTGCGCGAGGTGCATCGTGTGCTGGCGCCGGGCGGGCGCCTGATCGTCGTGTTCAACGGGCTGCTGACGCAGGGTGGCGCGGCGCGTCAGGCGCTCGAAGCGGCATATCGCGTCACCGGACAGCGCGGCCCCTGGCCGGAGCACATCGCGCCGCGCTTGGAAGCGACGGGCTTCAATGCGCACGTTGGGGTCGAGGAACTGCCGCGCAGCGTGGCGCTGCTGCTCGTCGCTGATAAACGGGAGTTGGGAACGGGGAATAGAGAGTAGAGTGAAACCGGGGAATGTAAGGGCCGAGCTTGCTCTGCCCGTTGCTACTCGACGTACACGCACAGAAATAACCGGGCGCAGCAAGCTGCGCCCCTACACCGTCGGGTGATACTTCCGCCAGCCCTAGTCCCCCGCAGTGGACGCAGCCGCCGCGCCAGCGGGCGCCGCTTCTTCCACAGGCTGCGCGGCACGCTCTGCGGCGAGCACGCGCTCCAGCGCCGCGATCGCGACTTCCAGCATCGTCTCGTCCGGCTGGCGCGTGGTCAGCCCTTGCAGCGCCAGATTCGGCTTGATGATCCAGCGAATGAAGCGGTTGTCGAGGTGCTTGGCGGTGAAGCGGATGACCTCGTACGCCAGCCCGGCGATCGGGAAGATCAGCAGAATGCGCGACGCTAGCAGCATCAGCACATTATCCGGGCGCCCGGTGATAATGTGGATCACGACCGACAGCACGACCAGCGTCAGCAGAAACGCCGTGCCGCAGCGGGGATGCTCGATTGGGAAGCGTGCCGCTGACTCCGGCGTGAGGTCCGCGCCCGCCTCGTAGGCGTTGATCGTCTTGTGCTCTGCGCCGTGATAGCCGAACAGCCGCTTGACGTCTTCCATCTGCCCGATACCCCAGATGTATCCGACCAGGATCGAGAGCTTGATCACGCCTTCGACCACATCCGCGAGCAGCTTGCTATCGAGACCGGTCAGGCTGCGCACGCCCGCCGAAATCGCCGCCGGGAGCACGAAGAACAACCCGATTCCCAGCCCTAGCGACACAACCACCAGCCCCAAGCCCGCCGCGCCCTCGAACGAGAAATCGACGTCTTCCTCTTCCAGCGCCACGTCCGACGACCACAGCAGCGCCTTGGTGCCCAGGCCGAGCGCATCCCACAGGCCGATCAGCCCGCGCACGAATGGCAAGCGCGAAATCCGCCCGCGATAGAGCGCTGCGCTGAGGGGAATCTCTTTCAGCTCAATCGCGCCGAGCCGCTCCTCAGTCGCCAGTTCGCCGCTGTACGCCCCGACGATGCGCACGCCTTCGACCGTGGCGCCGCGCGCCGCTGCGTAGCGTGCCAGCTCGCCAGCCGAGAGCGGACGGACGAGCAGCTCCTTGCGCGGTGGCTTGCGCACCGCCACCGCCGCAACGTACTGGCCGCGCATCATCACGCCTTCCATGACCGCCTGGCCGCCATATGAAAACTGGAGCGGTTTCTGTTCTGCCATCGTCGCCTGCACTCCCAACTGATCGCCGGTCGATCCTTTCCACGCCTGATTGTGCCGCGCCACGCCTTGATTCGCAAGGCAAGCCGCCGGGCGCCCGCCGACCAGCCGCCTGGCGCAAGTCAGGCGGGCGTCGGGTTCACTCTGCTAAAATCGGACTGATGACTCACCGCAAACAAGTCGCATCGAGGACACCATGAGCCGCTACCGCATTCTACTCCTGATCGGCGCGCTGCTGGCCGCAACACTCGCCTGCTCGTTGAGCACGAACGAACCCGCCGCGACGCCAACGCCGCAGCCAACATCCATCGGCGCGCTGTCGACGCCAACACCGACGAGCCAGCCCACGCAGACCACCACGCCTGCCGCGACGAACACGCCCTTCCCGACGCAGACGCCGCTGCCGACCAGCGCGCCGACCTGCTTCCAGCGCACGGACTGGCCCGCGTACGTCGTGCAGGCGGGCGATACACTGTTCGGGATCGCGCTGTGGACCGGCACGACGGTCGACCAGCTTGCCCTGGCGAACTGCCTGGCGAATCCGAATGCTATCTCCGCCGGGCAGGTGCTCCGCGTGCCGCGCATTCCGCCAGTCGTCGTCCCAACCTCGACCTCGATCCCGATCCCGGAGTGCCCAACCCCCTGGTTTTTCGCCTTCGAGCCAGGGAAGCGCCTGTGGAGCGACACCTGCCCCGCGCCGGTGATCCGCGTCGAAGCCTGGGGGCAGGACTTCGAAGGGGGCCGCGCGTACTACTACGGGCCCATGGGGGGCGATGCGCGCGGCACGATCTACGTGATCTACAACAACGGCTACTGGGAGACATACCCCGAACCCTTCCCGATCACCGATCCGGGGCCCGACATGCCAGTGCCGCCCGAAGGCCGCATCATGCCGGTCGGACAGATTGGACAGGTATGGCGGGACCATCCAGCCGTGAGGGACTCGCTCGGATGGGCGCTGGAGCCGGAGCAGACGTTCACCGGGCGCCTGCAGGGCTTCTCGACGACCGGACCGAACCACTTCTATGTCGATCACGGTAAATGGGGCGTGGTGCTCCGCATGTACCCGGTCAATATGGGGCCGAACACCTGGGAAGTCGCCGGGCGGTACTAGCGGCAGTCAGGGAGCTCGGGCGCGCCATACACCGCGCGCTATGATTCCCGAACCGAGCGCCAGCCCCGCCACCGCCAGCAGCGGCGCGCCAACCGTCCACGCGCGCGGCAGCCCGCTTCCACTCAGATGAAACAGCGCGAGCGGCTCGGTCCGACCAGCGGCCAGCCGCCCGCCTGCGATCACCAGCGGCGACGACGCGAGCCGCCAGTACACCGAATCCTCGCCGCGCTCCTGCGTCAGCGCCTCGGTATACGGCGCGATTGGATCCGTCAGCACGCCGAGCGCGTTCACCCCCGCGCCGAGCGCCAGCGCGACGATCAGCGCTACGCGCCAGCCACGCCGCGCCGGGAGCATCCCCAGCGGCAGGCAGCTCAGCGGGAGCAGCGGCACCAGGAAGCGCGGGCCCCAGCTCCAGCCACCATGCCACGCCCACCACGCGCCGTAGAAAATGAGCGCCAGGCCCCACGCCAGCGCCAGAAATTCGGCTAGCGCACGCTGCCGCCGCCAGAAACGCCGTCCCAGCAGCGCGGCAAGAGCCAGCGGCGGCGTGTAGAGCAGCACGCTTTTGCCGGGGCTGAGCAGCAATCCGGCGACGCCCTCGACCAGCGGCGTCGTGAATCCCTCGCCTGCATAGCCGAAGCGCGGCGCATCACCAAAGCGCAGCGCGTTGTGCGCCAGCAAGCCGAGCGTGAAAGGCAGCCCGCCAAGCGCGAACGCGACCCATCGCCGCACGATTGCACCCGGCGCCCGCTTCGCATCTGCCCGCAAGATCAGCCACGCCAGCGGCAGCGCGTAGATCGCCAGCGCCGCCCGCGCCAGCACGCCCACACCGAACATCGCGCCCGCTGCGATCAGCGTCCGGCGGCTGGTGGGCGCGCGCACGATCAGCGCCACGGTCACGGTCAGCACGCACGCCAGCACGGACTCCGCAAACAGCATCCGCCCGTACGGCCATAGCGGAGTCGCCAGCCCGGCGGCGAGCGCGACCACCAGCCCGCGCTTTGCACCGAACCAGCGCCGCGCCAGCGCGTAGCCCGCCGCCACCGCGCCTGCGCCCGTCAGCGTCGGCAGGAGCAGCACCATCGTCGCCGCGACCTGCGTGCGGTGCGCGTGGTTTAGCGCGGCGAGTTGGTCCCCTGCTACGAAAAACGGGACTGCCAGCAGCGGCAGCCCCGGATCGTACTTCGAGAAATAGCGCCCGCCCTGCCCCGCGACGATCTGCGGCAGACCCGGATCGGGCGGCAGCGCGAGCGTCCCTTCACGAACCAGCGCGGCGGTCGTCTGGAACATCACCTCGCCATCGCTGGCATAAAACCCGCGCCCCCAACTGAGCGCGTACAGGAACGCGCAGCATACGAACACCGCCCACGCCGGGGCGGTGCGCCTGGTCACCACGTTTCGCCCACGCTGAGCTGCCACGTCACGCCGCCGACCTCGATCCACACTGCGCGCGGCGGCCCGCCGATCACCAGCACCGCCGGCATGCCTTCAATCAGAAACTCGCCGTCTGGTTGGGCAACCGCGCCGGGCGTCTCGACGACGTACCACGCCGCCTCGCGACTGGGCAGCGTCTCAGAGTGGATCGCGCTCACCTCGCCGGTGGGCAGATACACCAGCCCGGTTTCGCCTGAGAAGTGCGAATAAACGTGAAAACGCACCGGCTCGTCCTTCCGCGCCCAAACGACGTAAGCCGTTCGACCCGGCTGGCGCAGCGTCACCAGCGTCGAGCGCTCGCTGAGGTAACGTTGGGCGGCGGTCGTCTGCGTGAACGACGAGATGACCATCTGGTAGGCGTTGAACGCCGGGCGGCGCGTGCCGTCGGCGCGCACCAGCCCCCACGGTTCCGTGACGCCGGGCCGGTAGTTGTCGTCATACAGCCGATAGACCGCGAAGCGCTCTCCGCCAGCGGCCAGTGTCAGCGTCGCCGCCTGCACGATGAATGCGGCCTGTTGCGCCAGCGAGACGTTGTACGGCGACGCGGGCAGCGCCGCCAGCGGATCGACCGAAGGCCGCGCGTTCGTCTCGCCCACCCAGATCGGCTTGTCGCCCAACCCGTAATGCTCCAGAATACCGCGCGTCTCGACGATCAGCCGCCACACGTTGCGCGTGCCGAAATAGATGTGCACCGTCGCCACGTCGAAGAAATAGCCGTTGGCGCGCGCGGCTGGGTCCTGCGCGGCGATGTCGAGCACCCGCTTCAGGTATGGCTCGCGCCCATTGACCGCATCGCCCCACCACGCCATCCCGGCCAGATGAATTTTCGCCTGCGGATCGACCGAGCGCGCCGCCAGATAGGCCACCTTGAGCATCTGGTAATAGTCGGCTTCGGTCCCATCGAACTCGTACCAGGGCATTTCGCCAGGGCGAATGTCCGGCTCGTTGTAAATGATCCAGCGGTGGATACCCCAGTTGGCGCTGTAGTGGGCGACCGTCTTGCGCACAAACGCGGCCCAGACGTTGGCCGGATCGTCGATAGGAAGATCCAGGCCATGCGGCGCCGCGCCAAGCATCTTGATATCCGAGGCCCACAGAGGCGTGTTCTTCAGCAGGCCGACGACCTCGCGCCCAGCATCACGGGCGTCCCGCAGCCAACTTTCGGATACGGCGTCCAGATTGTACTGGTGCGGCCCGTCCGGCTGGAAGCGCGGCCACTCGAAGATGATACGCTCCCATCCGGCGCGCAGGTCGCGCGCATCGCCGGGCCGGTAATACGCCTCGACCACGCCGAACGGTGACGGCGCAGGCGCATCCCACTGCTGCGCGGTGGTTGGAACAGCGCCCGCCGCGGCTGCGAGCGTCATCGCCAGCAAGGTAAACAGCAAAACCCCACGCATCAGCGTCTGGCTGAGCGTGCTCATCCATCCCCCCTTGTATCTGTATCGCGCCTATCAGGTGGAAGAGTCCCGGCTCAGTCAAACTGGCCGGACGGGCGCAAGTCCTGCACGTTAAGCTGCGGCTTAATGCGCCCGTTCCACTCGTTGAGCTCCAGGTGGAATGCAACATCCATCATCGGCTCCAGCCGGTCCGCCCAGTCGCCCAGCCGGAACGCAATCGCATCGATCCCGTACGTGCCGCCGTTCGCAAAGCGCAGCTTGAGGTGCTTGCCGTCCTGCCCCACGCGCCGCGCTTCGACCACGCGCAACCCGCGTGCGGCAAACACAGGCGCATCGTTCCCGGCGCCGGTGGGTTCCAGGCGGCGCAGCTCGTGGGCGAGCAAATCGCTCAGGTGCTCGGAGCGCACCACCGCGTCAATCGGAAGCGTCGGACGCAGGTCACGCCCGGCGAGTTTGTCCGCAGCGATCTCCACCAGTCGGTCGCGCAGCCTAGGCAAATTCTCGTTGAGCACCGTGAAGCCCGCCGCTTGCGCGTGGCCGCCATGTCGCACCAGTAAATCAGCGCACTCATCGAGCGCGGCGGTGATATCGAACTCGCTGATGCTGCGGCACGACCCGCGAGACTCTACCTCGCCCTCATGCACCACAACCGCGGGGCGATAGTAGGCTTCAGACAGCCGTCCGGCAACCAGCCCCACGATACCGGGCCGGAAATCCGGGCTTGCGGCGAAGATCAGCGGCACATCATCGCCCGCGTCAAACGCCAGATCGCGCGCCACCTCAAGCGCCTGACTGGTGAGTTCCTGCCGCTGCACGTTCAACGCCTGAAGCTGCTGCGCCAAATCGGCTGCGCGCACGATATCCTGCGTGGTGAGTAGCTCGTACGCGATCATCGCGCTATCCAGCCGCCCAGCAGCGTTAATGCGCGGCCCGAGCATAAAGCCGATGCTCATCGCGCTGCACTGCCCCGGCTTGACGCCCGCCACATCCATCAGTTGGTAAACGCCAGGCCGCTTGGCCCCATTCAGCGCATCCAGCCCGCGCCGGACCAGCTCGCGGTTTTCGAGACGGTCCAGCGGCGCGAGGTCCGCCACAGTGCCCAGCGCGACGAGATCGAGCAGGTCTTCAGGCTGAAACGACGGCGTGCGCCGATCATTCCCCTCGGCGGCGCGGAACAGCGCCTCGGCCAGCTTGTACGCCACGCCCACGCCCGCGAGCATATCCTCCGGATACCCGTTCTCGCGTCCTTCTTCAAGCCGCAGCCGCGCGTCGAGTTTCGGATTGATCAGCGCCACTGCATCGTCCGGGCGCTCGTCCCCCACGGAGTGATGATCGGTCACAATCAAGTCGAGGCCGATGCTCCGCGCATAGCGCGCTTCCTGCACCGAGCGGATCCCGCAGTCCACCGTGATCACCAGCCCCGCGCCCTGACGGTGGAGCGTTTGCAGCGCCTCGACGTTCAGGCCGTATCCTTCGTCAATGCGGTGGGGGATGTACGCCGCAACACGCGCGCGGAACGCCTGCAACGCCTGGACCAACAGCGCGGTGCTGGTCACACCGTCCGCGTCAAAGTCGCCATAGATAATGATCTGCTCGCCGCGCTTGATGGCCTGCCGGACCCGCCCAACGGCCTGCGGCATCCCCGACAGCGCGAAGGGGTCGTGCAACTCGCCGTTTCCGTCGAGGAAGGCGCGCGCTTTGTCGGGCGTGTCCTGGCCGCGATTGTACAGCACCTGCGCCATGACCGGGTGATAGCCGCTCAAGCGGTTTAGAACAAGGTCAGGAATCGTCGCGGCGACGTTCCAACGCTTGGCGGTCTCTGATTGATCACCCAGGTCGTGCGACATAAGCCTTTTTGCCTGCTAACGGCTAAGAATGCGCGATAGTACCATGCGGACAAGCGTTCTGGCAACTCAAGTCCCGGCGGCGCGCTCCGCTTCGATCGCGCCTAGCAGCCCGCCATAGCCGCGTTCCAGCGCGCGATACGAAAAATGTTCCAGCCCGACGCGATAGTTGTGCTCGACCATCCGCTCGACCGCTGCCGGTTCGGCAAGCAACGCCTTAACCGCGCGCGCCGTGTCCTGCGTGACGTACTCGTCGATCTCAATCGCTTGCACGCCCGCCGGGCCAATGTCAGAGCGATACGGCAGGTAACGGTTAACGATCAGCGGTTTGCGGAAGTAGAGCGTCTCCAACAGCGCGTTGCCGAAGCCCTCATAGCGGCTGAGGTAGGTGATGATATCCGCCTGGGGATACACGTCCCACAGCGCGTATATCCGCTGTCCGTCGCGCTCGCCGCGCTGCGCTGCGATGCGGTCGCCGATCCAGTGTACATGAATCCCCGCGCGCTCGGCGTACTCGCGCAGCCAATCCGCGTACGGCCCCGGCTCGTCGCTCGGCTCGCCGGTGACGACGTAGCGATACACGCGGTCATCGCCGAGCATGGCGACCAGGTCGATCGCGCGCTCCATCCCCTTGCGGGCGATCAAGCGCGTCGGTTGCAGCAGGATCACGTCATCCGGCGCGAACCCCATATCGGCGCGAAACCCGTTGCTATAGCCATCCGGCGGCGGTGGTAGAGTCTCAAAGTCGAACACGTTGGGGATAACGGTCACCTCAACGCCGGAGCGCGCCCACAATTCGCGCTGCATGACGGTGTTGATCGCGATCTGACGCACCGAGGGCAGCACCGGTGGAAAAGCGCGCTTGAGGATATGCGGCACCCGGTTGACCAGGAAGCGCTCGCGCTCCCAGTAGAAATCGTGGTTGTGCGCCAGCGTGGGGATGCTCATTTCCTCGACCAGATCGGCCAGCGCCACACCCAGCGGCAAATGCATCGGGATACAGAAGGCGTTGTGCACACACAGCACGTCGATCGCGAAGTCGTCCACAAAGGCGCGCAGCGCAGGCCGCAGATCGTCCGCCAGCCGCTGAATCTCGGCGTCGAGCGCGGCGCTTGGCTCCGTTCCGCTGAACGCGTCGCGCTGCACGTCCTGGATCGACGGATGGTGGAAGTGCATCTCCGGGATCAACCGTCCCGGCGGGCCGCCCGGCTCCAGCTCGCCTGCGCAATAGAAGACCTCGTGCCCCAATCGCGTCAGGACGTCCGCAATTTTCGCCACTTCCAGGCTGACGCCGTCCACCCCCGCCAGCCGCGTTGCCACAAAGGCGATCCGCATGGTGCGCTCCCTTCGCGCGGGCTTACTCCTCATCTATCAGCCGCTTCAATTCATAGAGCTTGGTCAGCGCGTCGAGCGGCGTCATCTCGTCAATCTTCAGCGCTTTCAATGCCTTCACGACCGGGTCCGGGTCAGTCTGGAAGAACGAAAGCTGCACGGTTCCGTCCTGCTGCTCGCGTTTCTCCAGCCGGAAATCGCTGCCCGCTTCTTCCAACTCTTCGAGGATTTCGTTGGCGCGGTTGATGACCGCTTTCGGAATCCCGGCCAGTTGCGCGACGTGAATCCCATATGAGCGATTGGCGCCACCGGGCATCAGCCGGTGAAGAAACACGACCTGGTCGCCCTCTTCCGCCACCGCGACGTTGTAATTCGCCACGCCCGGCAGGATGTTCGCCAGCTCGGTCAGCTCGTGATAGTGCGTCGCGAACAGCGTCCGCGCGCCCAGTCGCGGGTTGTTGTGCAGATACTCCACCACCGCCCGCGCGATCGCCATGCCGTCATATGTGCTGGTTCCGCGCCCAATCTCGTCCAGAATAAGCAGGCTGCGGCGCGTGGCGTGTGTCAGGATCAGCGCCAACTCGACCATCTCCACCATGAAGGTCGATTGCCCGGCGTGGATCTCGTCCTGAGCGCCGATCCGTGTGAAGATGCGGTCCGCCAGCCCAATGTGCGCCTCACGCGCCGGGACGAAGCTGCCGATTTGCGCCATCAGCACGATCAGCGCCACCTGCCGGATGATTGTGCTCTTGCCCGCCATGTTCGGCCCGGTGATGATGTGCAGGCGCTCGTCCGCGCTGAACTGCGTGTCGTTCGGGACGAACCGCTCGCCCGTCAGCATCCGCTCGACGACCGGATGCCGCCCCTCACGGATGGCCAGCACGTCGTCGTCGGTCAGCGTCGGTCGGACGTAGTTCTCGCGCGCGGCGACTTCCGCCAGCGAAGCGAATGCGTCCAGGTGTGCAATCGCGCGTGCGGTCGCCAGCAGCGCCTCGCCGCGCTCCGCGATCCGCGCGCAAACCTCGCGGAACAGCCGCGCTTCAATGTCCAGAAGCTGCTCCTCGGCGTTGAGAATACGCGCCTCATACTCTTCGAGCTCCGGCGTGATGTAGCGCTCCGCGTTGACCAGCGTCTGCTTGCGGATGTAGTCCTCGGGCACGCGGTCGGCGTTGGCGCGGGTGACTTCGAGGTAATAGCCGAAGACCTTGTTATAGCCGACCTTGAGCGTCTTGATGCCAGTGCGCTCGCGCTCGACCTCTTCCAGCCCGGCGACCCAGTCACGCGCGCCGCGTGTCGCGTGGACGACCTGATCGAGTTCCGGCGAAAAGCCAGGGCGGATCACCCCGGTCGTGTTCAACGTGGCAGGCGGATCGTCGGACAGCGCCTGCGCAATCAGATCGCGCACGTCCGCGCACGGATCGAGCGCGCCATGCAGCGACGCCAGCGCCTCGGCCTCGACGATAGTCTCGCGCAACTCCGGCACCGCGCTCAGCCCTTCCGCCAGCGCGATGAGCTCGCGCGGGCCTGCGCGCCCGACCAAGAGCCGGTTGGCCAGCCGTTCCAGGTCGCTCACCGAGCGCAGCGCCGATCGCACTGCCGCCCGCGCCGCCGACGACTCGTACAGCGCCTCGACCGCATCCAGCCGCCTTTCGAGCTTGGCGCGGTCCAGCAGCGGTTGCCCGATCCACGTCCGCAGCAAGCGCCCGCCCATGGGCGTGACCGTCCGATCCAGCACGTCTAGCAGCGAGCCACGCTTGCGCCCCTCGCGGATCGTCTCGGTCAGTTCCAGATTGCGGCGCGTCGCCGCGTCGAGCGTCATGAAGCTGGCGGTCGAATAACTGCGCAGCGTCGCCAGATGCTCCAGCGTTCCGCGCTGCGTCTCCTGCAAATAGACCAGGATCGCCCCGGCAGCGCGCACCGCGAGCGGTTTGTCCTGCACGCCGAATCCGTCGAGTGTCGCCGTCTCGAAATGATCGAGCAACGCCTGCCGTGCGAAGCTCTGCTCAAAACGGTAATCCGGCAGCGGGGTAACGTGCGCGCCTTCCGGCAGCCGCACGCCTCGCTCGGCCCAGCGCGCGGGCAACAACACCTCACGCGGCTCCAGCCGGGCCAGCTCCTCGACGACGCTCAACGTCGCGCCATCGCCCACCAACTCGGTCGCGGCAAATTCGCCGGTGCTGATGTCCACATACGCCAGCCCGACCGCCGCCCAGCTTGCGCCGGACGCGTCCGGCTCCGGTGCGAGCGCCATCAGATAGCTGTGCCGGTCTTCGGACAGCATCGACGGGTCGATCACCGTTCCGGGCGTGATCACGCGCGAAACCTCGCGCGGCGTCAGGCCGTTAATCGGCTCGCTGCCGACCTGCTCGATCACCGCGACGTGATAGCCTTTTTCGACCAGCTTGGCGATATACCCCTCGACGGCGTGATGCGGCACGCCGCACATTGGCACGCGCTCCCCTTTGGAGACCGGGCGGCCCGTCAGCACGAGGTCCAACTCGCGCGCCGCCACCTCGGCGTCGTGGTCGAACATTTCATAAAAGTCGCCCAGGCGGAACATGACGATCGCGTCGGGGAACTGCTTCTTAAAATCCAGGTATTGCTTGCGAGAAGGGGTGAGCTTGGCCATAGCCGCCGTCTGTTCGGTCCCACTGCGGGATAAACGCTATAATGGGGCGCAATGCGAGCGCGCCGGTTCTGCCCCGGCCCGGCGCCGTGCGGTGTATTCTAACAGGGCGACACAGCCCCGCCAAACGCCGCTCCGCCCGCGCTCGCCTGGGCTACACGCATCTATTCGCGAGGGAGTAGACATCCACTATGGACCGAATCATCATCGGCGCCGATTTGGGCGGCACGCAGATGCGCGTCGCGCGCTTCAACCCGGCGCTCGACCTGCTGGATCGCTGGGCAGAGCCAACGCTCGCGCACGAAGGGCCAGACCGCGTTATCCCGCGCCTGCTCGACCTGATAGCCCGCGCGATGCCTGATGATCCGAGCGTTGTGCTGGGCGTGGGCGTGTCCGGGCCGGGGCCAATCAACCCGCGCACCGGGATCATCGTCGCGCCGCCCAACCTTCCCGGCTGGCACAACGTTCCCCTGCGCTCGATTGTGGAAGAACGCTTCGGCTGCCCGGTATACCTCGGCAATGACGCCAACGTCGCGGCGCTGGCCGAAACCACACACGGCGCGGCCCAGGGCTATACGCACGTGATCTACGTCACCGTCAGCACGGGCATCGGCAGCGGCGTGATTGACGAGGGACGGCTCGTGATCGGCGCGGAAGGGCTTGGCGCAGAAGCAGGGCACATGGTGATGCTGGTCGGCGATCGCGTCTCGACGCTCGAAAAAGAGGCCGCCGGACCCGCCATCGCGCGCAAGGCGATCGCGCGGCTGCAAGCGGGCGCAACCTCAATCATTACCGAGCGGGTCAGCGATCTGAACGAGATCACCGCCAAGGTAGTGGGCGAGGCGGCAGCGAAGGGAGATGCGTTCGCCATCGAGCAAATCGCCGAGGCCGGGCGGCTGGTTGGGCTGGGGCTGGTCACACTGATGCATCTGTTCAACCCGCAAGTGATCGTGGTCGGCGGCGGCGTGACGAAAACAGGCGATCTTCTCTTCGAGCCGATGCGCGCCGCCGTGCGCGAATATGTTCTGGACCAGTCGTATTGCGAGCACGTGCCGATTATCCCCCCGGCGCTGGGAGACAACGTCGCACTGATCGGCGCAGCGGCACTTGTCACAACGAAGGGAGGCAGCTATCTTTAGGGAAGCATTGACACCGGCATCTGCATGACGGAAAAAATTACATGACTTCGCAAGATAAAATACTGATCATCGACGACGACCCGGCGCTGCGCCAGCTTGTCGTGAATTCGCTCCAACAAGAAGACTACCAGGTGCTGACGGCTGGCGACGGCCAGGAGGGCCTGCGCCAGTTGTATCAGGGACACCCTGATCTGATTGTGCTCGACGTCAAAATGCCCGCCATGGACGGCTGGACGGTCTGCCAGCGCGTGCGGGAAATCAGCAATATCCCGATCATCATGCTCACCGCCCAGAGCGATCCAGAAGAAATCGTCAAAGGGCTGGACCTCGGCGCGGATGATTATCTCGTCAAGCCGTTTGATATGAACGTCTTGCTGGCCCGCGTGCGCGCGAACCTGCGCCGCGCGGCGAGCGAGCCGTCCGTGCCCAAGCACAGTATCGCGTACAGCGACGACCATCTGACGATCAATTTTGAAGAGCATCGCGTGGTCGTAGGCGGCGAGCAGGTGCGCCTCACGCCGACTGAGTTCAACCTGCTGGCGCACCTGGTTGAGGCCGCGCCGCGCATTGTGCCCTATCGCGAGCTGCTCCAAAACACCTGGGGCTTTGAGTACATTGATGATATTGATTATCTGCGGGTGTATATCTGGCACCTGCGTCGCAAACTAGAACCGAACCCCAAAAACCCCACCTACATCGTCAACGAGCTGGGCGTCGGTTATCGTTTCGAGCGGCAGCGCTAGCGCGCCGGTCGGGCTGCCACGCTGTCTGACCGGCGGGTGACTGGCGCCACGCCCATTGGTGACCACGTTAGCAGCTATTGTGCGGCGCGCCGCGTGGTACCACGTGCGGAGTTTGCTTGCGCTTGGCGCGAGCTTTGAATCAGTGAGCTAAATCGATCTAAACAGGAGTTAATGCTATGACGACCGCCCACCGAGTTCTGCCTGGCCCCCGCGCCCAAGCGATGATCGAGCGTGATTCCGCTGTGATCTCGCCCTCCTACACGCGGGGCTACCCGCTGGTGATGGAGCGCGGCGAGGGCGCTCGCGTCTGGGATGTCGATGGCAACGAGTTCATCGACTTCACCACCGGCATCGCGGTGACCGCGACCGGTCACGCGCATCCCAGTGTGGTCCAGGCGATCAAGGACCAGGCCGAGAAGTTCATTCATATGTCCGGCACAGACTTTTACTATGGCCCGCAGATCGAAATGGCCGAGCGTCTCGCGTCCGTCGCGCCGTTTGACGACGACGCGATGGTCTTCTTCTGCAACAGCGGCGCCGAGGCAGTCGAGGCCGCGGCGAAGCTTGCCCGCTACTACACCGAGCGCGGGCGGTTTATCGCGTTCCTGCGCGGCTTCCACGGGCGAACGATGGGCGCGCTGAGCTTCACCGCCAGCAAGTACATCCAGCGCGAAGATTTCTTTCCCCTCGTCCCCGGCATCACCCACGTCCCCTACCCCAACCCCTATCGCCCGCTGCTTAACAGTGACGATTTTGAGGACTATGGCGAGCGGATCGTGGACTATATCGAGAAGGAGATCTTCCAGACGATCGCCCCGGCGAAAGAGGTCGCGGGCATCCTGGTCGAGCCAATCCAGGGTGAAGGCGGCTACGTCGTCCCGCCCGATGGCTTCCTACCCGCGCTGCGCCGCCTGTGCGACAAATACGAGATTCTGCTGATCGCCGACGAAGTGCAGACCGGTATGGGCCGCACCGGTAAGTGGTGGGGCGTCAATCACTGGGACGTGCAGCCGGACATCATCTGCTCGGCGAAAGGG
>Ga0123329_1001213_pt1 | contig 24716 bp, 12 predicted proteins | sample BioC12SIPDNA_FD_89703 | JGI IMG/M metagenome (GOLD analysis project Ga0123329, IMG submission 89703) | Anaerobic biogas reactor microbial communites from Washington, USA - Biogas_R1_B C12 SIP DNA | ecosystem: Engineered > Bioreactor > Anaerobic > Unclassified | place: Washington, USA | collected...
AACGCAACCCGCAGCGGATGCGCCAGGCACTGGCGAGGCACGGGTTCGCCGGGGTGGATGAGGCGGCCCTGAGCCTGGCGCTGGACGCGGCGGAGGCGTTGCGCGACCGGCCGGTGGGGCTCTTTGAGGCCAAGCCGCAGCGGGCGGTGGGCATTGAGGAGTTTGCCGGCGCGGTGATCCCCAGCAACACGGGGCAGCAGGCCCGCGACGTGCTGCGCCGCAACCGGGTGCCGATGGTGGAGTACACGCCCGGCGACGAGGCCTCACGCAGACGGGCGATCGAGCGCCTGAGCAGCCGGCCCGGCGCCATGTTTGCCAAAACCACGGTAGAGCAGACGCCGAGCGGCGACTGGAAGCACGGCCAGCAGCTGCTGTTGCCAGAGAGCGGACTGCCCAGCCATCCAGACGCCTACTATCACCCGCAGGTCGGCCCGCACATCAAGCTGGACAACCACGAAGGGCTACAGTCGCAGATCGTGGACGACGAGTCGCTGTCGCCGTTACTGCGCGAGCAGATCGATGCCGCCCGTCGGGTGGCCAGCGGCACGTACAGCGACGCCGATGCCGCGCTGATGTCCCGCGGGTCGGAGGCCTGGTGGAACGACTTTGCGCCAGACGATCCCGCGAAGCGCGCAGCGTGGGTGGAAGAGCGGCGCAAGTATCCGTGGGGCGACCTATGGAACGACACGATCGACGTGGCGCACGGGTACGACCTGACCGACCTGGCCACCATCGAGCGGTATGTGGCCGGCAAATTCCTGCGACGAGCGCGCGTGTTTGGGTATCTACAGGCGCCCGACCGGTTGGGCGGCGACGTCGCCCCTTATACAGGCCGCATGATAGCAGTGCACAACGTAGACCAGTGGAAGCTGGCGCGGGCGTTGGCTCTGGGCGGTATGCCGATGCCGAGCCTGGCCGTTACCCGTGAGGACCAGGTCTTTGAGCAGTTCGGCGAGATAGGATTCGTGGCGCGGCGCAGCGTGATCGACCCAGAGACCAGCATGGTCAATCAAGTATTCAGCGCCGATGCGTGGACGCCGACAGCGCCCCAAGAGCGAGGCGGACGAGGAACGCCAGAGCTCGCCGACGGTGTGTGCGAGCGACTGAGGCGCGCACTAGACCCGCTGGGGTTGCTGGGGGTCGATCGGCTTGGGCAAGAGCTCAACGACCTGCACAACGCGATCAGCTGGGGCATCTCGCGGAACGAGGCGCTGGCGCATTTCGATACGACGGGGCTGGGCAAACTGGCGTTCCTGGTCGAGAGGGGCTTGCAGCCGCCCTATCAGCTACGGCATGTGTCAGTCGCGGAGAAACTGGTGGCCATCGGCAACGATGAGCGCGTTGTGGACTGGGGCCGCACCATGCCAGCGCTGAGCCAAGAGCTGCGCACGCTGGGCTTGGTTCGAGAGTACGAGGCGTGGGTGCAGGAGCTGCTGAAGGACTGGCCCAAGCCATACCTGCAGCACAAAGACCAGAAGCTGGACTTGAATCTAGAGAACATCCTCACAGTGATGCTGGCCGAGCCGCCGCAGATCGAGCTAGATGACGCACAAACGCTCAGTGCACTGCGTGGTGCGCTAAGCCAGCGCTTTGCGTCGCTCGAGGAGATGCGGGCAGAGGCCGGCCGGCTGGTGGACCAGGCGGATGACCACGGCCGCCTAGGAGACATACGCTGGCATCTGCGCCAGTTCGACGAGGCGGTGGAAAAGTGCCTGGCGCGACAGCATAGGTCGATGCCCGGGGGCAGCTCGGGCCTGGCGTTCAACGTGATGCGGCGCTACCTGCGCACCAGCACGGGACCCAGCCTCACCGCCCTGCGCGAGGCGTTCGCGTATTGTCGGCTCGACATGGATGATGTGCGGCACGCGCTCCTCGAGGAGATACTGCCGGTCTTTGAGGAGTTCCGCCGGCTGCCGGACGCATTCCTTGAGGCCAAGCCGCAGCGGGTGATCGGCTTTGACGAGTGGGCCGGCGCGCTGGTGCCAGAGGGCGCCAGTGTCGAGCTCGAGGAGCGCCTGCGAGCGGCGGGCGTGGCCAAGATCGTGCGCTACGGCTATCTACAGAGCAACGGGCGGGCGGTGGCGCTGAAAAAGCTGCTGGCCGAAGAGCCAGACGCAGCCTTTGAGCGTACGGGGGCCGGTGGGGCCGGAGTGGAGCAGACCGACCAGCGCGCCCAGCGCAAAGAGGCGCGGTACATCATGGCGACGCCGCAGATGATGCTGTCGGGCATCGCAGACGGCGAGGTGTATGGCGACACCGCGGCCAGCGTCAGCAGGCAGGCCACGCTGCAGTCGACGATCCGCTACATGCGCCTCCTACGTGGGATGCCCGAGCATGGTGAGCGGTTCGGCGCCTACCGTGCTCTGCTGTGGGCGGCGGAGCAGGAGTATCTCGACTCGGAGCGCCCGCTCACCGAGCTATATGACGTGGCCCAACTGCCGGCCACCACGTGGACGGCTGAGGAGCAGATATGGGCGGTCCCCGAAGGGTTCGATGTGGTCACCCGCTATGACGCACTGGTGGGCGATGCGTATGAGCTGAACGCGACGGTGCGCGACTGGCTGCGCTACGGCGAGATGCCCAGATGGTATCAGACGCTATCTCGTGAGGACAGGCTGCGGCTGGCCCTGAGACTGGCGGGTGTGCAGCCGATCGCGCCCCGGGCCGACGCCGAGATGCCGACTCTGCAGCGCGATGGGCTACAGGGGCTGTGGCAACGGGCGCAGAGCAGTGTGGACTGGTGGCTGCTAGAGGCGGCCAAGGCGCTGGAAGCGTATGAGCGAGGGCCGGGGCTAGAGGGCACTCTGCAGGAACGGGCCAGGCAGTACAGCAAGCTGATGGACGGCCTGGAGCCGACCCAGCGGCTGCAGGTGGCGATGTATATGGCCAGCGGCATTCCACCGCTCAAGCTGGGCATACATGAGCCCGAGACGCCGGCCTGGCACACGCCACCGCGGCCGGACTATGTCGATCTGCTGGAGCTGGTGGAGCGTCTGGAGACCATCGACCGGCTGTTGGACGAGACCGGCCCAGGGCCAGCGGGCGGCACCGCCCTCGCGGTGAAGGCCGAGGTGGCGCAGCTGCCCTGGAATATCGGCGAGTTGGGCATGGCCAGCGCCAACCCGGAGCTGTGGCGCCTGGCGCGGTATGCGTGGCCAGCGTTCCGCTCGACACGCCAGATGCTTGTGAACCTGCTGCCGAGGCGCGTGAGCGAGCGGCTCGAGGCGGCGCACGGCATGGCGCCCACGGCCCTGGGTCTGCGAATACGGCGCCACATAGACGCCGACACCCCGATGCTGTGGGATCGCACCAAGCACGCCAGCGCGATGCTGCGGTTGCTGACGATGCAGGCCCCCGAGGTGGAGCTCGAGCCCTGGATCGCTCAGGCGCCAGAGGTGGGGCTGAAGTGGCTGGTGACCCTGTTGAAGCTAGATATGCCGGATACCGGCACGTCGGTGCGGGCGCACGAGGCCCGGCTACGGCTGCTGAAGCTGTTTAGCGAGTGGGCCACCGAGAGGGACAAAGAGGACCTGCTGGTCGTGATGTTCGGCGGCATGGTGTACGAGGGCGACGCCAGCCGCATCGAGATCGAGGGCGTTGTACCGGTGCCCAAGGATGTGGCCGACAAGGCCGAAGCGGTGCGGCAGCGCGCCCAGGAGCGGCTCGCTCAGGCCCGGCCGCCGCAAGAGATGCGTCGGGCCGCGCCCGAGGGGGTGCACACCGATGCCCAAGCAGGGTACGTCGAGGGCTACGAGCAGGTCGACGCGCTGCAGCGGTATACGGGCTACATGGACCAGATCATGGTACGCGAGCTGCTGCAGAACATGGTGGATGCCAGCCGGGGCCTGGGCCAGCGCCAGGTGACGCTGCAGCTGTGGTCAGACGAGCGGTTGCTGGTGGCCAAGGACCACGGCCGGGGCATGACGCCCGAGCAGGTGGTCAACGAGTTCGTCAAGATCGGCGCGACGGACAAACCGGAGGGGGCGAGCGGCGGCAAGGGCAGCGCCAAGACGGCCTTGCTGGGTAACGCGGACGTGGTGTTCGTGCGCACGGTGGCCTACGACCCGGCGACGGGCCGGATGATGGACACGATCATCTGGGGCACGGGCGAGGAGTATCTTAACAAGGGCGCGGGCCTGACGCGGGCTAGCTTTGAGGCCGGGCAGATGCCGCGCGAGGTGCTCGACCAGATGCCGGCGATGATCGCGGATGACAGCCACTGGCGCAACGCCGATGGCACCTGGCGCACCGGCACCGTGCAGGTGGAGATGGCGCGGCCGGACGCCCACTGGGGCGGGTCGCAGAAACAGCGCTCCTGGCTGCTGGCCTTTGTGAACGCGCAGCGGCTGCAGGACATCGAGGTGACGTTCGAGGTGAACGATCGCCCGGTGCGCAACGAGTTGCCCACCGACTGGGTGCAGGTGGAGACGGTCGCCGAAGGGCCGGTGGACATGGTGATCTATCGCAGTAAGCGCCAGGGCACGCGCCGCGAAGTGCCGGTGACGGTGCTGAACAACGGTCTGCCCCAGTATGAGGACACGCTCTACCTGGGCGACATGATGGACGCGCCGGATGCCCTGGTGGTGGACGTGATCAGCCACGTCAGCGCCCAGGATCGGCGCGACCCCTGGACGGCGGACCGACGCGCCCTGCACAGCGTGTATGAGTATCGCTGGAAGGACCACGTGACGGCAGGGCTGCGCCAGAGCTACCAAGACCAGGAGCGTGTGCGGCTGCAGGCGCTGTTGTATGATGAGTCGCCCGTGATCGTAACGGGTGAGCGGGGCCACGAGCTGCGGCTGGTGAGCGAGAAAGACCTGCCGAGCGAGACGCTGCGTGAAGTGGCCGGCAGGGCCTATGTGCGCTCGTGGGCGCAGGCTGTCGACCGCGCTCACCGACTGCTGATCGAGCTGCTGGCCACCGAGTCGCTGGGCTGGGCCTCGGTGCAGGGCCTGTCGGAGCCGCTGGGCTTGGGCCTGAGCGACGAATGGCACGGGGTGAACATCAAGCCGGATATGCTGGGCGGCAGCCGGCATCGCATCCTGATCAACCCGTGGTCGTTTGTGGACGAGCTGGACAGCCGCGGCGCGCGGCTGATTGACGAGGCCCTGAGCGAGACCGATCCGGCAAGGGTGGCGGAGCGAATAGACGCGGCGATCGAGGCCCTGGCCGAACGGATGCTCGATACGCTGTATCATGAGCTAGTGCATGACCGCTACTGGGACCATGGCGATCAGTTCTCGGGCAGAGTTGGGGCGCTGAGCAGCACGATCGGGACGCGGGCGCGCCTGGCGCTGGAACAGGGGATCATCGCCCTGCTGCGCCAAGGCCTGGCCAACCAGAGCGACCTGGCGCAGTTTGCGGCCGACGGCCGCCTGGCCGCGCAGGCGCCTTCAAAGGCAGGAGGAGTAGGGCGGTATGGAAGCCAAGAGAGCATCGAGAGACCCGATGGTGAGGCGGGAGACGTTGAGCCTGATGGGGATCGCGGCGGGGAACGGGGAGAGGAGCTACTTCCTGGGGTATCTGACGCGGTTGAGTCAGGAGGCGCAGTACAGCCTGGCGGAGGCGAAGCAGGCCTACGACGATTGCCTGGCGGACATGGGGACCCGGCGGCGGGCGAAAGCGCCGCTCTGGCCAGAGGTAGAGAGTCACCTGCTGACCCAGCAAGCGGTGGTGGACTGGCAGGAGAGGCAGCCGGGCCGCGAGCGGTAGCCGGCCACGAGACCTGGAGCTATGGCACCGAGGCGAACCAGCGGTTGACCCACCGGCTCAAGGTGGTGGAGCTGGACGACCTGGTGGTGAGCCACGATCTCGGGGGGCAGGAGAACCCGCGTTACCCGCAAGAGTTGCAGCCGCGCGATCGCACGCGCACGGGCAGCGTCGAGTGGGTGCAAGGGGTGGCGCCGCAGTTGGACCCCGATCGGTTGCTCTTTGACGGGCACCGGCTGGATGACGGGCCGCCGATCGTCAACGCGCAGAACCAGGTGGAGAGCGGCAACGGCCGCGCGCTGGCGATCGAGCTGGCCCAGCGCGACTTTCCCCGACGGTATGAGGCCTATCGCGAGGCGCTGATGGCGTATGCAGCCCAGTACGGGCTGGACAGCGCCGCGATCGCGGACATGACGACGCCGGTGCTGGTGCGCGAGCGCGTCACCCCGATCGCCGACGTGGTGGCCTATGTGGACGCGGCCAACAAGCCCCAGATTCAGCAGCGGTCAGAGGCGGAGCAGGCGCGGGCAGACGCGCGCCTGATCGACGATGACATGCTGGCAGACCTCAAGGTCGAGGGCGAGACCGACATCCGCGAGGCGCTGAAGCAGGAGCAGAACAAGCAGATCGTCTATGACTTTATCAAGGCGTTGGCGCCCGAGGAGCGCAACGCTATGACGACGGCCACCGGCGATCTGAGCCCGGACGGCTATCGCCGGTTCATGAACGCGCTGTACACGCGCACGTTCAGGGGCAAGCCCGGGCAGGCCCTGGTGGGGCTGCTGCTGGAGAGCCAAGAGCCGGGCATGAAGCTGATCGAGAAGGCGCTGATGGGCAGCCTGGGGCCGATGGCCAAGGCCGAGGGGCTGATGCAGGAGGGGGCGCGCGACGTGACGCTGTCGCTGGCCAACGCGCTGGCGCGGACGCTGGTGCACCTGCAAGAGCTGCGCCACAGCAAGACGCCGGTGGACGTGTATCTCAACACGCGGGCGATCTTTGTGGGTGGCGGCGACCTGAACGACTTTGAGAAGTGGCTGCTGGAGCTGGTGAGTCGGTTGGTGAAGAGCCCGACGCGACTACGCGACCTACTGGTGCGCTATGCCGAGCTGGTGGTGGCCAGTCCGGACCCTCGGCAGGGCGGCCTACTGGGGCCGGTGGAGATACCGCCCAAGGAAAAGCTGCTGGAGCGCGCGATCGTGGACGTGGCCACCGAGCGGGACGAGGACCCGGCCGATTGGATGCAGAGCGAGATCCCGCCCGACCCCGGCGTGCTGGGCTTTTTGGGCGAGGACGCCGATGTGCGCGCCGACGTCTACCCGCTCAACAAGGGGCGGTGGGCCCACAATCACAACTGGAACGCCCACGTGACCATGACCGAGGGCAAGCTAGTGTTCGGCCAGATGGTGATGTGGGGCGAGCGAGAGATATTCAACTCGGGGGCCGAGCTCGACGCCGAGGTCTGGGAGCAGGCAGGCGATGTGATGGCCAGGGAGCGGCTGCTGCGCGAGACGCTGCCGACGCACATGCGCGCCAAGGCGCCCGTGTATGCGCAGTTGGGCAGCGACCTGGCCGAGGGCGTCGAGGTGAACGTGGGCGTCGACCTGTTCGGCCGGCCGGCGGCCCCGGCCGAGGCTCCCGAGCCCTCACTCGAGGCCCCTGAGGCGCCCGCCGAGGAGCCGGTGACACCACCCGTAGAGCCCGGGCCAGCGGAAGCGGCCCCGCGGCCGACACCCAGCCCCACGCGAAGGGTCAAGCCCAAGGCCAAGCCCAGGCCACAGGCGGCGGCCCGTGACACGGGGCAGGTCAAGGCGACGTCGCCCGACGGCAGCCTGGGCGCGGTGGTGGAAAAAGGCCACCTGCTGATCGGGCACCTGGTGAGACGGAACGGCCGGCAGGTGCTGCGGCCCGAGGTGCGGGTGTCGCTGGCCGACTGGCACGACCTGGCCGACCGGCGGGCGCGCGAGCGCATGGTGCGCGAGCAGATCGGCTCGCCCTACAAGGCGCGCACGGCATCGTATGTGGATGTGGCCGAGAAGGCGGTCGAGGAGCTGATCAACCCCAAGGTCAAGCCATCAGCGACGGTGCAGGGCCTGCGGCTGGTGGGCGACCGCACGGCCTGGCGGGTGGAGACGGGCTACAGGCATGATCCGGAGACAAGGGCGGCGGACGTGCTCAAGTTCGAGCGCGACGAGCATGGCAACAAGCTGGCCGACATGGGCGTTGACGACGCGATCATGCGCGACCTGGTGGGCTATCCCGCGAGCGACGTGGTGTGGGTGACGTTCTCGCGGGAGAACGCGATGCGCTATGTGGATATGTACGGGCAGACGCTGGATGGCGCGGACTTGCCCGAGGAGTTCGAGCTGGGGGTGGGGGCGCGGCTGCTGGCCAGCGACGGAGAGGGAGGCTATCTGGTGCTGCTAGACAGGACGGCGACCGCGGCGACCGAGCCCAAGCCGAGCGACGCTCTCACGGCCGAGGAACGCGCGTTGCTGGGCAAGGCGAGCTACCGGCCCGAGTTGCTGGAGCTGCTCAAGGCCGACGAGCTGGAGACCATCCTGCGATCGGTGCAGACGGACGGCGAGCTGCCGATGGACCTCGACCCGCAGGCGTTGCGCACACGGTTCATACGGCAAAGCGTCGAGGGGGGCCGCGAGCGCAGCGGCATGCGCGCGCCACGGACGCAGCAGCCGGGCAAGCTGCCGCCGACCATGGACGAGTTGCCGCCGGATGCGACGCCGAGCGGGCTGGAGGCGACGCGGCAGATCTACTATCCCAGGGACAAGTTCAAGGGACGGGGGCGGCGGAGCATTGGCAAGCAGGTGCACTATGCCGGCATGGACATCACCGTCAACCGGGCGATGCTGGATGCGCTGGCCCAGCGGGGCTATACGGACCAGCAGATCGAGAGCATGTGGCCCGAGGACGTGGCGTTCATCTACACCAACGACATCTCGCCGCTGCGCAGCGCTGAGCTGGCGCGCTATACGGGCGAGAGCGTGGTGCGCTACAAAGACGGCCCGGTGGACGACCTGGACCGGCTGGCCGACGCGATCAGCGACGGGCGGCCCAAGAAGGGCGAGCCGCCAGATGACTGGTGGATGCGGTTCAGGGTGGCGTGGACCGACCGGGTGGCGCCGCTGGAATGGCTGGGCCAGCAGGTGGGCAGTGAGGTGTACGAGATGGCCCGCCTGGTGCCTGGCATGGCGATGCGGGGCGAGAGCCTGATCGAGCAGTATGTGCTGCCGGTGCTGCGCGACCTGACGCCGGAAGACCTGACCGACCTGGAAAGCTATATGGCCATCTTTCGCATGATCGATCTGCGCAGCCTCGACCCGGACTATACGCTGCCGGCGGCGATCAGCGACCCCAGGCGTGCGGCGGCGCAATTGATACAGGAGATCGGCGGGGACGAGGGCATGGGGCACCCGCGCATGCGCAAGATCGCGCTGGCGGCGCACCGGCTGTGGGAGATCAACCAGCAGGTGCTGCTGCGACGGGCACGCGAAGGCGGGCGCATCAGTGACGAGGCGGTGCAGGTGCTGATCAGCAAGCACCCGCACTATCTGCCGTTCTTCCGCGAGGGGATGCCCGCAGACCTGGACGTGTTCGGCAGTTTCACCAGCGCCCAGGTGGCCAACCTGGATGAGTCGTTCATCAAGTATCTGACCGAGACGGGCAGCGACAAGCCGCTGGAGAGCCCGCTGGCGCGCTGGATGACGATGCTGATCAAGAACGAAGTGGACATTGCGCGCAACGAGACCGCTCGGGAGATGATCCGCGCCCTGGAGCAGCTGCAGGAGGCGATGGGCCAGCAGTTGGTGTTCAGGGGCGACACGCCGACGGCGGACAGCGGGCGCGTGGTGTGGTGGGAGGATGGCGAGCGCCAGGTGGCCTGGGTGTCGATGCTGTACGCCAACGTGGCCAAGGCGTTGGACAAGGAGCCGGCGAACGTGCTGACGGCGCTGTTCACACCGCTGGCCAACGTGCTACGGTTGGGCGCGACGCAGCTGAACCTGCCGTTCACGGTGGCCAACGCCATCCGCGACCTGATGACGGCCTGGTACAACGAGGGCTTGCAGCCGTTTGGCGAGGCCTACTGGCAGGGCTGGCTGGCCGCGCTGACCCATAACCAGACCTGGCACGAGGCGGCGCAGGCCGGGGCGCTGGGCTCGGGCATCGGCGACACGTTCCGCAATCTGCGCGACATCGACCGGCGCAACCGGCAACTGACGCTGGGCGTGAGCGTGCGCAACTGGCAAGAGGCGCGGGCGATCGTGCCCAAGACGTGGGCGCTGGCGCGGCACATGGCGGGCCTGGCCCGTGAGGCGGTGCGGCACGGCGCGGCGGGCCAGCGCGACACGGCCCAGGACGTGATGCGGCGCTTTTGGCAGGATGCCAAGCTGCTGGTCGGGGCGGGGCCAAACCTGATTCTGAGCCTGAACGAGGTGGTGGAGACGGCCACGCGGGTGGGCGGCTATCTGCATCTCAAGCGCAAAGGGCTGAAGGAGCGCGAGATGCTGCTGCGGGCCAGGGAGATCACGATCGACTTTGCCAAGGCCGGCACGGCGATGCAGATGATCAACCGGGTGGTCCCGTTCACCAACGCGCAGGAGCAGGCGGCCATCAAGACGGCCCAGGTGCTGAAACGCGACCCGCTGCGAGCGCTGCTGGCCAGCATCCCCTTTGTGGCCACGAGCCTGCTGCTGTTCTACTACAACAAGAGGTATGAATCGAGCAAGGACATCCCGGACTATGAGTATCTGCACAACTGGCTGGTCATCGTCGACGAGGTGGAGCTGCCGCCCGACCCGGAGTATCCGAACGAGCCGTCGCGGGTGGTGCCGATCTACATCCGGGTGCCCAAGGGGCCGATCGGCGCGGCGTTCACGGCCGTGCCCGAAGCGATCCTGCGGATTGCCGGGCAATACAACGACCGGACGGCGCTGGAGAACCTGGCCAGGGCTGCCAAGGCGATGGCTGAAGCGGTCTCGCCGGTGGAGCTGAACGCGACGCTGGCCAACCCGCTGCCACTGTTCGGGTCGATGGCCGAGGTGCTGGCCAACCGCAACTTGTTCACGGGGCGGGAGATCGTGCCCGAGTATGAGCAGACTGGGCGACCGCCCGAGGAACGGTATGGCCCGGACACGAGCACGGCGGTGGTGGGCCTGGTGACGTCCTTCAACCAGGCGCTCGAATCGCTGGGCCTCGAGGGCATCAGCCCGCGGCAGGTGGATTATCTGATCCGGGCCAACACGTCGGGCATGGGCGAGCAGGCGCTGTGGCTGATGGACCTGGTGGCCCAGGCGGCGGGTTACCGGCCCGAGATGCCGGGCGCGGCGTATCAGCGCGAGCCGACGACGTGGGAGAAGTGGGCCACCAACCCGTTCAGCAAGCGGTTTGTGGGCATGCGCTCGAACGAGCGAGAGCGCATCGAGTGGGAAGACGTGCGGGCGCGTGTGCCGCAGATTCAGCGGGCCTACTATCGCAACGCCGAGGTAAAGCGTCTTGGCATCGGGGTGACGATCCCGGAGGGCACGTTGACGTTGGACGGTGAGGAGCATCGGCTGACGGCGACACAACGCCGGCGCATCATGGAGCGCACGGCCGAGCTGGCCATCCCCGCGCAGCGCGAGATGGTGCGCACCGACACCTACCAGCGCATGAGCGATGCCGAGCGCGAAGAGGCGCTGCGGGGCATCAAGAGCAGGCTGCAGGCGCATGCGCGGGAAGAAGTGGCGGCCGAGATCACAGGTGAGACGTTGGACGCCCGATGGCGGCCCAGCCAGATGCGCGAGCTGGTGCAGGCCTGGGAGGACTATCAGGGCTATGTGGCCCTCGACCCCAGCGCGGCGCCACTGACGGCAGAGCAAGAGGGGCTGGTGGCCGAGGCGCAGGCCGCCCATGACCGCATCAGGCGCGAGAACCCGCGCCTCACCGAGGCCCAGGCCTGGATCGCCTACATGCAGCATGGGGGCGATGCGGAAGCGATGCAGCTGGTGCGCCGGCAGGCCCGGGCGCGCAACCCGGAACGCGAGCGTTACCTGTGGGAGCACCCGCTGATTCAAAAGTACGGGTGGGCGCGATGACGGCGCGGCCGGACTGGAGCATGCGGGCGCCGGATGCGTCGACGCCCCAGCAGCAGGGCGTCGCCTGGCTGTCGTGCGAGGAGCTGCAGCAGTTGCGCCGCCAGGCGATCGGCTTTATCCGCTGGGTGGACAAAGTGCTGGGACTGCCGCCAACGATTCCGGACAAAGAGGTGCGGCGGCGCGAGCGCAGGAGCAGATAGGGGCTGTACACGGCGCACGATGATGCTATAATGTAAGCAATCAACTCACAGTTATGTCAGTCTGACACCCCCGGTGGGGTCACCCGCGGTGTCCAACGGTCGCAAGGCCGTTGGGCACCGCGCTTTTTTTGTTGCTCAGGAGGACACGGCGAATGGACCCGAACAGCGCGACTTCCGAGGCCACGCAGGCACAGGAGTCAGCGAGCCAGCAGATCGGCAAAGTAGCGACGCAGGGCGAGGGCACGGCCAGCCCGGAGACCACGGCGCAGAAACTCGCACGGGGCTTTGCGCAGATCGGCGGCCGCATGACTTCCGAGGCCACAGCGCCGGTACAGGAGCAATCGCAGGGTGAGGCGGCGACCGAGGATTCGGCGGCTCAGAAGCCGGTGGCGGCTCAGAAGCCGGCGGCGCCCGAGGATACGGTGGCTCGGAAGCCGGGGGCGACCGAGGATACGGTGGCTGGGAAGCCGGGTGACGAGGCGGCTGACGAGGACGCACGAGACAAGGGCGGTGATCTATCGCCCGAGGAACGCCGGCGGCGCGCCGAGCAGAGCGCCGGTGACCGCGCGCGACACCAGCAAGAGCTGGAGGCCGAGCGCGAGGCGCAGGAGCGGCGAAGGCGGGCGATGCTCGAGCTGGACGACGAGCTCTTGGGGCAAGAGGCGCGGCGGCAGATACAAGTGCAGGCCATGCGCGAGCAGGTGCTGGCCGAGGTCGTGCCTCACGTGGAGGCCAAAGTGCACCAGGACACTCGGGTGCAGATGGCCAGCGAGATGCTGGAGACGATCGACGACCTCGAGCTCAAGCAGCAGGTCGTGAGCACCTCGAGCCAGTGGCAGAGCCCGGCCGACTTTTACGCGGCCTACAACCGCGCCGTGTCCGAACGAGCAGTGCGAGAGTTTCGCACCAAGGAACTGCCGGCGCTGCTGGAGCAGGCCCGACAGGCGGCCCGGAACGAGGCGGGCGCCGAGTGGGAGTCGATGCCGTTGCCGCAACCGGACGGCGGCACGCCCCCGCCGCGGCAGTACCGCACCCCCGGTGAGCGCCTGCAGGCCGGCCTACAGCAGATCAGGCAGAGACGCTAGGTGGCTAGGCCGCCTGGGAGGGTACAGATATGGCTTATTCACTTGCAGAGCTGAAGGCAGCCGCGCCCAACGACTTTTTGAAGGGCGTGATGGATTTCTTCATCGAGGAGACCCAGTTGATGCGCAAGCTCAAGTGGGTGACGGTCGCGGGCCTGACGGCCAACGTGACCTACACCGAGGACCGCGGCGTGGCCGGGTTCTACGGCATCAACGAAGAGATCGTGCCGAACGAGATTCATCCCAAGACCCTGGCGCACAGCGTCCTGGAGCTGGTGGGCGAGGTGGAGATTCCGCGGCTGGCCAAGAAGGGCTTTTCGCAGGAGTCCATCCTGGAGATGAACACGCGCAACGAGACGCGGCGCATGGGCGAGGTGTACGAAGAGGGGATGTTCTATGGCACCGGGCAGGGCCAGAGCCTCGCGGGGCTGCACGCGCACGCCAACGGGGGCTTTATGCAGGAGATTCACCTGGCGTCGAGCGGGACGCCGGGGGCCTGCAGCCTGCTGCGGCTGAACCAGGCGATCCAGATGATGCGCGGCAAGGCGCAGGTCATCTGCATGAGCCTGAACACCTACCTCTACTTTAACGCGCTGCTCCAGGAGAAAGGCAGCTACACGACCGATCGCGACGAGTTCGGCCAGTTGGTGACCATGTACCAGGGGCTGCCCGTGATGGCGCTGCCGGTGCTGTCGGAGAAAGAGACCAATGACTCGACGACCGAGCGGTACAACGGCATCGGCGCGGCCGGCGCCGCCAGCTCTATCTGGGTGCTGAACCTGCGGACTAGCGACGGCGTATTTGGCATCCAGAATGGCGGCATGACCACCGACCACTTTGACAAGATCGAGCGCAAAGTGGGCGAAAAGGTGCGGCTGGTCTGGGACTGTGGCCTGGCGATCTACCCCAAGTGGTGCGGCGTGCGCATCGACGGGGTCGATCCGGTGGGCCAGTGGACGCTGGCCGGTGCGGCCGATGCGGCCGATGCTGGTGAAACCGAGACCTAGAGTAGCAAGCCGGGGGAGCGCGATCTCCCCCGGCCAGTGTGAGGCCAGCAGCCTCGTGGAGGGACGATATGGCGTACGCAGACACTGCAGCCCGCAGCGTGCTGGAGAGCTGGGGGCAGTTTCAGGTGGTGGTGGCCGCGGCGGTCAAGAAGGGCGACCTGCTGGGCTACAACAACGGATGGGTGCTGGCCGATGCCAACGGCGGGGTGCCCGCCGAGGTGGTGGCGCAGCACGATGCCGACGCCGGCGACGCGCACGTGCGCGTCGCCCGTGGCGCGGTGATCGAGGGGCCGACGGGGGCCACCGCGGGTGGCGCCATCTACTTGAGCGACACGGCCGGCGGCACGAGCGACACCCCCAGCGCTACCGCCACGCAGGTGGTGGGCAAGGCGATCAGCGCAACCTGCCTGATGCTCGACCCGGGGCGCTATCAGCTCAAGATGAGCACGAGTATGGCCTTTGCCCACGGCGATGCGGGCAAGATCATTTTCGTCTCCCCCTTCGCCTGCAGGGTGACTAAGGTCAGCGAGGTACATGCCACGGCGGCGGGGCAGGCAGGCACGCTCACAGTGGAGCGTCTACAGGGCACAGAGGCGCCGGGCGCCGGCGACGACCTGCTGGGCGCGACCAAGATCGACCTGACGGGCACGGCCAACACGGTGCAGAGCCCAGCGTTGACGGGCACGGCGGCCCACCTGGTGCTGGCGGCCGGTGACCGACTGGCGCTCAAGCTGGCCAGCGGTGCATCGACCACCTTGGCTGGCGCCTGCGTGACGGTCGAGATCGAACGAGCTTAGCAATCCACAGCAGACGTAGAGGGGGGCCGAGCGCGCTACGCTGCCGGCCCCCTCTTGTGTAAGCAGGTGAGCCATGGGCACGACCCGGCAGGCCATACGGCAACAGGTGGGCTATGACCTCGACGAGTTGCTGGTGGGCACGCTCACCCTGGCCACGCCGACCACGGCGAGGGTATGGGAGCTGGCCGACCTGCAACGCCATCCGCAGGACCTGCAGGGGAGCTGGCTATACGTGACCAGCGGCGCCCTGGCTGGCAGCGAAGTGCGCCTGGGCCAACTGGAGCCCGCCAGTGGCACGGTGACGTTGGCCACTCCAAGCTGGCGACCGGAAGGGGGCCAGCCGGCGGCAGGCGACGGCTTTGAGATACACCGACTGCTACCAGCCACGACATTGAACCGCATCATCAGGGAGACGGTGCAGCGCCTGGGGCGCGTCGTCACCCACGAGCTCACCATCCCCGGCAGCCAGACCACGAGCTACGACCTCTCGCCGCTGGAGCAGGTGAGCGAACCCAGCCAGGTGCTACGGGTGCGCTACCGCCGTGGGCGTGAGGCTGGCGGCTTTGCGTATCGCACGGCCAAGTGGCACCGCGTCGAACGTGAGGCGGGCGGGCTGGTGCTGACCGTGCGCCCCTACTATGCCAATACGCAGGACACGATGCTGCTGGACTGCTGGGAGCCGTACGACGACCTGGCCAGCGACGAGGAGGAGACCGACTGCCCGCGCGAGTGGGTCGAGTCGGCGGTGCGCGTGCGGGTGTATGAGGAGCTGATGCGGCGCGGGCCAGGCGAGAGCGTGCAGCACTATATGGGCCTGCTGGCCGACGAACGCCAGCGGCTACAGCGCCACTCGTATCGCTATGGGCCGGGCGTGCGCGTGCGCCTGAGCATGGCCAACCGCGGCGGTGACTAGCGATGGCGCGCCCCAACCCGGTCTATGACATCGAGATCGATGGCCAGGGCTATATGCTCGAGCGCGGTCGCCAGGGCAGCCTGAGCAAACGCGCCTGGCAGGTCAAGCCCCGTTACGCCAGCCTGGTGCAGCAGAGTCCGCTGGCCGGCCGCACCAACCCGCAGCACCCCCTGGTCGAGGCGATGGAAGTGTGGCCGGACCTGGCCGGCGGTTACGGTGACGACGACCAGGGGCTGCCAGGGCGCTACCGCTATGCCGAGAACGTCGACTGTCGCTTTCGCGGGCAGGTGATCCCCGGGCCGCAGGTGACGCTGACGAAGGTGGCCACCGCCACCGCGGACGTGAACGCCTGGGCCGAGGTGGACGGCCGGCTGTTCTTTAGCGCGGGGCGCTACGTGTTCGAGGTGGCCACCCTGGACGGCGCGGTGACGCAGCGCTGCGACCTGGGCGAGGACACCAAGGTTGTGGACATGGTGGCGTTCGGCGGGCAGGTGCTGGTGAGCATCGGCCTGGGGGCCTCGTTCTGGGTGCTGACGCCCGGGGCGACGCCAGCGCAGGACACCTGGACTGCGGCGAACGACAACATGGGCGTCACCTATTGGGCGGTGGTGCGCAACACGCTGTGGGCGGCCACGAGCAAGGCGGCGATCCAGGCGCTGAGCGAGGGGGCGGAGCCAACGCAGTCAGAGAACTGGGGGGCGACGTACACCATCGGCGACCAGGCCTTGGCCATCACAGCGATGCGAGCGCAGGGCGACTTTTTGTACATCGGCAAAGAGAACGGCCTGCACGTGGTGGACTCGGGCTGGGAGGGCGTGGCGGTGACGCCCGAGCTCGAGTCGGCGGTGGACGCGGCCAACTGCCAGAGCATGGCCCAGTGGCACGGGCGCTGGTATGTGCCGCACGTGCGCGGCCTACTCACCTACGCGGCCAGCGAGTATGGGCATGCGATCGGATCGGCGACGCCACACGCCACCGCGGGCATGGACAACCCGGCCCGAGGCCGGGTGCTGGCGCTGGCGGGTGACGATCAGTGGTTGTACGCGACCATCTACGACGGGGCGGGCAGTTGGCTGCTGGCCGCCCGTGAGGCGGCCGAGGGCGAGCAGCCCTATGTGGGGCCGCTGGTGTGGCACACGCTGGCGAGGATCAAGGGCCAACGTTGCGCCAGCCTGCACCTGACGGGGCTATTCAGCAACCCACGCCTGTACCTGGGCATCGGGCACGACGTTGGGCATGTGGTGCTGCCGCGTCAGGGGGCCAACCCCCTGCAGGACCCGAGCTGCGAGTATGCCCTCACCGGCAGTGTCTACCTGCCGGCCCACGACATGTATGCGCCGGCGACGGCCAAGCTGTGGCGGGCGGTGGCCATCGAGGCGGACGAGCTGACCCTGGCACGCTACATCGACGTCGACTTTCGGCTCGACAAGGCGGGGCCGTGGACGCATGTAGGGCGGGCGAACGTGTCGCCGAGGCACGTGTTGGCGCTGCCGGCGCACGGCCAGGCGGGCCACACCATCGAGCTGCGCCTCACCTACACGATTCCGCTGGCCAGCAAGCCGGTCAGGATCAGGCGGGTGACGCTGTATGGCGCCGAGCGGCCCGAGTCGTTGGACCAGATCGCGGTGGTGATCCGCTGCGCCGACCGGCTGCCGTTGCGGGGCGGCGGGCAGTGCTCGCGGAACGCCGAGGAGATACGCGAGACACTCAAGGCGCTGGGCCAGGCGGCCCGCAGCGTGGAGCTGGTGGACACCGTTGGCCAGGCGCGGCGTGTGCTGGTGCAGGCGGGGATTAGCGAGGAAGAGGCCGAGCAGGAGGGCGCGCAGCCCCGCGAGGTGCTGTTGACGGTGTATATGACGCCATTCGAGACCAGCGAGACGCGGCCCGCGACGGGCACGCCCTTTATCGTGGGTGAGAGCCTGGTGGGCGGGCCGGACGTGCTGATGTAGGAGGGGGCGATGCCGACGAGTTTCACCAGAGCAGTCAAAGGCGAGCCGTTGCCGGCGGCGCTGATCAACGACATCTTGGACGCCCTCGAGGGCGTGGTGGGCAAGGGCGTGTCCATCCGGGCCACACAGGTGGAAGACCCGGACAACTATGCGATCGACGTGCAGCAGCACGACACGGTGCGCGGCCTGGTGGCTCGGTTCCGAGGCCCCGACGGCCAAGTGTTGCTGGCTATCACCCGCGACGGTCTCACCATGGCCGACGGGGTGACGCTGGACGGCCTGGCGCCAGGCAGCCACATGCACACGGGCGCCGAGGGCCAGGGGCCGCAGATACCGACCGGCGGCCTGGCCGATGGGGCGCTGTCGGCGGACGAGGCCGGCCGCGCTCAGATGCAGGACGGCTTTGTGACGCTGGACAAGCTGGCCTTTCGGGGCGGCTGGACCAACGACCAGGCGGGGCCTTTGCGGTTCGAGGTCAAGAAGGTGAGCGTCACCCTGACGAGCGGTGACGACAACAAGGCAGCCAGTGCGAGCTGGGACACGCCGTTCGAGACGCTGCTAGGGGCCTTTCTGGGGCCGATCAGCGACATCACGGGCAAGGACATCGGGCGCAACTCGGTGTTCTTTGCGGCGATGGACGCGAACGGGTTCACCGTGCGGGCGGCTTCCTCGGGCGGAGCGGCGACGACCTACACGATCCGAGTGCTGGGCGTGGGCATTGGAGTGGGGGGTGAAGGATGAGGGCGATCGCGGGCGTAGGGCTGACGAGCATCATTACGCCGGTGGGGCCGGCGCACGAGCGCTTTGTGCAAGAGGCCTGGCAGAGCCTGCTGGCCCAGAGAGGCGAGCGCGTGCGGCACTGGGAATGGGTGCTGGTGGCCAACGGCGGCGCCGACCTATCACGCTGGGCCGACGAGCCGAACGTGCGCGTGCTGGAATACGACAGGCCGATGGAGGGCGGGCGGGCCAGCATCGGCGCGCTCAAGCGGCAGGGCTTTGAGGCCGCACGTGGCGACGTGTTGGTGGAGCTGGATGCCGACGACCTGCTGACACCATGGGCGCTGGACACCATCGCACGGGCGTTTGAGGACCCCACAGTGCAGTTCGTGTACAGCAACAGCGCCCAGTTCGAGGACGGCACCTGGGCGCCCAGCAGCTACTCGGAGCGCTATGGCTGGCAGAGCCGCCCCTACCGCACGGCGGCGGGCCACGAGTTGATCGAGATGGTGGCCTTTCCGCCCACGCCGCACGCCCTGCGCCTGATCTACTGGGCGCCCAACCATGTACGCGCCTGGCGGGCAGCGGCCTACAGGGAGCTAGAGGGGCACGACTCCCAGCTCTGGGTGGGTGACGATCACGATCTGGTGTGCAGGACGTACCTGCGCTATGGCGCCCGTGCGATGCGGCATATCGACCAATGCCTGTACCTGTACCGCATCCATGGGGGGAACAGCTGCCAAGTGTGGAATGCGGACGTGCAGCGCGTCACCCAGAGCAACTACCGGCGGCACATTGCCGCGATGGCCGAACGGTGGGCCAAAGACACGGGCCTGCGGATGATCGACCTGGGCGGGCGTTTTCGCCCTGCGGAGGGCTATGAGGTGTGGGACCTGCACGGGCAAGTGCCGGTCGATCTGGAGCGGCGCTGGCCGGCGCGGGCCGGCGAGGTGGGCATTCTGCGGGCGGTCGACGTTGTGGAGCACCTGGCCGATCCGATTCACACCATGAATGAGGCCTGGCGGGTGCTGGCGCCGGGCGGCTGGTTCTTTATCGAAGTGCCCAGCACGGACGGGCCGGGCGCCTGGCAGGACCCGACGCACAAGAGCTACTGGAATCACAATAGCTTTCACTACTACACGCACGAGGCCCTGGCCCAGTACATCCGCCCCGAGTTCGACGGCAAGTTTCAGTTGGGCTGGCTCGAGACGTTCGAGAGCGAGCTGCTCGCGGGCAGGGTTCCATATGTGCGGGCGCACCTGATCGCGATCAAGCCGGGCATGGAACGGATACCGGGCGAGGTGTGCTGATGACCGAGCTGCCGCCGAGACGGTGGGCCAACAACCGTCACCAGGCCGACCTGAACGGCATCATCGCCGTTGTGACCGAGGTGCTGAATGGTGAGGCCGGCGTGCAGGGGCCGCAGGGCGAGCCTGGCCCGCAAGGGCAGCAGGGCTGGCAGGGCGTGCAAGGGCCGACCGGCCTGCAGGGGCCGCGCGGCTATCAAGGCGACCAGGGGCAGCAGGGCTGGCAGGGCATGCAGGGGCCGATGGGCGTGCAGGGGTTGCGCGGCTATCAGGGCGACCGCGGGCCACAGGGCTCGCAGGGTGACCAAGGGCTCACTGGCGCCCAGGGGCCACGCGGCTGGCAGGGAGATCAGGGGCACCAGGGCGTGCAGGGCCACCAGGGTTCGACCGGCGCGACAGGAGCTCAAGGCGACCAGGGGGTATCTGGGCAACAGGGGGCGCAAGGCACAGCCGGTCCGCAGGGGGCGATGGGTCCTCAGGGCGAGAGCGGCGCTCAGGGCGACCAAGGGGTGACGGGCGCGCAAGGCGAGCGCGGCGAGATAGGGCCGCAGGGACAGCAGGGCTCGACCGGTGCGCAGGGCGAGCAGGGCCAGAGCGGGGCGCAGGGGCAGCAGGGCGCGAGGGGTGCGCAGGGCGAGACCGGCCCCCAGGGCGCGGTGGGCGCTCAGGGCGACCAGGGCGTGACGGGCGCGCAGGGCGATCAGGGCGCGGCGGGGGCGCAGGGATATCAAGGGGCACAGGGAGCCACCGGGGGCACCGGCGAGGCGGGGGCAGACGGCCCTCAAGGCCCACAAGGATCGGCGGGCGCGCAAGGCCCCAGCGGCGCACAGGGCGCTCAGGGGCAGATCGGGCAGCAAGGCCCGACCGGGCCGCAAGGTGACCAGGGCGCGAAGGGCGCCCAGGGCGTGACCGGCGCACAGGGTGCACAGGGGCAGATCGGCGAGCAGGGGCCGACCGGGGTGCAAGGTGACCAGGGTGAGCTGGGGCCGACCGGCGCACAAGGCCCTCAGGGCGAGGTGGGCGCACAAGGCCCGACGGGACCGCAAGGCGACCAGGGCGAGAAGGGGGCGCAGGGCGTGACCGGGGCACAGGGTGCACAGGGACAGGTAGGTGCGCAGGGCTCGACGGGGGCTACGGGGGCACAAGGCCCACAGGGCGCCCAGGGCTCGCAGGGGCTGCTGGGCGACGCGCTGGCCTCGGCCGTCACCATCGAGTCGGGCGGGCACTTTATGATCGGCAGTGGCGACCTGGACGACGACCTGACGGGCATGCTGCTGAATGACCAAGCACTGATCGGGCAGACGACCGGCGCGGACAACCTAGTGCTGGGCAACCTACGCACTCGCTACGGCATCGGCGCCCAGGACGCGATGGGGGTGGGCATCGGAGACTATGGCACGGGCAACTATCTGCGGTATGAGCCGGCCGGGGGCTTTGCACTCCGGGCTGGCGCGGGGGCGATAGAGGTTGACGACGACGGCCTGGGCCTACAGTCTGCGACGTTGCTGGAAAAGCAGCGCACCCTGCGGTTCTTTATCCGCGACTGGGCCGGCGATGCCGTGCGGCAGAGCGCGAGCAACGGGTCGGGCTATGCCGATCTCGGGGTCCTGTACGCGATTGCGGGGGCCGCAGGCCTGCAGCTCAGAGCGCGACGGCTACAGCGATTTTTCAACGGCGCCTGGCACGACACGGGTAGCAGCCTCACGATCGAGGCCGAGAACGTTGACAGCAGCAAAGCGGGTAGCAGCATCAGGCTGGAGCCCAGCAACAGCTACAACGCCGGCATCATCATGCAAGGCGCTGCCGACACCACCTATGGGGTGCGCATTGACGATAGCCTGCTGCTTACGGACGACCTGGTGGTGCGCCGCAACGGCGCCGACCACATCGGCTATGTCTATGTGCCACTGGCTACACCCGCGACCAACGCTGACTGGGATGGAGACGATAAAACGAGCGCCAACCGGGGCGTGATGGACCTCAGTGAACTGTATGGCATTCCCGCCGGCGTCAAGGCCGTCAACGTGTTCATGCTGTCCTACTCAACGGTCGCCGGCAGGCAGTGCCTGCTGTCCACAACGAGCGACCTGGCGACGCTGCAACTGGTGCAGCGCCACCGCACCGCAAATCTGGGATACCCCCACACAGCCATCGTCAACTGCGATGCGAACGGCGACATTTACTACTGGTGCGACCTGAACGCGACATTCTCGACCGATATCCGCATTCTGGGCTATTGGATCTAGGAGGTGAGACCGTATGAGACTGTTGCACCCCTGCCCAGGGGCCTATATCACGCACCGGTTTTCTATCGAGCACCCCGGCCTCGACCTGGCAAAGGGGGCAGGCGCGCCGATCTTGGCGACGCACGACGGCGTGGTTACGGTGGCCGGCTGGGATACGCAGGGCTATGGCAACCGCATCGACCTGACCGGCGGCGAGGTGATGACGCGCTATGGGCACCTACAAGGCTTTGCCTGCCGGGTTGGTGAGCAGGTGCGCGCCGGACAGACAATCGGATACATGGGCAATACGGGGAACGTGGTTGCCATCAAGGGCGACGGGACGCACCTGCACCTGGAAGTGATACCGTTGCCGCGCAACTGGAACGATGGCTATTGGGGGCGAGTAGACCCCGAGCCGCTACTTGTACAAGGAGCACTAGGGATGGGCAAGCAGGGTTTTGGGCCCTATGTGGCCAGTTACCAGACCGGCGCCGAGAGCGGGCCAAGCGTGGATGTGATCGTCAATAGCGACATGCCGTACGTGGGGCAGATTTTCGAGGGTGGGGTGTTCGATGGCCCTCTGTGGAGCGGCCCCAGGCCCAAACGGGTGTTTGCGCGGTTCTGGATCGAAACGCCACAACTCAAAGGCGACGCCTATGAGCACACGTTCATGGCTCGCGGCGCCCAGGGCGCGGAGGAGTATGTGGCGCTGCTGCGGCCGCGCTATGACGCCGCCAAGGCGCGTGGCATCCTCGACATTCTGGGCCCGAACGAGCCGCACCCCACCGACGCGGAGTGGCCGGCGTACATCGCGTTCACCGAGCGTTGGATCGCGCTGCTGGCCAACATGGGGCTGCGCCCGTGGGTGTGGTCGTTCTCGAGCGGCACGCCTCGAATCGAGACAGTGCCGCTGTGGGCGCACACGGTGACGCAGGCCAGGGCCGCCGGCGGCGGCTTGAGCATCCACCACTACAACGCGCCGCACCTGCTCAACGATCCCTTCAACGAGTGGCCGCAGTATGGCGACCAGTGGTACAGCCGCCGATTCGAGCTGGTGATCGACACGCTGTACGCGGCGGGCGCGCCTCGCGGCGACGACTGGTATCTCATCTCCGAGTACGGCATCGACGGGTTGGGCATCGGCTGGAACGGCGACCCCGCCTTCAAGGGCAAACGCAAACGCTACGGCTGGCGCGACTGGGGCGACTGGGGCCTCACCTGGGACACCTATCGCGCCGATCTGGAGCAGGCAGCGCAGTACATCGAGGCGCGGCCGGAGATCATCGCGGTGCTGCTGTTCATCTCGCACCCGCGCCCCGATTGGCAGACGTATAACCATGATGTAGCACAACTCTCCTGGATGGCGGTACGGTGGCAGGGGTACAAGGCCCAGCCGGTGCAACCGCCGGTGGTAGAGCCCGATCCGGACGACGCTATCGAGGCAACGATGGAGAGCATCGTTGCCGAGGGGCAGCAGGCGGTGATCCCGTACAACCCGGCGACGGCCTTTGCGGCGGCTGGCCGGCGGCGCGGCTTTGTGCCAGGCAGCGACGAGTTCCGCACGGTGCTGGACGGTGTGACCTACGTGGCGCAGATGTGGCGTGACCCGCGCGAGGCGGGCCTGGAGCCGGCCTTCCCCAGGCAGTACTGGACGGTCTGCCGTGAGGGCGACTGGGGCAATGTGATGTGGTGGGAACGAGCGAACTAGGTGGCGCGATGATGGTTTGGCCGGAATCATTGCTGAGCTTGCTGGCGACGGCCCTGGGCAGCGCCGTGATCACGGCGCTGATTACGGGGTTGTTTCAGCGGCGGAAAGTGCGGGCTGAAGCGGCGGCGACAGTGGCAACCACCTGGCGGCAACTGAGCGAGGCGCAGCAGCAACGTATAGCGCATCTTGAGCAGCGCCTCGATGCGGAACGGGCCAGGAACGACATTCTGGAGAGGCAGATGTGTGAGCTGCAGGAGCAGTTAGGCGAACGGGGCGTGCGCATGGCTGAACTCCAGGCAGACAACGTGCGCTTGCGGGCCAAGAACGCCGAGCTACAGGCACAGGTGGTGGCCATGGAAGCCAGGCTCGCAGCGGTTCAGCACCAGGTCGAAGAGCTACAGCGACGTCTGACTGCGGTGTGCGAAGAGCGAAATGATCTGTTGGGCCGCCTTGAGGCAGCGCGGAAGGGAGAGGAGACATGATCCCTGATGGTGCGTTGACGTTTACTCTGTGGGGCCTCCCGGGCCTGGTGCTGGTGATGGGCATCATGCAGCTTATCAAGCGCGTGTGGCCCGAGCTGAAAGACCGTCGAACGGTGCTGGCGAGCATGGGCGTGTCGGTGCTGCTGGCCGGTGTAGCGCAGCTCTACCAGGTGGCCACGGGCGCGACCGAGCCGGTGCTGGTGCAGGTGCTGGACACGGTTGGCGCTGGCGTGGTGGTGGGCCTAGGGGCCGGCGGGTTCTGGAGCCTGGTCAAGCCCCGACCACCGGGGGCTGAGCTGGCTGAGGCTGCAGAGGAGTGAAGGGAGCCCCGGGCGATCGCCCGGGGCTCCCTTTAGGCGTAGGGGATGGGGCCAGTGGTGAGCAAAATGTGTGCGATAGGAGTACCCACTCCATTGGGAGGGGCATTGACACGGTATATCCATTCTAGTATGGTTGGTCTGCTTGTGACGAATCCGCGGCCGCGCTGCGATGAGGTTTTGCCGACGCGCTGGGCCGCCACGACATTTCGAG
>Ga0123329_1001220_pt1 | contig 24617 bp, 18 predicted proteins | sample BioC12SIPDNA_FD_89703 | JGI IMG/M metagenome (GOLD analysis project Ga0123329, IMG submission 89703) | Anaerobic biogas reactor microbial communites from Washington, USA - Biogas_R1_B C12 SIP DNA | ecosystem: Engineered > Bioreactor > Anaerobic > Unclassified | place: Washington, USA | collected...
CGAGGACAATCCCGACGACGAGGAACTGACCCGGATGGCTCTGGAGTCGAGCAACGTGGCGAATCGCATCGTCGTCGCGCGCGATGGTGTGGAGGCCCTGGACATGCTCTTTGCGACGGGCGCGTATGCCGATCGCGATATGGATGCTTTGCCGGAGATCGTGTTGCTGGATCTGAAGTTGCCGAAGCTGAACGGGCTCGAGGTCCTGGAGAGGATGCGCGCGGACGATCGCACCCGGCTGATCCCCGTGGTCGTGCTGACCTCCTCGAGCGAGGAGGACGACATCGCGGCCAGCTATCGCCTGGGGGCCAACAGCTATGTACGCAAGCCGGTGGAGTTCGAGCGGTTCATCGCTGCAGTCCGCCAGCTCGGTATCTACTGGCTGTTGCTCAACGAGCTGCCGGGGCCCGCGCGCTTCTAGAGGAGGAAGTATGGTGATCCACCTGCGCGTTCTGATCGTCGAGGATTCACCCGATGACGCGGAGCTCCTGGCGCTGCGACTGCAGTCGGAGGGGTTCGACCTCGACTGGGAGCGTGTCGAGCACGAGAGTGATTACCTCGCGGCGCTCGCGCGGCGGCCTGACATCATCATGGCCGACTGGTCGCTTCCGCGTTTCAGTGGAATGCGTGCGCTCGAGCTGATGCGCGAGCATGACCTCGATATCCCCTTCATCATCGTCTCCGGCAGCGTGGGTGAGGAGGCAGCGGTCGAGGCGATGCGCCAGGGGGCGCAGGACTATGTGCTCAAGGACCGCCCAACACGGCTGGGGCAGGCGGTTCGGCGGGCGCTGGAGGAACAGCGCTTGCGCGTAGAGCGCTCCCAGACGCTCGATGCCCTCCAGGCGTCCGAGCGCCGCTATCGCACGCTCTTTGAGAATGTGTCTGAGGTCGTATTCGGCCTTTCGCCCCACGGAGCGATCACGCTTCTCAACCCGTACTTTGAGCGTGCAACCGGCTGGCCGGTGGGCGAGTGGATTGGACGCCCTTTCCTGGAGCTCATCCAGCCGGATGACCGCCCTCGAGCGTTGGATGCGTGGCAAAGAACCCTGGATGGTGAGTTGATTGGCGATATCGAGTTGCGAGCCCGTACGAGCAGCGGCGGCCCGTTGGTCTTCAATATCGTGGTCGCCGGGCGTGTGGAGGACGATACCCAGGTCGGCCTCATCGGCTTTGCCCACGATGTGACGGCGAAGGTGCTTGCCGAGGAAGAGACCTTCCGTCGCTTTGCGGAGCTGGAAGTGCTGCATCGGGCGGGCCAGCGGCTGCTTGACGCGGCATTGGACCCCGAGGAGACCTACATCGCCGCGCATGAAGCCGTGGCTGCCCTCGTGCCGTGCGAGGCCTTCGTAATCACGATGGTCGATGGCTCCGAGGATGTCCACCACGCCGTCTACCTGGCCGATCGAGATGGCCGGTGGCCCGCGCAAGCTGTGCCGCTCACGGGGCTCAGCGGCTACGTCATCGCCCGCGGCGAGACGGTGCAGATCGATGACCTGGAGACCCAGACCGAGTTTGCGGTCCTGGCTTACGGGTCGGGCAGGACTGTGCGCTCGGCTCTGGCGGTGCCTTTCAGGAATGAGGGGCGGGTCGTGGGAATGATGGCGGCGGAATCCTATGAACTGGCTACCTACAATGCGCGCCATCGCCTGCTTCTCGAGACCGTTGCGGCCCAGTTCGCTGCAACGATTCGCAATGCCTATCTTTTTCAGGAGGAGCAGACGCGGTTGCACGAGATGGAGCTCGTGGCGTCGGTCAGCGCGGCCCTGCGAACCCAGCCCACGCGCGCCAGCATGCCGGGCGTGATTCTGGATCAGCTGCTGAAGCTGCTGTCGGTCGAGGGAGCCACGCTGGAGATCCTCGATCCTGCCAGCGGTGACCTCACCGTCGAACTGGGGCGCGGCATATGGGAGAGCATGACCGGTCAGCGTATCCCTGCCGGGCAGGGCCTCGCTGCGAGCGTCCTGGCGACCGGAAAGCCCTATCTGAATAACGAGGCGCGGGCTGACGAGGCTCTTTATGCGCCGGCGCTCTTTGGCGACTGTCGGGCGGCAGCGGGCGTGCCGATGGTCGCCGACCAGGAGATCATTGGGCTGCTATGGATCGGCAGCCGCCGGATGCTCAAGGACCATGATATGCGCGCGCTGACCGCCGTCGCCGACATTGCGGCCAACGCCATCCGGCGGGCCACGCTACACGAGCGCGTGCAGGCTCAGCAGCTTCGTGTCACGCGCATCCTGGAGTCGGTACCTGAGGGCGTCCTACTGCTTGACGCGTCGGGGACCGTGCTCCTGGCGAACCCCGCTGCCGAGAGCGCCCTGGTGGCCCTGGTGGGCGCGCCGGTGCCGGGGCGTTTGACACACCTCGGCGAACGCTCCCTGGCCTCGCTCCTGACGCCGGACCCTGAAGGCCTGTGGCACGAGGTCACGGTGGCCGACCGTACGTTCGAGATCGTGTCCCGGTCGATCCCCGGCGAAACCGAGGACACACTCTGGGTGCTCGTGGTGCAGGATGCGACGCAGGAGCGCCAGATTCGCCAGCAGCAGCAACGCCAGGAGCGGCTGGCCGCTGTCGGCCAACTGGCTGCCGGGATGGCCCACGACTTCAACAACATCCTGGCCGTCATCGTGCTCTATGCCCATATGGCACAGCGCTCGGTCGAGGCGACCCATCCGGTCCAGCGCTGGATGTCCATCATCCAGGACCAGTCGAGCCAGGCAACGGATCTGATCCAGCAGATGCTCGACTTCAGCCGGCGCGGCGATGTGCAACGCGAGCCGCTGGATCTGCTAGCGCTGCTCGACCAGCAAGCCCGGTTGTTGCAGCGCACGCTGCCCGAAAACATCACGGTGACGTTCGACACCATCGCGGATGCCTCCTACGCCATCCTTGGGGATGCCACGCGCATCCAGCAGGTTGTGACCAACCTGGCTGTGAACGCGCGTGATGCGATGCCGGAGGGGGGTCGGTTGCGGATCAGCCTGGCGCCCCTGGCCCCGCAACCGGGTGCCGCATTGCCACTCCCGGAAATGGCCCCCGGGGAGTGGATCAGACTGGCTATCACGGACACCGGCACGGGAATGCCGCCAGAGGTTCGCGAGCATCTCTTCGAGCCGTTCTTCACGACCAAGCCACCGGGCAAGGGCACCGGACTCGGCCTGGCGCAGGCTTACGGTATCGTGGCCCAGCACGACGGTCACATCGACGTCAGGACCCGTATGGGGAGAGGGACGACGTTCTCGATCTACCTGCCGGCTCTGTCCACCGCGACGCATGAGGGCTCCTCATCTGACGAAGTGGACGAGGTGCCCCGCGGACGGGGGGAGAGAATCCTGGTCGTCGAGGACAACGCCACGCTGCGTGCTGCCCTGGTGCTGACCCTGGCCGATCTGGGATATTCGGTTGTCGAGGCCGCAGACGGCGAGGCGGCCCTGGCCCAGATCGCGAGCCACGGCGATCCGATTGCGCTCGTGCTCAGCGACGTTGTGATGCCGCGGATGGGCGGCGTCGCCCTGCTTCGCGCGCTACGTGCGCAGGGATCTGAGGTCCCGTTCATCCTGCTGACCGGGCACGCCATGGACCAGGATCGCGACGACCTCTGGGAGGAGGGCCTGAGCGCATGGCTCAACAAGCCTCCCCAATTGGGTGAGCTTGCCGTGGCGTTGGATAAGGCTTTGCGCTCGCGCGCCCGCTAGCGCGGGACCGCTAGCGGGCGTCCGCTTGCGCGGATGGCGTGAACGCGCCTCAGGACACGGCTGGCGGATCGCGTGGTGGCGGCTGCGCATTGAGGGCCGTGACCTTGCCCTGGTAACCGGGGGCGTAGAACCGAAGCTGGTCGCCGTCGACCCACTCAGCGGGCAGCGCTGTCTCGCTAGCGTAGCCAGGGGGGCGCTCCTCGGTGCGGCGCGCCAGCCAGCGACTGGCCCCTGCTGCCGCAAGGCCACGATGGAAGGCCCACGCAAGCAGAACGGCAACCGTGGCTACGATCACCACGATATCAAGCGCCCTGCCGGCGCGGTCCAGAGGCACCCCCCACCAGAGGACCAGGATCGCAGCAGTTGGAGTGGCGAGGGCATAGGCAAGGGCCCACAGAATCCTCTCAGCGCGGTGCAGCCCCCGGGCATAGGCCTCACAGGCCCTACATATCGGCAGGTCGAGCGTGGTCCGTACCTGTATCCACAGCATCGACCGCGTCAGGCAGACCACACGCGTGGTTACTGGGAGACGCTGCCCGCACCATGCACACTCGACGGGGATCTTGAGTGTTCTTCGGCTGCCGGCGGTCTGTCTGGTGGGCATGGGTCTGTGAGCTCTCAGGGGACCGGCGCGCCCACGCCGGGCAGCATCGATGTGATAAGCATCAGGGCCCCGATCGCGGCGATGAAGGCGGTAAGTGCCCAGGCGAGCCCGTTTTGCAGACGGCCGTTGGTCCAGTGCCCCATGATGCGGCTGTCGTTGACGAGCTTGAGCACCAGAACGAGGAGCACTGGCAGTAGCAGTGCGTTAAGCGCCTGTGAGAGCCACATCAACGGGAAGAGTGGGATGCCCGGGATGAGCACGGTGACGACGCTCAACACGATGATGCCTATGTAAATCCCGTAGAAGACCGGGGCCTCTTTGGGGCGGTGGTCGAGGCCACGCTCCCAACCGAAGGCCTCGCAGATGGCGTAGGTAGTCGAGAGCGGCAGCACCGAGGCCGCCAGTAGCGAGGCTCCCAGTAGACCGATTGAGAAGAGGTAGCGTGCCGCGGATCCTGCCAGCGGCTCCAACGCCATCGCCGCAGCCTCGGCCGACTCAACGGCGATGCCGTGGACGAAGAGCGTGGCGGCGGTGCAGATGATGATGGCTGCCGAGACGATATTTCCCCACGTTGCGCCGAAGACCACGTCGATTCGAGTGTGGCCGTACTGCTCCATCGGGACGCCCTTGTCGGCGACCGCGGCCTGCATATAGACGATGCCCCACGGTGTGATGGTCGTCCCGATCGTGGCCATCACGGCCAGGATGTACGCGGGGTTAGCATCGAGCGAGGGCGTGACTGCCTCGCGCGCAATCTGCCCCCACGGCGGCCCGATCGCGATCGCTGAGACGATGTAGGCGAGGGCCGCCAGACTGAGCACGAGGAGCACCTTCTCCACCGCGTTGTAGTTTCCCCGCAGGACGAGCAGGCCGACAGCGAGCGCCGCGAGCGGCACGGCAACGAGGCGGCTCAGGCCGAGTAGTTCACTGCTGGCGGCAACGCCCGCGAACTGGGCCATCGTCGTGCCCAGGTTGGCCAGGAGCAGGCAGAGCATCGCGAAGGCCGTGATCTTCACGCCAAAGCGTTCGCGGATGAGGTCGGCCGTGCCCTTGCCGGTGACGGCTCCCATCCGCGCGGCCATCTCCTGCACGATGACCTCACCTACGGTGACAACGATGAGCAGCCACAGGAAGCCATAGCCATAGCGAGAACCTGCCATGGAGTAGGTGGCGATGCCGGGCGCGTCGTTGTCGGCGCTGGCTGTGATCAGCCCCGGGCCGAGGACTGCCAGAAAGAGCCATATGCGGCGCAGTCCGGGCGCGAGCGTGCGTTTGAGTTGGGTCATGGTAACCTCCCTAGACCGCTATGAGAAGCGGGGCAGGCGCTTCTTCCACGCCGTGGGAAGCACCGCGTCGATCGCATCATCGACGGTCACGACGCCCAGCATCTGTTGCGTCTCGGCATCGATCACGGGCACAGCCAGCAGATCGTACTTGGCAACCAGATAGGCCACGTCCTGCTGCGGCGTGAGCGGGTTAACGGTCACCGGCGCATCGGAGAGCTCGGCGATATCGATCACGCGCGTCTCCGGAGAGGCCATCACGAGGTCGCGTAGCCGGATGACGTGCTGCAAGTGGTTGGTGTCATCCAGCACGTAGACATAGTGCATGGTCTCATCCTCCTGTGCGTCCACCGACCGCCTGAGATAGTCGATGGCTCCGGCTGCGTTGAGCCCCGCAGGCACGCGGGCGAACTCGGTCGTCATAATGCCGCCCGCGGCGTCCTCAGGGTAGGCCAGCAATGATGCGACCTCTTCCGCCTCAGCGTCTTCCATCAGCTCTAGCAGTTGTGAAGAGTTCTCGGTGGGTAGGTCTGCCAGCACGTCGGCGGCCTCGTCGGGGTCCATCTCCTCGAGAACATCGGCTGCCCGTTCGGGATCCATATGGAGGAGCACGGCCGCCTGAACCTCGGCTGGGATCTCGGCAAGGGCATCGGCTAACACCTCGTTGTCGAGTTCGTGGAGCAGTGCCTCACCCGTAGGACGGTCGAGGTCCTCGAGGATCGCGGCGATGTCGGCGGGCGGTAGCTGGCTGATCTTGTCGCGGGAGACACGCAGACGCAGCGGGTCATCCTGGTGGACCGAGGCCACATCCTCCCAGGGGATGACGCGCTCGGGGAGCGCCTTGCCAATGACGCGTGCCAGAGCGCCCACGCTTGTTTCCAGTCCCAACCGCCGAAGCAAGCCCAGCCCCCCTACATCGACACCGGTGACGCAGTAGCGTTCGCCGAGGCGCGCGAGCTGCACATCGTTGACGCGCACCACGCGCCGTCCCTCGGTGTCGACGATCTGGCGGTCCATAACGAGGCCGGCGAGGGCGAGGTCTTTGTCCGATGGCGTGTACGCCTCGATCTTCTCAGAGGGCACGCTCAGGACGATGCTGGGATACAGGCTGCTGATCTGCTCGGTGGCTATGTAAGCCGGTGCTCCCTCGCCGTCCTGGACGGCGATCGCAACGAGCCTCGGGAAGGTCTCGGTGGTGGGGCCGACGAGGAGATCGCGGCAGCGACCGACGGGGCGCCCAAAAGCGTCCCAGATGCGCTGGTTCTGAACGCGGCTGAGATAGAACATGTGCCTGCCTCCTGGTCACAACGGTGTAGGGCCCGCGCGGGCTTGCGCAAGCGTGTGCGGCGCATGCAACAGGGGCCACAGATCGTTCTGTGGCCCCTGCAATATGCCTCAGGTGGCAGAGCGGGGATCAGATCGGTCTGTGTCTGACTGCTGTCAGCGCCCAACGTCTCGGTAAAGGTACGGCGTCCGAGTCGGATTGGCTGCTGCTGGCTTCTTCAGACTGTTCTGGCACGATGGTCGGTCTTGTCCTCTTCTGGGTGAACCGTGATGGGACATGCGCGTTGACACGCTGCGCACGTGGATCCAACGCTCATCATACCCGAGATTCCGCTTCTGACAACGCCTCGCCTAGTCCACGGCGAAGAAGACGGAGCGCAGCGTGACGTAGGCGAAGTACATCGCGATCAGGTATATGGCGCCCCTCTTGCCAATGGTGCCCTTGTTGAACCACAGGTAGGCCAGGAGCAACGTGCCGGTGATGGCTTCCCATGGCAGGTCCCACAGAACCAGGCCGTCGGGTACCCAGTACTTGGAGATCAGCCCTCCCAGGCCGATGCCCACCAGTGGGTTGGTGATGTTGCTGCCGATGAGGGTGCCCAGCGGGATGCCTGCATCGCCCTTGCGGATGCCCGAGACAGCCGTGATCAGCTCAGGCAGCGCCGAGGCCACGCCCAGGGTGAGAACGCCGATGAGCGACCCGCCGATCCCGGTGCGGGCCACGGTGATCTCCGTAGCTCTGAGGGTTAGCATGGCGCTCGCGACCGTGATCAGCATGGCAGCGAGTGTCGCACCGATCGCTGACCAGGCCTCCTGCGGTGTGCGCGGCACGCCTGCGGGCGCCGCGCCGGTTTCGTCGAATCCGTTGTGGCGCGGGTCATAGTGCTTGCGCTCGTCGACGTAGAGGTAGGCGAGATAGCCCATGAACGCGCCGAACAGGATCAGACCGTCGATCCGCGAGTAGGTGCGGTCCCAGCCCAGGATCAGGCTGAGCAGATGCGTGGCGATCATGGGGATCATGCTCTTGGCCAGGAAGTAGCGCTTGAACACGAGTTTCCCGGCGAGCAGGACGACGATGGCCATGATCAACGTCTGCTGCACGACGTCGGAGCCGATGTTGGCGCCAAGCACCAGGGCTGACCCGATCCTGTAGTCGACGCGATGGACCAGGATGCTCACAGATGCCGTCAGATGCGCCGCGATCTCGGGGATGCTCGTGGCCAGCGAGACCACGGTCACGCCCATGAACGTCGTCGACAGGCGGAAGTATCCCGCAAGCCCGATGATCTTGCGTACGGCGAACTCTGAGCTTGCAACCAGCAGAGCAATGGCCAGCAGACCGGTCAGTGCTACCAACGCCATCGATGATGTCTCTAACATCGTCCCCCTCCTTGTCCGTTGCGGAAACTGGCAGCCGTCTGGAATGCAAAAGGGCCGCAGACATGTCTGCGGCCCTGGCGGTGCGATCTACCCTTTTGAGGCAGACGCTACACTATTCGGTTACACGGTGCTATGGCATGACGTCACAGCGCGTGCGCCAGGGCCGGCGCCGTGCTGTCCCTGCAGGGTCATCGAGGACCGGATGGTCCGAGTCAAGATAGAAAGTGGCCATAGACCGTGTTGCTTATCGGAATCATCGTCTAGGTGCGCTGGGCCTAGTCCACGGCGAAGAAGACGGAGCGCAGGGTGACGTAAGCGACGTACATCGCGATCAGGTAGAGCGCGCCCTTCTTGCCCACCGTGCCCTTGTTGAACCACAAGTAGGCCCACAGCAGCGCGCCCGAGATCGCTTCCCACGGCAGGTCCCAGAGCACCAGCGGCCCCGGCACCCAGTACTTCGAGATGATCGCTCCGCCACCGATGGCCACCAGCGGGTTGGTGATGTTGCTGCCGACGAGCGTGCCCAGCGGGATGCCCGCGTCACCTTTGCGGATGCCCGAAACCGCGGTGATGAACTCGGGCAGCGCCGAGGCGACGCCCAACGTGAGCACGCCGATGAGCGAGCCGCCGATGCCGGTGCGGACGACGATGATCTCGGTGATGTTGAGGGTCAGCATCGCGCTACCGACGGTGACCGCCATCGCGACGAGGGCCACGCCTGCGGCCATCCAGGCCTCGCGCGGCGTGCGCGGCACGCCCGCGGGCGCCTCGCCATTCTCGTCGAAGCCGTGGTCGAGCGGATCGTAGTGCTTGCGCTCGTCGACGTAGAGGTAGTAGAGGTAGCCGATGAATGAGCCGAACAGGATCAGGCCGTCGATCCGTGAGAAGGTGCGGTCCCAGCCCAACACCAGGCACATCAGCGTCGTGACGATCATGGGGATCATGCTCTTGGCGAGGAAGTAGCGTCGGAACACGAGTTTCCCCGCGAGTAGCACGACGATGGCCATGATCAGCGTCTGCTGCACGACGTCGGAGCCGATGTTGGCGCCAAGCACCAGGGCCGACCCGATCTTGTAGTCGACCCGATTCGCCAGAATGCCGACCGAGGCGGTGTAGTGGGCCGCGATCTCCGGAATGCTCGTAGCCAGCGAGACCACGGTCACCCCCATGAACGTGGTCGACAGGTGGGAATAGCCCGCCAGGCCCATGAGCTTGCGCACGGCAAACTCTGCGCTGATGACGAGCATCGCGATGGTCAATAATCCGACGAGCGATACTACTAACGTCGATGAAGTCTCAAGCATGATTTCCTCTCCTCTTCCAGCCAGGCTGGGGCGCGACACTCCCCTTGAAACACACGAAAAAGGGCCGCAGAAGTTTCTGCGGCCCTGGCGATGCGATCTGCCCCTTCAGGCAGACGCTACGGAATTCGGTTGCACGGTGCTATGGCGTGACGTCACAGCGCGTGCGCCAGGGTCGGCGCCGCGCATCTCCTTCAGGGTCATCGAGGACCGGATAGGTCGGGTCCAGGTGGAAGTTCAGGGTTATGTCTGCCACACACGATAGTATACCACAGTTTCCGCTACGGGTCGCGCGCTCGGAACGCTTGCGAGCGCGCGACCGCGCTGACCCCCGCCTACGCATGTCAGAGCGAGCGGCCCAGAAGCCGGCGCAAGGTTCCCCGGCTCCGATCGGCGAAACCCTGCGCCGGGCAGAGGCGTACGCTGGCGACGACCTCATAAAAGGGCCCTGCGGCTTGACGGGGGCCGCGCCGGTACTACAATCGCCGCCAATAGGGTGGCGATGGGGCTCGCCAGGGAGTGATGCTCCCAAACCGCTGATCGACAACTGATGGCCTCTACTTGCGGGGTGCCGGTGCCGCGGTAGGGGCCGTTTTTCGTGCCATCAGCCCGCGCACGCGGCCCTATCCTTTCCAAGGGGGCGTGGATTTGTTTGATGGCTATCAGACTGGCTCCGGCACTTCTTGATGCTCTCTGCCTCTCGGCAGGCGCGGTCGCAGGCGCAAATCTGCGCCACTGGTTTGGTGGCTGGCTCGTCCAACGTCTCGGGAACGCCTTCCCCTAGGCAACGCTGGTGGTCGACCTGACTGGGTGCTTTGCGGCGGGCTTCGTGATGACGGTGCTGACCGGTCGGTACGTCGTCAGCCCGCGGCTCCGAATTGCCTTGACGGCAGGATTCCTGGGTGCCTATACAACATTCTCGACCTACGAGTATGAGAGCGTTACCCTGATGCTTACGGGACAGTGGCGCCTGGGGCTGCTCAACCTTGAACAGAGCGCCATCCTCGGCGCTGTGGCTGTGGGCCTCGGGGCGCTACTGGGACGGATAGTGTAGGGGTCCGCGATCAGGTCATCCTCACGGCGACACGCACCGGGAGTGGCACGCCAGAAGGTGCCAGATGCGCGCCGGCGTGGCACGCTTCTGTGACTGTCTCCCGACCGGGGCCGTGCGGGCTCACGCCAGGCGTGAAGCCCACGCCGGTTGCTTGCCTATTGGCTCGTGACCCGAGCGCAGGTGCGCGCGCGCTCTACGTGTGCAGGAAGAAGCGCACGCCCGTGATCACGACGTAGCGATCCCGCCAGTCGGCGTAGGTGGCGTACAGTGCCTGACGGAGCACGCGCGCCGCCTGGTTATGCAGGATCGCCTGCCAGGCGTGGGGGGGCACGAACTCGGGCAGGATGAAGGTCACGTAGTCGCCTTGCTCCTCCATATAAGCACGAGCATACGCGACCAAGGGCTCGACTACCGACCGGTAGGGCGACGGAAGGATCACCAGCGGTACCTCGGGGAAGATCTCTTGCCACGCCGCTGAGAGGCCCTCCGCCTGTTCGGGATCGACGGCTGCCGTGACGACTTTGAGGTCGCCCTGGATCGTCTGGGCGTAGCGAATCGCCTTCACGACGCCCCGGTGCAGCGTATCGACGGGCACGATGACCGTGTGGTTGCGCATCGGCTTGGGCCACGCCTGGTCGAGCGAGAGCTGGGCCGCCACGTTGGCGTAGTGGTGGTGGATGCCGCGGAAGAGGGCCACCAACAACGCGATCAGCAGGAACGTGATCCACGCGCCGTGCGTGAACTTTGAGATCGTCACGACGATCAGGACGAGCGCGGTCGTGATCGCGCCCACGCCGTTGAAGGCCGCTGACCGGTGCCAGCCGGGCGTTTTCTGCTTCCACCAGTGGATGACCATACCCGACTGTGACAGCGTGAAGGACATGAACACGCCGACGGCGTACAGGGGAATCAGCGCGTGGGTCTGAGCGCGGAAGGCGACGATCAGGATCCCTGCCATCACTGACAGCACCTGGATGCCCACCGCGTAGACCAGACGGTCGCCGACGAGGGCGAACTGCTGCGGCAGGAAGCGGTCTCGCGCGATGAGGTTGGCCAGGCGCGGGAAGTCCGAGAAGCTTGTGTTGGCTGCCAGGATCAGGATCAGGGCCGTGGCGGCCTGAATCAGGAAGTAGGGGACCGTGCGCCCAAAGACACTGCGGGCGATGAGCGACACGACGGTCTGGCCTTCCTCGGGAACGATGCCGATCTGATGGGCCAGGAACGTCAGCCCCAGGAACATGGCCACCAGGAGCCCGGCCATCCACAGGAGCGTCTTGCTGGCGTTCTGGGCCTCTGGCTTGCGGAAGACCGTGACGCCGTTGCTGATCGCCTCGACCCCGGTGAGGGCTGAACAGCCGGAGGCGAAGGCGCGCAGGATGACGAAGAGCGTCAGCGAGTGGAAGGTCTCCCAGGACGCTGTCACCGTGGCTGGCGTGATCTGGAGGCTTCCCGTCGCGACTCGAACGGCACCGACAAGGATCAGGCCGAAAATCGCCACGACGAAGAAGTAGGTAGGGATCGAGAAGATGCGTCCGGACTCGCGCAGCCCCCGCAGGTTGATGACCGTCGTGGTTGCCAGCGCCACGAGCGCCAGCACCACCCGGTAGGGCAAAAGGGCTGGGAACGCGGATGTGATCGCGGCGATGCCTGCCGAGATACTGACCGCGACGGTGAGCAGGTAGTCGATGAGCAACGCCGCGCCCGCGACCAGGCTCGCATTGATGCCCAGGTTCTCGCGGGAGACGGTGTACGAACCGCCGCCCGTGGGGTAGGCGTGGATGGTCTGGTAATAGGACCCCGCCACGATCAGCATCAGGGCGGCGATCGCTATCCCGACGAACGGTCCTCCGGCGACCGCTGCCGTTCCGGCGGCGACGAGCACCATCAGGATCTCCTCGGTGGCATAGGCCACGGACGAGAGAGCATCCGATGACAGAACGGCGAGCGCCTGAACTTTGTTCAGACGCTCGTGGCTGGCTGCCGATGTGGGCAGCGGATCTCCGATCAGGAAGTGGCGGACCGTCTCAAACACGTAGGACCATCCTTCATAGGTGCAAGTGGCGTTTCACAACCCGCCATTATACACTTATCTCTGGAGTGCCTGGCCCCGGGGCGAGGCAGCGCTCGGTGCCGGGGACCATGGGTTGATCCTGGGGGTGGTTGGGCGGCAGCCCACCGGACGGCATCCGTGCCTTCGGCCTTTTTTGCCAGAAGAAGGGCGTGCCGACGCCGCCCGACGTCCAGCGGGCCCTGGATATCCCGCACCATGACGGCATGTCAACCGCTGAGGCTTGCCTGCACGGACGGTGTATGTATGATATGGGCAGAACGTGTGGATGAGGTGGTTGGATGGTCACGAAGGAAGATACACGGCGCATCAATGTGGTGTTTCCGGTGCGGCTCCTGGATCAGCTCGATGCCTGCGTCCCCGCCGGACGGCGCAGCGAGGTCATCGTGGAGGCCACCGCGGCCTATCTGTCGCGGCTCCGGGTGCTGGGGGCGCTCAGGGAGAGCGCCGGTGCCTGGGGCGATGCCGATCACCCCGAGCTGGCGACGCCCCAGGATGTGGACCGTTGGCTGGCGGACCTCCGCGCGGCCTGGCGCCGCGTCCCACTGCTGGCGGAGGGCAGTGAGCCCTATGATGCGGGCGATTCGGATAAGGGGCGGGATGGCTGAATACCTCCTCGACTCGAACGTGGCGATCCAGCACCTGCGGGGCCACCGGCCTACGACTGAGCTGTTGATGCGGCTGGCTGCCGAAGGCCTGCTTGCCGTGTCGGCGATCACGCGCACCGAGGTGCTGGCGGGGATGCGCGACGCCGAGCGGGGGGCGACGATAGCGTTCCTGGATGCCCTGGCGTGTTACCCGATCGATCGGGCGGTGGCTGACGGGGCCGGGGAGCTTCTGCGGACCTATCGCCGGCGCGGCGTGACGCTCGATGTGCCCGACGTGCTCATCGCCGCGACCGCGCTGCAGCACGACCTCACGTTGCTGACGTACAACGCGCGTCACTTCCCGATGGAGGAGGTGCGGCGGTACGGGGAGATGCCGGCGCTGCAAGGGATGTGAGATGGGGGGGCCGTGTGATGGGCGCAGAGATCCGAGCGGCTGAGGCTCGATCCGCAGGTTACTCCACCGTGATCGTCGCCAGGACGAAGACGTCGTCCTGCACCGGCGCGCCCCCATGCGTCAGCGGCAGGCGCACGAGGTCAGGGCCATACATCCCGACGCGCAGGTCATAGTCCCCCGGTGGCAACCCGGACAGGTCGTGCGGGTCGGTGACCACCTCGCCGGGCACCCAGGTGTAGGTGGGCTTGCCGCCCAGCGCGGGCCAGGCGTCGTGCTGGCCCGCCAGTGGGCCCGTCTCCCCGCGCGGCACCACGTGCACGAAGACGGAATAGGGCGTCTCGGTGGGCGTCCCGGCCTGCCAGACGAGGACCAGGCGGAAGGGCTCGCCCGCCCGTACGGGCTCCGGCTCCAGCCTGAAGCCCAGTAGCTCCGCCACCCCCTCGCCCACGGTCAGGCGCGCCGGCGTGAGCCCCGTTGGCGCTTCAAAGGCGCGCTCGACCACGACCTCGACCTCCGGGCCGGCCCACGCGGCGACCTCGGCCAGTTCCCCGTCCTCACCCTGGAGCAGGCTCACCACGACGGGCGCGCGGCTGCGCAACGCGCGGCAGTCCACCGGCAGGCGGAAGAGCGTGAGGAAGCGGTCGCCGAGCTCCCATTGCGTCGGGAAGACGTCTCTGGCACCCAGCGTGACCGTCGACTCAGCGAGCGTGATCCGCATGGCCTCGTTGACCGCCAGCGGCGACTTCACCTCCCAGTAAAGCCACCCCTGGAGCCCGTCACAGGGCCTGACCGACGCTGTCTCGACCACGGCCCCGAGAAGGTCCAACGGCCCGGCGACGGTGGGTGAGAGCACCGCCGTCACCGGCTCAAAGGGCGCATCGGGCGCCGGGACGGTCGAGGGCCGGCCCACGGCCACGCTGCCCAGCGCCAGCTCCGTCGAGGGGACTTCCGTGCGGAGCTCGTAGAGCATCAGCGTCACGGTGTAGGTGCCGCTGGGGGCGCCGGGAAGCAGGGTGACGTCGTAGCGCCCCAGCACGCGCTCGCCCGGGGGCCAGTGCTCCGCCCGCAGGTCGCCCCCCGCCGCCGGGCCGTCAGCCACGCCCCAGCGGTTCCCAAGCCGGTCGTAGACGCGCACCGAGGCGAGGTAGCACCGCCCCGCGTGCGCCTCGGGGTCAGCGGCCGTCCACCAGGCACGCACCGCGAGGGCGGCATCAGCAGGGACGGGGGCCGCGGGCAGCGTCGCCCCCCAGAGCCGGATGCCGGGCAGCATCTCGACGTCGGGCTGGGCCGTGGTCGCGGGCAGCGCGCCGAACTCCGGCGGGCGAGTGAGCGTGTAGCGGCGGAGCCGCAGGCCGTGGAACTGAGGCACGTCGACCGGGTCGCCGATGTAGTCCAGGAGCGTGCCGACGATGTCGGTGGGGTCGGTGACGTCAGCCAGCCAGCCGACGACCCAGGCGCCGGGCGCGCGGGCCAGCGCGGCGTTGAGGGCGGGGGCGGCGTTGGCATAGTGCAGCACGTTCGTCACGTCGAGGAGCGGGTCGTCCGGCAGGGGCAGCAGCCCGTCGTCGCCGCCATAGTAGAGCCACGACTGCTTGACCGCCCCGGCCTCGATGACGACCACCTCGCCCGCAGAGCGCTGGGCCTCGACGTAGGCGACGAGCCCGCGCCAGTCGTCGTGCGCCAGCGCCGGGTCCGTGAGCAGCCGGGCGGTCGCCCAGGCCAGCGTGCCCGCGGCGGCGAGGACGACCGTGACCGCGAGGAGGCGGGGCCCCGCCGCCCTCCCCGGCCTGCGGGACGGCCACAGGGGTGCCACCAAGGGGGGGAGGGCCGCCGCCAGCCCCAGCAGCACCCCCGGCGCAAAGACGGCGGTGTGCTGCAGGTTCCACTTGGGCACGCGGTAGAAGGCGGCGCTGGCGAGCAACAGCGGCGGCACGGTGGTGGCCAGCGCGAAGATCGCCCCGGCCTGTCGCCGGCGCACCAGCAGGGGCAGGAGGAGGCTCACCCCGACCAGGGCGATGCCGGTCCGCAGCGCCGTCTCCTCGGGGCCGGCCGCGTCGAACAGCGTGACGCCGCGCACCGTGCGCCGGAAGAACTCCGCCGCGGTGAGCGTGCCCGGCCAATAGCCGCGGTTGGCCTGCAGGTGGGGCAGGGCGGGCAGCATCCACGTCAGGAAGGCGAGCGCCGCGGCCAGCGCCGGAGGCCAGAGCGCCGCCACGATGGCCCGGCGCCGCGCCCTGTCCTGCGCCGCGAGGAGGACGACCAGGGTGAAGCACCCCAGGCCGACCAGCCAGAAGCCGGCCAGGACGACGGTGAGCAGCGCCGCCGCGGCAGCTGCGCCCCAGGCCCAGGCGAAGCGGCGGCGCTGGCGTGTTGGCCCGAAGAGCACCTCTGCCAACGCCCAGTCGCCCAGCGCCACGAAGGCCAGCAGCAGCCCGTACATGCGCACCTCGCGGGAGGCCCAGACGAGCGGCGGCGCGACCGCGGCCAGGACGAGGGCGGCGATGCCGCTGGGCGCACTGCGCGTCAGTCGCCGCGCCGTGGCGCCCAGTGCCGCCACCGTGAGCACGCCGGCGAGCGCCGCGGCCGCCCGCAGCGCGAGCTCTGACGTGCCCGTCAGTGACGCCCACAGCCGCCAGGCGAAGTAGGAGAGCGGCGGGATCACCTCACGCAGGCTCGAGACCAGGGCCTCGGTGCGCGAGACCTGCGTGCTCACCCACCAGGTGTAGGCCTCGTCATACCAGAGGCTCTGGCCGCCGAGGTCCCAGAAGCGCAGCCCCGCCGCGACCAGGAGGAGGGTCACGGCGGCGACGCGGACAATCCCTGCACGGCGGGGGCGTGGAGACGTCATACCGCCCGCATTGTAGCCGGAACCCCTCGCAGGGTCCAGAAACCCTGCGAGGGGCGGAGAACGGCGTCTACCCTTGGGAGGGTTTCCCAGTGTTCTGACGCGCCCCCTCGCAAAGGTTCCGGGCAGGCTCGGTAGGCGGAAGAACCCCTCGCAGAGTGCAGAAACTCTGCGAGGGGCGGAGAGGGGCGGAGAGGGTTGCACATCGGCGGGTTTTTGGGATAATAGCGACGTTAGCGTAGCAGAAAGGAGAATCTCATGGCTAAGGGTGGAGATCGAGGAAACGACCGCGACAAGAAGAATATGAAGAAGAAGAAGGACAAGAAGAAGGCGCCGGTGGCCACACCGACAATCACGGCGCCGACGAGCAAGTCCTGAGCGGCCCACGTTGTCCACAACCATAGAGCGCCGGTCCCCCATTGGGTACCGGCGCTCTGTGATGTCCCGACATCCGTTCCCCGCCCCCCGCTGTCAGGACGACCTGAGGGACACGTGACGGGGATGCACGCCCAGCGCTGACTCATGCTGGGTTTCCGGGGTTCGTAGTAACGGCTTATGAGTTTTGACAACATAGTAAGGTAATGCATGGTGAGAGCATCGTGTGAGTGGAGGTGCGGGATGCCGAAGCGACGGTGCTTGACGCTGACCGAGAGCGCGCGGGCGGAGTTGGCAAGGATTCTGCGACGGGATCCGCGGCCGTATATGCGGGAGCGGGCCTCAGCGCTGCTGCAGATTGCGGAAGGGCGGTCGCCGCACTGGGTGTCGCAGCAGGGACTGTTGCAGCGGCGCGAGCCAGACACGGTAATCCGCTGGCTGAACGCCTACGAAGCGGGCGGCTGTGAGGCACTAGTGCAGAAGCCCCGCCCTCGGCGGGGTTTTCCCCCCTCAGCAGGTGGCGATGTGGCATGAGCTGGTGCACACGGCGCCGCTGCAGTTGGGAGTGGCGCGGACCCGCTGGACCTTGGCGACGTTGCAGTCGGGGGAGCCCGTGTGGCGTCGCTACTCGCTGAGTGGCTTCTGGCGCCTGCTGCAGGCGCTGCACATCCACTACAAGCGTGGTCGTCACTATGTGCACAGCCCAGATCCAGACTACCTCAGCAAGCGTGCGGCGGTGCAGCAGTGTGTGACCCACGCCCGGCAGCGTCCCGCGCAGGTAGTGACCTACTTCCTGGATGAGTTCTCTTTCTATCGCCATCCGACCGTTGCCAGCGCCTGGTTTCCGGCGGGGCATGACCAGCCGCGCGCGCAACGGTCGCATCGCAGCAACATCTACTATCGGGTCCTGGGCGCCCTCAACGCCACCAGCGGTCAGGTCGTCTTCCGCATGGCCAAGGCCACGCCGGTCGCCTTCATCTGTCGTTTCTTGCGGCACCTGCGCGACACGCATCCCGATGTCACGGACCTCAACGTCGTGCTGGATAACTGGTATCACGTCCACGATCATCCTGACGTGCAAAGCGCGGCTGCCGCAGCGCAGATCACCTTGGTCTACCTGCCCACATATGCCCCGTGGCTCAATCCCATCGAGAAGCTGTGGCGCAAGGCCTATCAAGAGATCCTCCATCTGCACCGCGACAGTGATCGCTGGTCCGAACTCAAGCAACGCATGCAAACCTTCCTCGAAGGCTTCAACCAGCCCTCCCCCGGACTCCTGTGCTATGTCGGCCTATTACCCAATTAACACATCAAATCTCATCAGCCGTTCCGCTGCCGCAGCAGGCGCGCCCAGCAGCCTGGGCAAGCGCGGCACCGATGCATCGGTTACCACGAACCAACCTGACTGGCTACTGGATCCGCTGGGTGGTCCTCCCGATCACCTCGTCCTTCTCCTGCTCCGACAGATCCACAAAGCGCGCGCTGAACCCCGCTACCTTCACCATCAGATTGGGATAGCGCTCAGGGTGGGCGCGGGCATCGAGCAGCGTCTCCGTGCCCACCATGCTGATCTGCATCTGCATCACGCCCAGATCGACGAATCCCTTGAGGAACGCGGCGAAGGTGTCGCGTCCTTCAGGGGTGTCGAAGGGGGTCGGGTCGAAGCGCAGGTCGAGCGAGCAGCCGTCCGGGAAGCCGGTAAAGTCGATGGCGCTCAGGCTCTGGAGCACGGCGGTCGGCCCGTGGCGATCGGTGCCCCAGGTGGGGTTGAGGTTGCGCGTCAGCGAGTCGCCCGCCAGCCGCCCGTCCGCGGAGGCGCCGACGACGCTGCCCAGCCCGTGGTTGGCGATGAAGGAGTAGAGCGCGGCCTGCCAGCGTCCGCCACGGGCGTTGGTGCGCGAGGCGAAGCTCGCGTAGAGCAGGTCCGTGACCCAGGCCGCCAGATCGTCGACACGCGTGTCGCCGTTGCCCCACTTGGGTGCCGCGAGCAGCTTCTGCCGCAGCGCCCCATAGCCTTCGAAGTTGGCCGCGAGCGCCGCAAGCAGGTCCGCCATCGCCACCGTGCGCTCCTCGAAGACGCACGCGCGGATCGCGGCGAGGCTGTTGACCACATTGGGGAGTCCCGCGTTGATCGCGCCGGTGAGGTCGTAGCGTGCGCCGCCCGCACACACGTCCTGGCCCGCCGCGATGCAGTCGTCGATGAAGAGCGACATCAGGGGGTAGCGCCGCAAGGCGCTGTGGGCGGCGTCGGCCCGGTTGACCATCCCGACGAGCCGGTCGATGACAAATGTGAGCTGCCGCCGGAAGGCATCCAGCACGTCGTCGAAGGCAGCCCAGCCGGTCGCGGGCTCCGTTGCCAGGCCCAGTGGCGTCCCCGTGAGCAGCGAGCGACCCTCGTTGAGCGTGAGCTCGAGCACGAAGGGCAGGTTGAGGTAGGTGCCGTTGGGATTGAAGGCCTCGCGCCCGGGGATGGTGTTCTCGTAGCAACACGAGCAGATGTAGTCGCGTGCGTCGCCGAGCGACCGTCCGTGGCGCAGGAACGCCGGGATCAGCGCCTCGTCGTTGACGATCGGAAAGCCCAGGCCACCGGCGATGTAGGCGGCAGATGCCTGCCAATAGCGCTCAGGAGCATCCCGGTGCAGGCGCAGCGAGATGTAGGGCGTGGGCATCGCGATCCGCAGCGACGCCTCCATGATCAGCTCGGTCAGCGCGTTCGACGCGTCGAGCCCGGTGGGCGTCACACCACCAAGGCTGCCATGGCTGCCCGGCGTGGTGAACTGGTGCGGGGTGTAGTAGTCGACGTGGCGAAAGGCCAATAGGAAGCGCTCCATCCACTCGAGCGCTTCTGCACGGGTGAGCCGTCCGGACGCCAGGTCTGCGCGATAGAAGGGGTAGAGGTATTGGTCAAGGCGTCCCAGGCCGAGTCCGCCGCCGGGCATACAGCCGCCCATCTCAAGCGTCACAAGCACGTAGACGATCCAATAGGCCTGCAGGGCATCGGCGAAGGTGCGCGCAGGCTGGGCCGGAACACGGGCAAGCCGCTCGGCCGCGTCGCGCAACTCAGCAGCCCAGCCGGCATCGGTGGCCTCGTCCGCCAGCCGCAGCGCGGCCGCGCGGTAGCGCTGGACATAGGTCGTGACCGCATCGCACGCGATCAGTGCCGCGTCATACCATTGCAGCCGATCGAGGTCAGGCGCCCCCGAGGCCTCGAGAGCGCTGCGTGCCTCCACGACGCGGGCGCGGATCCCGTCGATCCCCTGTCCAAGCACACCCTCGAGCCCTGGCGTGATGTGGCCCTCGAAGCACGGGCCGTAGAAGACGCTCGCACGCCAGAGCGCCTCGGTAGTCCCATCGGGGGCGTGCGAGGGGATGCGGCCATAGCGGTCGGCCCGCAGCGCCGGATACATCAGGTTGAAGAAGAACGGATCCTCACCGCCCAGCAAGCCGGTGTCGGGCTCGGGCGCAATGGCGCAGTGGGTCACGACGTGCTCGAGCGCGCGAGCGCGGGCCAGCGCAGGGTGGGCCGGCTCGTGGTCCAGGAAGACGCGCGTGGTTGCGTCGGCGAGGGCCGTGATCTCGGGTGGCTCGGAGCGCTGTTCGTAGCCCATCGCGAAACGCCGCTCGCGCAGGCGCGCCGATCGGGTTGTGCTGCAACGCGGGCCGGAGCCCGAAGACTGGCTGTAGACGTCAGAGTTGGTCATCGATGTCTCCGTCTTGTCCCTATGTAGGGCGGCTCTCGTCGGTCAGAACCGGGGAGCCGCCTTGCCGGAGGCCGGGTCTGGAGACCCAGCCTACGTGCGGAACCCGATTGCTTGCTGCTTGCGACCGTCATCGGAATCGGTTACCTGTCGCCTAGACGGCGACGGTGAAGCCGCCTTCACGGACGGCGCGGGCAAAGACGGCCTCGTCGAGCGCCAGCCCGAAGCCGGGCGCGTCCGGAACGGCCACGGCGCCGTCGACGATGGCGTAGCCCGATGCGTCGAGGCCATCCACGTCGGCAGCGTCCCACTCGACGCGCTCGAAGTTGCTAATAAAGGGTGCCAGGTGGCAGGAGGCGTAGTTGCCGTAGGCCTCGCCGTAGTTATGGGGCGCCGAACCACGCCCCCAGCCGTCGAGCATGGGCCCGAGCTCGAGCCAGCGGCTGAAGCCGGGGTGGCGCACGTCGTATTGGACGACGTCGATCAGCCCGCGGCGCGTCCACTCGAGCAGGTGAGACGACGCGTCACCCTCACCGTCGGCGATGAGCGTGGGCAGGCCTTCGGCGGCGAGCCAGTTCTTGAGGATGCCGAAGAGTGTCCCGTCCTCGTGGAAGGGCTCCTCCATCCAGTAGATACCCACATCGGCGGTCTCGCCGAGCACACGGCGGGTCAGGTTGAGGTTGTAGCCGTTGTTGGCGTCGATCATGATCGGTGCGTCGGGCCCGGCGACCTGGCGCACGGCGCGGATGACGGCGATGTCGCGCCGGGTGCCTGCCTCGACGTCCATGTGCATGGCGCCGCGGCCCACCTTGAGCTTGAAGGCGCGATGGCCATGGGCGAGACCCTCGACGGTCTCTGCCGCGATGGCGTCAGCGGCCTCGGCATCGGAGGCCAGGTGCAGGTCGTCCATGTAGAGCGACGTGTCGTAGCAGGGCACGCGCAGGGGCGCTGTGGCTGGGGCGAGGCACGCGTAGACGGGTCTGCCCTCCACCTTCGCAGCCAGGTCGAAGAGCGGGAACTCTATCGCGCGGTACCCCTCGGCAATGCCACCGGCAAGGATCGCGGGAGTGGCGAGGGCCTCGTCCAGCGTGGTGCCCAGCAGCGCCTCTGCTTGCTCGGGCTTGATGTGCGCCCAGCCGAAGCCGGTCGCACCATCAGCGGTCGTGATGCGTGCGACCGGGGTGGTGACGGCCTGGCCGTGCTCGCCGAGGCGGGCGTTGCAGCCGGCCTTGCGCGGGCGGCGACCCTCGAGCCGCGCCCATTCGATGCGGACGATGCGGGAAGATGCCACAATGGTCCTCCTGAGGATGGAAATGGGCCACAGTGTACCATGAGTCGCGCTGCTCCGCACCGGGGAATTGCCTATTGACAGCATACGATGCTATGGTATTATGTTCACGGCTAACTATTAGCTAGCTAACGATCTCGCGAAAGGAGATCAGATGACGGGTTACGAAGAGCTGGTGGGGCTGGATCGGAGACTGACGCGCATCTGTCGTCTGCACCACGGGCGCGCCCATGCCCTGCTGGAGAGCATCGGCCTCTACCGCGGGCAGCCCCCCCTGATGTGGACGCTCGTCGCAGAACCGGGTCTGGCCCATTCGGAGCTGGCCGCGCGGCTGCACGTGACCCCGGCGACCATCAGCAAGATGGTCAGCCGGATGGAGAAGTTGGGGATCCTGGAGACACGGGCCGATCCCGAGGATCAGCGGATCTCGCGCGTGTTCTTGACGGCTGCGGGGCTGGCCCTGGACGAGAAGGCCAAGCATATCGGAGAGCAGTTGGCAGCTGAAGCGTTCACGGGCTTCGGCGCCGATGAGCTGGTGGCGTTGACAAGCTATCTTCAGCGCATCGAGCAGAACCTGGCGTTGACCTCAGGGTGTACCGAGTGTGGCGGGCAGCGGCCCGCTGTCGAGGTCGCCGAGGATACGTCAGAGGAATCAGCGCACCCGGCCTGACCCCTCCAGCGGGGTTGGGGCGTCTATCTTGAAGTTGGGAAAGGACCGTTGATGAAATCTACGCGGAGACTTATGCAGTTCCTGAAACCCTATTGGCACTGGGCGCTGCTGGCGCCCCTGCTGATGGTGGTTGAGGTCATGATGGACCTCATGCAGCCGCGCCTTATCCAGACGATTATCGATGAGGGTATCGCCGCCGGGAGTATGCAAGTGGTGCTCAACACGGGGCTCAAGATGATCGGCGTGGCGCTCATCGGGGCACTGGGGGGGATGGCCTGTGGTGTGTTCGCAGTTTTGGCCTCCGAGAGCTACGGCGCCGATCTGCGGTCGGCGCTCTTCCGCAAGGTGCATAGCCTTTCCTTCTCGAACATGGACGATCTGGAGACCGGCAGCCTCGTCACGCGTCTGACCAACGACGTGACGCAGATGCAGAACATGATCGGGATGATGCTGCGGATGATGGTCCGTGGGCCGATGACGCTGCTGGGTAGCCTGGTGATGGCAGTGACGACATCGCCACGCCTTTCGGTGCTGTTCATCATATTGATCCCGATGGTGTTGGCCATCATCTGGAACCTGGTCTCGCGTGCTTTCCCGCTTTTCCGGCAGGTCCAGGGAAAGATCGACCGGCTGAACACCGTGATGCAGGAGTCCTTGATGGGCGTGCGCGTGGTCAAGGCGTTCGTGCGGGCTGACCACGAAGAGGCGCGCTTTGGCGCAGCGAATGAGGACTTGCGGGCGCTCGCGGTGAAGGCGATCCGCACCGTGTCCATCGGTTGGCCGCTGATGATGATCACGGTGAACCTGGGCGTCTCAGCCGTGCTCTGGTTTGGCGGAAAAAACGTGATTGCGGGCACGATGCAGGTGGGGCAGATCGTGGCGTTCATCAACTACCTGCTCAACTCGCTCTTCTCGTTGATGATGGTCAGTATGCTGGTCATGGGCTTCTCGCAGGCTGAGGCATCGGCCCAGCGCATCAACGAGGTGTTCGATGCCGTGCCCGACATTGTCAACAAGCCAGACGCCCAGCGGAGCTTTGGCACCGGCCGCGCTGCGCACTCTGGCAACGGCGCCGGGAAGGCGCGCGGCGAGGTGGTCTTCGAGGGCGTTAACTTCGCCTACAACGGCGAAGAGCGCGAGCCCGTGCTCAAGAACGTGAGCTTCGCGGCACGCCCCGGTGAGACCGTCGCGATCCTGGGGGCCACCGGCGCTGGCAAGTCGACGCTCGTGCACCTGATCCCGCGCTTCTACGACGTAACTGGTGGGCGCGTGACGATCGATGGCCTGGATGTCCGCGAAATGGACACAAGCGTCCTGCGGCGCAACGTGGCTGTCGCGCTTCAGGATCCCGTGCTCTTCAGCGGCTCGATCGCCGACAACATTCGCTATGGGCGCCCCGAGGCAAGCCTCGAGGAGGTCCAGGAAGCCGCGCGGATGGCCCAAGCGCACGACTTCATCTCGTCGTTCCCCGAGGGGTACGATACGGAGTTGGGCCAACGCGGCGTGAACCTGTCCGGCGGGCAGAAGCAGCGTGTGGCCATCGCCCGCGCGCTGTTGGTCGATCCTGCAGTGCTGATCCTCGACGACAGCACCAGCTCGGTCGACGTGGAGACCGAAACCGAGATCCAGGCAGAGCTCGAGCGGTTCATCAAGGAAAAGGGCGAGCATCCGAGGACGACGTTTGTGATCGCGCAGCGCATCAGCACCGTGCTGAACGCGGACAAGATCCTGGTGCTCGATCAGGGCGGCATTGCGGCGGAGGGGACGCACACGGAGTTGTTGGCATCCAGCGCCATCTACCGCGAAATCTACGATTCGCAGCTGGGTGAGGGGGTGTTGAGCAATGGCTAGTGGAGGACAGGCAAGCGCGCGGCAGGGCCGTCCCTCGGGAGGGCCTGGCGGTAATGGGGGCGGTGCGCGAACGAGTGCGCCCAGCCGCGGCCCTGGTCGTGGGCCGGGCGGTCCGGGACACGGTCCCGGCGGTCGCTTCGGTCCGGTTGAGAAGGCGAAGGACGCCAAGGGCACGCTGATGCGGCTGTGGGGCTATGTCTGGCGGCAGCGGAAGTCACTCTC
>Ga0123329_1001222_pt1 | contig 24578 bp, 19 predicted proteins | sample BioC12SIPDNA_FD_89703 | JGI IMG/M metagenome (GOLD analysis project Ga0123329, IMG submission 89703) | Anaerobic biogas reactor microbial communites from Washington, USA - Biogas_R1_B C12 SIP DNA | ecosystem: Engineered > Bioreactor > Anaerobic > Unclassified | place: Washington, USA | collected...
AAAACACCGACTACCATGGCCACGACGAACTTCGCCGAGCCCTGCAACGCTACGTCACGTATCGAAATCAGCACGCTCGGGAAAAACGATAGTGAGTTTATGGAAACGGCACTAGCTTTCAGGCCAGCCCTGATTGCCGCGGAGTTTGACGAAGCGGCACGCGATCACCGGCTGACGCCGGATCGCTTGCCCATCCTTTCGGATCTGCAGCAGGGTCTGGCTGTCCTCGGGTCCGACGGGAATGACCATGATCCCGCCGTCGGTCAGTTGCTCGACCAGGGCCTCGGGAACCTCCGGCGCCCCGGCGGTCACCATGATCCGATCGTACGGGGCGTGCTCGGGCCAGCCGAGGCTTCCGTCGTCCACGCGATACTCCACGTTGACCAAGCCCAATTCCTCCAGCACGCTCCGCGCCTCAGCCGCCAGTTCCGCCTGGCACTCGACCGTGTAGACCCGGCCGGCCAGCATGGCCAGAAGGGCCAGTTGATAGCCCGAGCCGGTCCCGATCTCCAGCACGCGGTCGTCCGGCCCGACCGAGAGCTTCTCGGTCATCAACGCGACCATGTACGGCTGGGAGATCGTCTGATCGCAGCCGATGGGCAGGGCGCGGTCCTCGTAGGCCTGATCGCGCTGGCCCGCCGGGACGAACCGCTCGCGCGGCAACTCGCCCATCGCGCGAAGCACCCGCGGATCGCGGACGTTGCGGGCCTCGATCTGCCACGCCACCATCTGGGCCCGGGCCCTGGCCCACGGATCGCCCCGGTTGTCGTTCGATGCGTTCATACCACCGGTCATCGGCGACCGGCTGAAATTTCCGAAGCGGCCGGCGCACCGGCGGTCGCCGGAATCGATGCGCCAATCGGCCGCGAACACGCCCGCTCCACCCGCTCGCGGAAATTCGGTCCGCAGTTGTACGTGCAGAACGGATAAAACCGCCCGTCGGGCGCGGCGTAGTGGATCACGCACCGCTGCACCCGTGGCAGTTGGTAATTGTAGACGTCCTGGAAGTGCATCGCCACCATCAAGAGGTATCGCCATCCGGTTTGTTTGACGTCCTCGATCCGCGCCGTGTTGTCCGGATAGCGCCGGCGGAAGTCGACGAACGCGTTCATGAAATCCAACAGCACCCTGGTGTCCCAGCCGTCGGGTGCCTGGTCCGGCCGGAACATCGCGGGCAGGTCGTTGAGCGCTCGCATCAGCGTGAGCTTCTTGAACCATCGGCGCTGCCCGAGCTTTGCCGCCAGTTCGTGCATCCGGCCCATCAAAGCCTCGACGTCGATGAACTTCGGGATCGGATACCCGCGCCGCCCGTCCCGGCCAACCACCACATAGGTGCCCAGCCCGCAGTGCCGATGGCACGAGACAGCCGCCTGGCGCTCGCCGGTGATCGCCTCGACCAGCTTCGAGAACGGCTCGACGAACGACAGCGTGTACCAGTCGCGGTCCATCGCGACCTCGCCGCCGGTCTGCTCCTCCAGACACCGGGCCAGGTCGGCGTTGGTGAAACGCATGGCCAGGCGCTGCTGGAAGTCAATCCGCCCGGTGAAGACCACCGGCTGCCAACTGATCGCAGCCACCGCGTCGATGTGCTCGAGCGCGAATCGGTAGATAGCGCCGATCTGGTGGTCGTTGACTCCGCGGGCGACGGTCGGCACCAGGCAGATCTGCATGCCCGCGCCGGCGATGTTCTCGACCGCCCGCTGCTTGAGCTCCCACAGCGGACGGCCGCGGGTCCGCCGGTACACCTCGTCGCTGACCCCGTCGAACTGCAAGTAAGCCACGTTGAGCCCAGCCTCCGAAGCGGCGCGGGCGAAACCCGGATCGCGGGCAAACTTCAAGCCGTTGGTGGCCGCCTGGATCTGGGCAAACCCCGCCTCCTTGGAGATCCGCAGAACCTCCAGAAAATCCGGATGCACCGTCGGCTCCCCGCCGCTGTACTGGACGCACGGCGGCGCGTCGCCATAGGCGGCCACGCTGGCGTCGAGCATCCGGCGAATCTGCTCGACCGTCACCTCGTAGACGCGGCCCGACCGATTCGCGTTGGCGAAGCACACCGGGCAGTCGAGGTTGCAGCGGTTGGTCAGGTCGATGTTGATCATCATCGCCCGGCTGCGGTGCGACGGGCACAACCCGCAGTCGTTGGGACAGCCGTTCTTCGACGCGACGTCCTGATGCTCCAACTCCGCTGGGTATTCCCAGTCCCAGCGGTCCATCTTCTCGAAGAACGCCGCGTCGGAACTGATCAGTTCCACGAACTCCCCATGCCTCGGACAGCGCTTGGCCATCCAGACCTTCCCCTCGCGTTCGTACAGCTCGGCCGGAAGGACCTCCAGGCATTCGGGACAGATGCTCGTGGTCTTCTGAGGCAGTCCCGGTCGGCCCACGTCCCCGTTGCCGTCCGCAGCGGAACCCGCTCCCATGTGATCCTCCTTTGTCCTGAACCCCACCAAAGACAAAGCGGCCGCAAGGCCCGGTCCCCGGGAATCATCCCGGCAAAGAGGTATGCGGTTGCCCGTTCACGGAAAACCCCACCACCGGGCATTATAGAGGGTGTTGCTCCGGGATGAAAGACCCAATTCGCCACGGGTCTCCAGCCGCCCAGCGGCCGGGGCGGCCCGGAGAAGGCGGTTGAACCGGAGCGAAATCCTGCTAGAATCTGTATTTGTGGAAAGAACCCGCGGAATGACGAGTGGAAGGATTTGGCTTGGGGCGGTGCTCCTGGTGTTGCTGGCCGGCCTGAGCGGATGCGCCGAGAGCCGGGACACCGGTCCGCCCCGCTACTTCTTCGACGGCTCGAACCCGACCGCCTACGGCTATAAACCCCAGCGGGAAAACAGGATGCAAAGCCGCGTGATCCGCAGCGACCAGCAGCGCCTGGACCTGTTCTGGTGGTGGCCCAAGGGCGAAAAGGCTAAACCGCAGGAACCGCCCTCCAACGTCTCCACCACCGTCACCCCGCAGGGTGGCGACAAAGCCGCCAAGTAATCGGGGAAACGCGAACGCCCCCTTCTCGCCACCGGTGGTGGACAAACCTCTCCGGAAGAAGGGCTACTTCTCGCCGCCCAGCCGTTCGGACATCAACGCCCCAAACCGGTCCAGCAACTTGATCAGCTCCCGCTGTTCCGTCTTGGACAGACTGGCCAGCAGTTCCATGTTCGCGTCGAGGCGAAGCTCGCGGTAGTCCTGATAGGCCTTGCGGCCCTGGGCGGTGACGGTCACGTCGATCCGCCGCTTATCCTTGGGGTTCAACTGGCATTCAACCATCTTCTTGCCCGCTTTGGCCTCCAGCGATCGGATGATCCGCGACATCTGGGCCGGCTGAACGTTAAGGGCCTTCTGCAGCGTCCCGACCGTGCACACGCCGTGACCGACCAGCGTATCCAGCGTGGCGAACTCGGGTTCGGTCAGGTCGTTGGGATCATCGGTGCGGTTCTTGTGGCGAAGGGCCCAGAACATCAGGTTGAGCTGGAAGATCCGCTCAGCGAGCCGCCTCAGATCGTCGCCGGCGTCCGTGCTCGTCTGACTTGCGGAGGTATCGGGCGACAACGCAAACTCCTCTCGAACGACTGATGGTTATGATGACTACAAATTTTATAATAACCACTTAATTGACGCACGTCAAAGGAATTGTTGTACGGTTATAAGTTCAAGTCAAGAAAGCGGCCGAATTCCGCCCCCCTCAGGCCCAAACGACGGTTTGGACTTGCACTGACGAGCCGGGCGGCGTAAAGTATGCTCCAGGCCGGGGCAAGCGGCCCGCTCGACCGGTCTTTCCGCAAGTGGCTTTCCAGAAAGGACTAACGTATATGGCGCGCGACGGGAACATACCGACCCTGACGGTGACGGCCCACTGCCTGCCCGAGGCGTGGGAGAAGGCAGTGCTGGCGGTCTGGAAGCACGGCGTCGAGGTGCGGACCGAGTACGACAAGCCCGGCGATCCGCTCAGCCGCGACGCCACCGTCATGATCACCGTCGCCAACCCGTTCAACGAGCCGCGAATCCACAAGAATTTTCCCGGCGGACCGGAGGAGCTGGAGGCCTATCGCCAGGAGGTCTGCGACGGGATCCACGACCACTGGATCAACCCAGCCGAGGACAAGTGGACCTATACATATCACGAGCGGCTGTTCGCCTACAGCCCGACCAATGACCTGAGCCGGGCCGACGGCCCCAAGCCGTTCGCCGCGGTGGACCAGATCGCCTACGTCGTCGAAAAACTCTCCCAGACCTTCCACACCCGTCGGGCTCAGGCCATCACCTGGATGCCGACCGCCGACCCGCAGACCTACGACCCGCCCTGCCTTCAGCGGCTCTGGTTCCGCATCATCGACGACGAAGCCGGCGCCGCCGTCCTGAACATGAACTCGCACTGGCGAAGCCGCGACCTCTACAAGGCCTGGTACATGAACGCCTACTCCCTGACCGACCTGCAGCGGCAGGTGGCCCAGCGCATCAGCCAGAAGATCGGCCGGCCCGTCAACGTCGGCCGCTACGTCGACATCGTCGACTCCCTGCACATCTACGGCAGCTACTTCCGCGAAGCCATGCCCGAAATCAAGAAGATGGACGGAACCGACTTCCACGAACGCGCCTGGCCCAGCGACCATCCGGCGTTTGCCATGATGATCGAAGAGGCCCAGAAAAAGCTGGCCGAAGATCCCGACTGGTACGCCAAGGGACGCGGCTAAATTAGATCACCTTGAAGATACAAACACAGAACTATATAATAATGATAATGGGGCAGTCATTCTTATGGGGCCGGCTTCGTGAGATATGAGGGCAACCCAAAGCATAAGGATCCCTGGCAGCCTGGCCGAAAGGGGTCCCGATGTCCGGAAGACGTCACGCCAAGGTTGGCCCGGGAATTGTTGGAGCGAAGCGAGGTGGCAGGCGACAAACGGTATGCCTATCACCAGTGCCGCGCCTTTTGTGCGCAACGGCATGGAACGGACGTTTGGCACGGCTATCCGGTGGGATGGGTCGAAGTCCCTCAAACCGTTCGGGAGAAATGGGAACACCAAGGCGTCGTTAACCGACGCGATATCAAAAGGTTCTGGAACTAGGACGTTCGAATGGCGGATCGCTGGGGAAAGATCAAGGGCGACAACACGTTCGCTCTGCGAGTGGAGTTTCGGGACGATCCCGACGCCAACGGTTTCGTCTCCCCCGAGATGCGCGCCAGTTGGGGGGCTTTCGAAATCTGGGTCAACGGGGTGAACCTCTGCTCGCATCTGGAAGAAGGCGGCATCCTGCCCAGCGTCTCCTGGCATCTCCTGCCGCTCTTCGAGTGGCTGATCGAGAACTGGGACGCCCTGTTGCACGAAGAGAGGCTGCCCGTCCGCAACGTCGAAAGCGACGCCTGGTCTTCCATACAGAGAACGGCTTTCCCCCCCTACTTCGTCGAAAAGGACACCGGCAGGCTCAGCGCCTGGGAACAGGCATGGTCGAGCTGGTGGCGGCGACACGCTCTGCGTGCCGCCCGTGACGGAGGCTTGTTCCCCGACGTGGTCTTCCGACGCCTTCGGGATGACATCGAGGTATCCTGGGGGCCGACCCCTTTGGCGGGCATGCCCGAACACTACCGCTTCACCTGCGATCGGGGCCGTGCGACGGTTGCCCCCGAAACGGTGGCCGGGGTGCTTTTCGACGTCTTGTCCAGCGCGATCGACCATCTGCTTGAGCGGCTGCCTGAGTCCTCGACGCTCCGCGAACTCAGGCGACGGGTCACCTGCCTTTCGACGACGGAGACGGATCGTCGGCTCATGTGGCTGGCGGCGCTCGGCGCCGATGAGCAGACGATGCAGACCCGGTGGCGCGCCATCAAGCAGCGGATGATCGAACGCTTCAACGGCGCTGCGGACGCCCTTCTCGCCGCCAAGACCGGTCCCGACCACCTTGTGATCAGCGACTCGGGAGACGCCGCCCTCATGCTCGCCTCGGCGGCGCCGGACATTCAGGAATCGGATGCGGTGACGTTGGCCCAATACGTGGTTGATCTGTCGCGAATGGGCCGTGAATCCGATCGCTTGTGTCCTCTGGAACGTACGCCTCCGCCGCCGTCCTACCAGATTCGCCCATGGCAGCAGGGCTACGAGTTGGCAAAGGATTTTCTCCAGGCCCTCGGCGCGGATCAGGAGTCAGCCCCGCTCGACATTGCCGGGATCATCAGGGACCTTGGCATCGACGCGCAGGAAAGGATGTTGATTACGGATTCGGTTCGCGGTCTGGCGGTGGCGTCGCCCGATCACCAGCCGGGGATCCTCGTCAACACGACGCACGCCTATAACCGGCACGGACCAGGCAAACGATTCGGATTGGCCCACGAGCTGTGCCACATCCTCTACGATCGTTCTCGTGGCCGCCGGCTTGCCCTGTCCAGCGGTTCGTGGGCGCCCGAGGACCTCGAGAGCCGGGCCAACGCCTTCGCGGCGATGGTGTTGATGCCGGAAAGGCTTGTGGAAAAGGCCGTTTCTCACGCGACCGAACCCATCAACTCGAAGGCCGGCGTACTCGAAGTGGCTCAGCGGCTCCAGTGCGGCTGGCACTCCGTGTTGTGGCACCTGCGGAATCTCGGCTACATCGATACGGACGCCCGACAACGCGTTGATCGCGAGGACTATCCTCCGGATATCGACGGAAATTGAAGATGCCTCCGTAACCCTCTCGCGTTTGCGGTGTCCCCCTCTTGTCAAACAACCCTTCGCGCAGCGGGTTGGGCGGGGTTCGGCGCGGTGGGCGCTGCCGGCGCGGGCGGGCCGTCCGCCGTTGCACCATTATCAACTGGAAAAGGCTGGCGGCGCGCTTTACGATCTTCGCCGGTTCCATCAAGGAGAAGATGATGAAGACGTCGCTGATCACCAGTATCTACGGGCGAAAGGGCGAAATCCGGCCGATCGAGGAACTGATCCCAGCCGTCGCCGCGACCGGGGCCGACGCGATCGAGCTGTTCGCCGAGCGAAACTACGGTCCGGCCAACCGGCACGCGGGCCTGAGCATCCCGGACGAGCAGGTCCGCAAAACCGGCGAACTGGCGGCCCGCCATGGTCTGGCGATCTCGGCCGTCTCAGCCCACTTCCCGATGATCGCCACCGATCCGGCCCTTCGCGCCGAATACCTGGCTGAGTACAAAAAGTGCATCGACCAGGCGGCGATGATCGGCGTGCCGTTCGTCCACGGCTTCAGCGGCGACCCGGACGCCGCCAATCCGATCGTCCGCGACGAGCCCAAGGCGTGGGAGCTTCTCCGCGAGACGTGCCTGGAAGTCCTCGACCACGCCGCTAAACGCGGCGTCGAGTTCGGCATGGAGCCGGTGGTCAATCACCTGGTGCACGGGCTGGCCTCGTGCGAGAAGATGTTCGAGACGGTCGGACGCGACGACCTGTACATCAACTACGACCCGATCCACCTGTACCTTGCCGGCAAACCCGACGATCACCTGACCTTCATCCGCCGACACGGCCGGCGGATCAAACACGTCCACGTCCACGATGGCTTTGGACCCGGTTCGTTCGACTGGCAACAGTATCAGCGGACGCTCGAACCGAAGTGGACCAACTTCAAAGCCCCCGGCATGGGCGAGCTGGACCTGCCGCGGATCATCGACGAACTCCGGCGGGCCGGCTACGACGGGTATCTGTCGATCGAACACATCGGCTCGGGCTACGAGATCGTCGACTACGTGACCTGGCACTACAACCGCATGATCAAAGGCATGCTCTAAACAAGGAAACGACCCATGGCGCTCACGATCGGCCTCGTCGGGGCGGGTTCCATCAGCTACCCGCACGTCCACGCCCACACGAAGAACCCCAACGTCGCGAAGGTGGTCGTCGCCGAGATCAGCGACGCCGCCCGCCAGCGCCTCTGCGGGCGCTACGGCCTCTCCGGCCTCAGCGACTACCGACAACTGATCGACGATCCGGCCATCGACCTGATCGACGTCTGCCTCCCCTCGCACCTGCACGAGGGCGTCTCGATCGAGGCGCTGCGGGCGGGCAAGCACGTGATCTGCGAAAAACCGCCGGCCCTCTCGGTCGAAGGGACTCAGCGGATGATCGCCGCCGCCCACTCCGCCAAACGGCGGCTCTTCGGCGTGCTCAATCAGCGATTCATGCCCATGCACGAACAGGCGAAACGGCTTATCGACCAGGGGGCGATCGGCCGCCCCATGTTCATGACCAGCTTCATCCTCGGCAATGAAATCGACCGCATGAACGATCCGGACCACTGGAAGGGCGACCGCGAAAAGTCCGGCGGCGGCGTGCTGATCGACTCGGGCATCCACCACATCGACCTGATGAGGTTCCTGCTCGGCGAGGCGGCTGGCGTCTCCGCCGTCACCAAACGCTTCATGGTCAAGCCCGCCCACAAGGAGGAGGACAGCGCGTTCGTCACCATCGAGTTTGAAAACGGCGCGGTCGGCACGCTGGCCGCCTCGTACGCCATGACCGAACTGCCCTGGACCGAACCCAAGACCATCTACGGAACCGAAGGCACCCTGGTCATCGACGACAGCGGCGCCAGTCCGCTGACGCTGGTCAAAGCCGCCAAGAAAGCCGTCTGCGACGACGGCTTTGTCCGGTGCCAGGCGATCGAGCGCTCCGCCGTCGCCGTCCCGACCGTGCCGACCGACAACGACAATCCCCTCTGGTACTACTCCATCGGCCGATGCCTCGACGACTTCATCGACGCCCTGGTCCGTGACCGTCAACCCGCCGTCGCCTTCGAGGACGGCCAGGCCGCCCTCGCCGTCGTCGCCGCCGCCTACCAATCGCAAAAAAGCGGAACCCGCGTGACGCTCTGACGGGCAATGGTAGGGCGGGAGGTTCTCGCCGCAGGCGAGGTTCACCCGCCGTTCGGCCTCTCATGACCGCGAAAGCTGCTGACGCCGATACGTCCGGGGCGAAACCCCCTCGTACCGGCGGAACAGCCGCGAGAAATAGAATGGATCGGCGAACCCGACCTTCCCCGCGATCGCCTCGATCGGCAGCGACGAGAACAGCAGATGACGCTTCGCCCGCACAATCCGCCGCCGGTTGATGTAAACCGTCGGCGGCTCGCCCATCACCGATGAAAACAGATTCGAAAAGTACTTCTCGCTCAAATGCAGCCGGGCGGCCAGCTCGCCGATCCCGATGGACCGGTCGAGATGCTCGTCGATGAACCGGATCACCCCGACCAGCCGGGACATCCGCGACATCTTCTCCCGAACCGCGTCGAGCCGGCAGCCCTCGAAAAAACGCGCCAGCAGATCGATCAGAACGGCGGTGCTCCGCAGACGCGCCGCCGCCTCGTCGCGGTTAAAGCACCGGATCAGCTCGCCGAACCGCTGCTCGCCGTCGGCGATCCGAACCGTCAGACGCGACGGCGCCAGCAGTTCGCACAGATCGACGCAGCCGGCGTAGTCCGCGCGGAAGTACGTCCAGTAGAAACTCAGGCCCGCCGGCTTCTCGAACCGCGCCGCCGTCTCGGTCGGCACGAGAACGCACTGCTCGGCCTTCAAGGGGATGGTCCGGCTGAATAGGTGGACCGCCCCGTCGCCCTCTTTGATCCACAGCAGCCGGGCGAACGGCGATTGGACCGTGTACGATTCCTCCCGCTCGATCGTCTCCCACGACGCCTTGTACAGACGAAAACTCGTCCCCCCCAAAACCTCGTCCAACATGTCCTCGCAGCGGTGTTTCGGCATATATCGAACCGGCCGGCGCCCAAGGATCTTCTATCACCGGACCTGCGGATTGTCCAGGTCTTTCGATCCGGCGTCGATGGGACTGGATTGAACCGGTAAAAACAAAAAGACGCGTGGAACGCCGGCCGATCGTTTTGGGATCAGCCGCTTTCCACGCGTGCCTTTTCAGCGGAGAGTAACCCGGCTAAACCCGTCGGCGAAGCAGCAGGCCGCCGAAGGCCAGCAGGCCGATCGTCATGGGCTCGGGCACCTCGACGATCTGGAAGCCGTTGAAGTAGCTGTACGAACTGCCCGTCGAAGAAGCCCGAAGGGTGAACTCAGCCAGATTCACGTTCGAGAACTTCACGTAGTTGGCGTCGTTGGTCCCGTCGGACAGCACGAACGCGGAATCCGCTCCCATCGTCAATTCCGATCCGACCGCCGAGAACGACGTGCCGTCGATCGCGAAGGTCTGATAGTTGTTTGTCACGGCGGCGCTGTTGTAGTAGATGTACACGTCGTACGCCGCGTAGGGGATATAACGGAATTGAGCGAGGGTATCGGTTCCCGACTGGTTATAGACGTGCCCGGACAGGAGTTTGTTGTCCGCCTCATTGGCCATGGCTGCGGAATATCCGGGCCACGGTGATTGAGGCGTGTAATTCGTGGTGTAATACATGGTGAATTCCGCACCGTTCCAAGTACCGGCATCGTCGTGCATGCCCATCCAGGCGCCCGAGGGGGTGGTGGAATCGTTCCACTTGGCCGCGGGGACCACACCGGCCGTAAAGCTGTTGCCTGGTACAAGTTCGGGGCTCAGGAAGTTCTCACTCACGGTGACGATATTCATGCTGATCACCCCGTCGGCGTGGGCCGACGCGCCCAACGCGCCCAACAATACCATTGCCAAGACAAGCACGCTGCCTTTGAACATGTTCTTCCTCCTTACAGAAAGCCCAGAGCGGCTGTTTCGAGGCACGTTCCTCGGTGCCGCTCGCAATACCCCGGTCAAGACGAACGATGTGACGTCTCGGCTAATCCGCCGGCCGGTAATGCCGGGCGACGAACTGCGCCGTCAATTCCAGGTGCCTGGCCATGTTCTCGCGGGTCTCATCGGGCGAACGCCGCTTGATCGCCTCGAGAATGATCTGATGCCGGTCCGCGGGATGGGCGGCCCCCGACACCGTCAGCGTCTGACGACGCGCCGCCTGCAACACGCCCATCAGCGGTTCCAGAATGATGCGGAAAACAAGGTTGCCCGTCGCCTCGGCCAGCAGGTTGTGAAACCGAATGTCCGCTTCGACCATCGCGTCCAGATCATCCTTCGCCAACCGCAGATCGTCGATCGCCTGCTGCATCGCCTCAATCTGCTCGGGCGTCGCCCGCTCAGCCGCCAGGGCGGCGATCTCGGTCTCCAGATGACGCCGAACTTCCAGCAGGTCCATCAAGCCGTGATCCTTCCGCATCAGAAGGACTTCCAGACTCGCCGAAACCGCCTCGGGATTGCCGCCCCGATACCGCGGCGCCTTGCCCTGGGCGATCTCCACCAACCCCCGCGCCTCCAGCACCCGCATCGCCTCGCGGACCACCGTACGCGACACCCCCAGCTCCTGGGCCATCTTGCCCTCGCCGCTCAGCACGCTGCCCGGTTCGTAGCCGCCCGCGATGATGCTGCGCTGAAGCGTATGCACCGTGTCATCCAGAAGACTCGTTTTCGCCAGCGGTTCCAGCTTCATGATTACCTGTCACATGTACTATATGTGACAGGTTGAGTCAAGGAAAAAATCACCATCAGTGATGGAAGCCATACGAATCGGGTCTGCATCGGTAAATACATTAATTTAATTTATACTATTAAGTGCCAATTAGGAGCGACTCGCTCGATCGCCTATACCTCTGCAACACGATGGTGCCCGAGCGGGTTCCGCACGCCGGCCTGGGAATCGTCCAGCTTTCTCGGTCCGCCGTTCATGGCGGCCGGGGCTGTGCGCCGGTATGATCGAACGCAACGCCATCTGGAGGACGGGCTATGAACGAATCGCTCAAGGGCAAAACGGCGGTGGTCACCGGGGCGTCACGCGGATACGGGGCGGGCATCGCCAGGATGCTGGCGATGCGCGGGGCGCGGGTCTGGATCGCCGCGCGAAGCCAAGCCGACCTCAAACGGGTCGCCGCCGACGTGGGAGCCGAACCCATCGCCGCCGATGTGACCAGCTCAGCCGATTGGGACCGGCTCTTTGCCGCCGTGCTCGACAAGTCGAAGCGGCTGGACATCCTGGTCAACAACGCCGGAGCCGGTGTGCAAATCGCCGAAATCGCCGATCAGACCGACGAGCAGATCCGCTCCTGCATCGACGTGAACCTGACCGGGGCCGCCTTCGGCTCGCGCCGCGCCGCCGCCCAGATGCGAAAGCAAAAATCCGGCACGATCGTCAACGTCTCATCGGTTTGCGCGGTCGAGGCCTGGCCGCAGTGGGGCGTCTACGCCGCCGCCAAGGCCGGCCTGGTGCAACTGACCCGCTCGCTGTACGTCGAGCTTCGCCCGCACGGGGCGCGGGCGACCTGCGTGATCCCCTCATGGGGCGATACCGAATTCCTGCGGGCGGCCAAGCTCGAAGGCTTTTCGCCCGAGGTGGCCGAAAAGTGCATCAAACCGGACGAACTGGGCCGGATCGTGGCCGACGTCTGCGCCCTGCCGGCCCACCTGGTGGTCCAGGAGATGATCGTCTGGCCGCTCGTCCAGGACGTGAGCCCGCTGTAGGAATAATTCATGTACGACTGCGACGTATGCATCGTGGGCGCGGGCAGCGCCGGGATCGGCGCCGCCGTACGCGCCGCCGAATCCGGGGCCAGTGTGATCCTGATCGAGAAGAACCAGCGGATCGGCGGGACGGCGGTCAATGCCTGGATCAACGGCTGGGAACCCTCAGCCGGCGGCAGCGGCCTGGCCAAAACCATCTGGCAAACCATGCTGCCGCACCATCCCAATCCGCTTGTGCCCTACGAATCCACCCTCCGCGGCGCGCCGCCGGAGGTCCGCTGGTCGCTGCCGTTTCCGGTGGACCTGTACGTCTGGGCGGTCGAAAAACTCTTCGGTCAACACCCCAACCTGCGGGTGCTGACCGATACCCCGTTCGTCGCCGCCCAAGTCGCAGGCACGCGCGTCCGGCACATCGTCGTGGTTCGCGACGGACAACAGCACCGCATCGCCGCCCGCGTATTTATCGACTCCTCAGCCGACGGCAATCTCTGCGTCGCCGCCGGCTGCCAATGGCGGTTGGGCGAGGACGCCCAATCCGATTTCAACGAACCGCACGCCCCGCAAACCCCTCAGCGGCGGCTCAACGCCCTTGACCTGATCTACGCCGTCCAATACACCGGCGAAGACGTCCCCTTCGACCTGCCCGACGACGTGGAACCCGGCCTGCTGGACAAGGACGCCCACGTCCTGGAGTGCCCGCCCGGCTACCGGACGATCAACACGTGCGGCTCGATGGCGGGCATCCGCTGGATCGACGAGGACCGCGGCGCGCTGCTGGCCGAGGCCAGGCGGCGGTCGCTCTCGCACTTCGACTACTTCCGCCGCCGCGATCCGTGGTATCGCCGCTGTCGTTTTATGGGCACCGCCCCGCAGATCGGCGTTCGCGAAACGCGGCGGATCGTCTGCGAGTACACGCTGACCGAGCACGACGTGATGACCGGGTACGACCGGCAGGATCACGCGGACATGGTTGCGATTTGCGACCATCCGCTGGATGTCCACGGTCAGGGGCATCTGCACCAGTGGCTTGACCGGCCGTACGGCGTGCCGTATAGGTGCTTGATTCCCAAGGGGTTGGAGAATCTGTTGGCAGCGGGCCGCTGCGCGGGCTTCAGCCACATCGCCGGCTCGACGTGCCGTTTGAGTCGGACGATGATGGCCCTGGGGGAAGCGGCGGGCCTGGCTGCTAACCTCATGGTTAGCCGCAACTTAGGCGCACTGGAAGTTCCTTTCTCGGAACTCCTGGCCAAACTGATCATCGACGACCGCCCTGATTTCGTTCCCCTGCCTCGTCTATAGGTCAGAGCGTGTGCTGTTCCTCCCTCGCGTTGCGAAGGCAACTGTTAACACAGTGCAATAATTCGCTTAACGTCGTTGACAAAATGAACAGTGATTAGTATGATTACCATATCAATTGAGGAGTTCGATATGGGAACTCGGGAACGACGGGAACGGGAGAAGGACGCGGTGCGTCAGAAGATCATGGACGCCGCGCGGGAGCTGTTTGTCCAGGAGGGGTACGAGGCGGTGTCGATCCGGCGGATCGCGGACGCCATTGAGTATTCGCCGGCGGCGATTTACGTTCACTTCCGGGACAAGGCGGACCTGATGAAGGAGCTCTGCGGTCAGGATTTTGAGTCGTTCGCGGACGCGATGTTCGCGACGGCCGACGAGCCGGACCCGGTGGAGCGGATTTGGTCGTGCGGGGCGGTGTACCTGAATTTCGCGATCGAGCACCCGAATCACTTCCGGCTGATGTTCATGACCAAGCCGTCGCCGGAGACGATGGAGACGGACGAGCGGAAGCTGGACGAGCGGGGCCGGGGCGATCCGCAGCGGGACGCGTACGCGTTTCTGGTTCAGAACATCAAGGAGGCCATCGCTTTGGGCCAGATTCGGGAGGAGTTGCAGGCCGATCCGGAACTGGTCGCCCAGGTCTTGTGGGCGTGCATTCACGGGATCGCGGCGTTGCACGTGACGCGGCCGGAGGACGACCGGTGGCTTCACTGGAGGGGGGCGGAGAACTTGCGTGAGACGATGATGCGGGCGATCCTGCAAGGGGTACTGCGGGAGCCAGGGCCGTCCGAGCCGGACGCGCCGAGCGCCCGCGACGGGGTCAGCGGACATGGAGAGCACCACAGATGACAACCACCACAGAGAACAACGAGAGATCGACCACGGAGGCCGCAGCGGTTCGCGTGCGGAGCGGACGGCGCGGGCGGTGGATCGCGGCGGGGCTGGTGCTGGCTGGGCTCGTGCTTGTGGGTCTGGTGGCTTCGATTCCCACGGCGAAGGAGAGCGTTCCTCCGGTCGAGCCGGTTCCGGTGAACGTGACGGTGCGGCCGGTTTCGCCGGTGGCGGAGTTGGCGGACACGTTCGTGCTGCCCGCGGTGGTTCAGCCGAACGCGGTGGTCAAGGTGGCTGCGGAGGTTTCGGGGCGGATCGAGGGTTACGGGGTTCGGGCGTCGGAGGCGAGCGGTCCGCGCGGCGTTTTGCCGGCGGGCAGCGAGATCGCGGAGGGTCAGCCGGTGAGCGCGGGCGATCCGCTGGTGATTCTGAATCGGGAGCTGCTGGAGGCGCAGCGGGAGCGTGTGGCGGCGCAGCACGCGTACGACCAGCAGGAGTTTGAGCGGATCAGGGGGTTGCACGAGCAGAACGTCGCGTCGGAGACGGAGCTCAACGAGATGCGCACCCGTCGCGACGTGAGCAGGGCCCAACTCGATGAAGCGCAGCGGATGCTGGCCCGCACGACGATCACCGCCCCCATCGGCGGCATCCTCAACGATTGGGTCATGGAGCCGGGCGAGTACGCTGCGCCCGGCGAGGTGGTGGCTGAGATCGTCGATATCGACACGGTGAAGGTGCAGGCCGACGTGTCCGAGCGGGACGCCGACTTCCTGCGAGTCGGCCAGACCGCCGAGGTCCTTCGGCGCGGCGAAGAGGCTGCGCCGCTTACCGGCACGATCACGTACATCAACGCGGTGGCCGACGAGGCGACGCGCACCACGCGGATTGAGGTGACGGTGCCCAACCGGATCGAGGCGGAGGCCGGATCGGGGGAGGGCGGGTACCGCCTGCGGAGCGGCCAGATCGTCAACGTGCGTCTGACCCGCCGGGTGCTTCAGGACGTGATCATGGTTCCGCTGGCGAGCGTGATTCCGCTTGAGGAGGGCAAGGAGGTCTACGTGGTTCGGGAGGGCAAGGTCGAGCGTCGGCCGGTGGAGTTGGGGATCATCCGGGGCCTGAACATTCAGGCGGTAAGCGGGTTGGAGCCGGGCGAGCTGCTGATCGTGGCGGGCCAGCGTCTGGCGAGTCCCGGCCAGCCGGTCCACATCGTGCCGGCGGACCCGAGCACGCAGAGCGCCCTGCAGACCGTGAAGGCGGCGGGAGACGCGCCATGATGATCTCGAACGCCGCCATTCGCAATCGGATCACCGTCGCGGTGCTGACCGTACTGATCGCCGTGTTCGGGATCTACAGCTACGTGACGCTGCCGCGCGAGGCGTCGCCGGACGTGCCGGTGCCGTTCATCGTGGTGACCACGGTGTATGAAGGCGTGGCTCCGGCCGACGTCGAGTCGTCGGTGACGATGAAGATCGAGAAGGAGCTGGCGGGCCTCAAGGGGGTCAAGGAGCTCCAATCGACCAGCGCCGAGGGCATGTCGATCATCACGATCGAGTTTTTGCCGGACGTGAAGGTGGACGACGCGATGCAGTACGTTCGCGACCGGCTGGACCGGGCCAAGGCGGAGCTGCCCAACGAGGCAGAAGAGCCGAGTCTGATGGAGATCAACATCGCCGAGTTCCCGATCATCATGATCAACGTGTCGGGCGACGTATCGCCGGTGGTGCTCAAGCGGATCGCGGACGACCTGGAGGAGGCGTTGGAGACGGTTCCGGGCGTTCTGAACTGCGACGTGCTGGGCGGGGTGGAGCGGGAGATCCGGTTGGAGATCGACCAGGACCGCCTCAGCGCCTACGGGTTGACCATTCCCGAGATTCTGAGCCTGATTCCCTCGGAGAACGTCAACATTTCGGCGGGCGGGTTGGAGACTCCGGGGACCAAGTTCAACGTTCGGGTTCCGGCGGAGTTCGTTCAGCCGGAGGAGGTGGATCAGTTGGTGATCGCGGTTCGCGAGGGCAAGCCGATCCACCTGACGGACGTTGCCCGCGTTCGCGACACGTTCAAGGACCGCGAGGGTTTTTCGCGTTTGTGGACTCCGGCGGCCGGTCCGGACGGCGTGGTCCGCCTGGCGGGCGGCGAGACGATCACGGTGACGGTTCAGAAGCGGGTGGGGGAGAACATCCTGCACATCGCCGGAGCGGTGCGGTACGTTCTGGACGAGTTTCGGGCCCGTGTGCCGGCGGGGGTGCGGTTCGACATCACGCTGGATCAGTCGGACGACATTCGGGCGATGGTGGCGGACCTGGAGAACAACCTGGCCTCGGGCATGGTGCTGGTGATCGTGGTGCTGCTGCTGTTCCTGGGTTGGCGGCCCAGCCTGATCGTGGCGGTCGAGATTCCGCTGAGCATGCTGCTGGGATTCGTGGTGCTGCAGTTGCTCGGTTACACGTTGAACATGATCGTGCTGTTCAGCCTGGTGATGGCGGTCGGCATGGTGGTTGACAACGCCATCGTGATCGTGGAGAACATCTACCGGTACTACACGCTGAGCGGCAATCGGGTCCAGGCGGCGATGGACGGGGCGGCCGAGGTCGCCTGGCCGGTGATTGCCTCGACGCTGACGACGGTGGCGGCGTTCGCGCCGCTGCTGTTCTGGCCGGGCATCATGGGCTCGTTCATGATGTACCTGCCGATCACGCTGATCATCACGCTGATCTCGTCGCTGTTTGTGGCGTTGGTGATCAACCCGACGCTCAGTTCGGTGTTCGTCACGGCGCGGCGGCAGAAGGACGGTCGGCCGAGCCGGTTCATGGCGGGTTACCGGCGGTTCCTGGAGACGGCCCTGGCCCACCGGGTCGCCACGGTGTGCCTGACCGTGTTGCTGCTGATCGGTCTGGGCGTGCTGTACGGCAAGCGTGGCCACGGCATCGAGTTTTTTCCGGACATCGACCCTCGCCGGGCCATCATCAGCCTCCGAGCTCCGCAGGGGACGAACATCCACGAGACCGACCGGTTGGCCCGGATTGTCGAGGAGCGGCTCGGGCCGTTTGCTTCGGACTTTCAGCGGGTGATCACGAACGTCGGGTCGGGCGCCGGTTCGGACGGGCACTTGGGCGGCGGCAGTTCGGGCGAGCACCTGGCCGCGGTGACGCTGGAGTTTCACAAGTACGAGACGCGCCCGCGTCCTTCGGCGCGGGCGATGGCTGAGATTCGGGCGGCCCTGACGGATATTCCCGGGGCGGAGATCAAGGTTTCCAAGGAGGAGGAAGGCCCGCCGACCGGGGCGGCGATCACGGTGCGCCTGGTGGGCGAGGATTTTGCGGAACTGGAGCGGATCAGCGGGCGTGCGCGTCACCTGATCGCGGACGTGCCGGGCCTGGTGAACCTGCGGAGCGACCACGAGGCGAGCCGGCCGGAGCTGTCGTTCCGGGTCGACCGTCGTCGGGCGATGCTGCTGGGGGTGAACACGGCGGTGGTCGGGAACTTCCTGAAGACGGCGATTTTCGGCAGCGAGGTGGGCAAGTACCGCCAGTTCAAGGACGAGTACGACATCACGGTTCGGCTGCCGGTCGAGCAGCGGGAGAGCATCGACGACCTGTTTCGTCTTCGGGTGCCCAACACCCGGGGCGAGGCGATTCCGTTGAGCTCGCTGGGCGAGTTTCACTACACGGGTGGGTTCGGGACGATCAGCCGGATCGACCGCAAGCGGGTGATCACGCTGACGGCGGACGCCGAAGGTCGCTTGGGCACGGAGGTGCTGGCCGACGTGCAGGCGCGTCTGGCCCCGCTGAGTGATGAATTGCCGTTGGGCTACCAGATTCGCTACGCGGGGGAGAAGGAGGAGCAGGACAAGGCGCAGGCGTTCCTTTCGAAGGCGTTCATTGTGGCCATCCTGCTGATCGTGCTCATTTTAGTGGCCCAGTTCAACACGCTGCTGGTGCCGGGCATCATTATGACGACGGTCGTGTTGTCGCTGGTGGGGGTTTTGGGCGGGCTGCTGGTTCACTCGATGCCGTTCGGGATCATCATGACCGGGGTCGGCGTGATCAGTCTGGCTGGGGTCGTGGTCAACAACGCGATCGTGCTGCTGGACTACACGCGGCAGTTGCGGGACCGGGGGATGGGGTTGATCGAGGCGTCGGTGGAGGCGGGCGCGACGCGGCTGCGGCCGGTGCTGCTGACGGCGATCACGACGATTCTGGGTCTGATCCCGATGGCGACGGGCATCAGCTACGACTTTCACAGTTTCGCATGGAGCACGCGCAGCGAGTCGAGCGAGTGGTGGGCGTCGATGGCGATCGCGGTGATCTACGGGTTGGCGTTCGCGACCGTGTTGACGCTGGTGGTCGTGCCGACGCTTTACGTGGCGTTCGTTCGCACGGCGGAGCGGGTCGGTGAGTTCTGGCGCCGGCGGACCGCCGAACCGCAGCTTGAACCGGCGTAGGAACCGGCGCGGGCGCGGCGGTGGACAGCTGTGTCAGACGAGGCGTGCGGCGACCATCTTCCGGTTGCAGGACGGAGATTCCCGCCTTCCGCGGCCTTGTTCGCGCCGCGTGGCAAGATGGGCTTGAGTGCGGGCGGGAAAGAGGTATGATTACGGCCTTTGGTTTGTCGAATCGGTGTTTTTTTGCGGACAACGAACCATGGGCGAATTTCTCATGTATTTTGTCATCGGCGGGCTGGTGGTCAGCGGCACGGTGATGGTGGGGGCGCGGGGGCACGGGTTTCTGGCGGCGTTCGTCAGCCAGTTTCCTTCGATGACCGTCCTGACTTTTTTTCTGATTTACCAGGCGGGCGGCAAGGCGCCGGTGATCAGCTACGCCAAGGGCTTTCTCTACACGATTCCGCCGTGGCTGATGTACGTGCTGGCGGTGGTGATGCTGTGCAATCGGATCGGAATCTGGTGGTCGCTGGCGATCGGCGTGACGCTGTACGTGGGGTTGAGTTTCCTTTTCCTGTATCTAAAGCCGTAGGGCTGCACGCCCGTGATGGCGTGGACGTCGGTTTGCCGGCGGCTTGGTTATCGGACGCGCTCGGCGGGTCGGGTGAAAAAAGGCGGCGTGTCCTTTTTGCGGTTGTGCCGTTGATGCGGTTGGGGCTTGGCGTTTGGGCGGGGGCCTCGCCGCCCGTTGACCGCACGTCCATGCCTTACAAATACTTGCAGGACACCAGGAGCCTTGCCCGCCGGTCGGCCGTCGTTGTGCCAGCGCCTGCAGCTCGCGCGTATTCGCCCCTGCGGAATCCCCTCACAGCGTCTGCGGTTCGGTTCGATATTCTATTAGAGGGTCTTTGCGGGCTCTCGGCGGGGAAGGAAGCAGGGTGTCGTTTCGAGTGCGCGAGCGCGCAACGGTTTTGTGAAGCGAGCGTGAGCTATGGCGGATTCATCACTCTGCTGGGCGAGGGCAAGAGGCAAGGAGCGCGTCCTGTTTTGGGCGGGCGTTCTGCTGGTTGTGGCGGGCGCGAGGCCGGTGTGTCTTGCCGATTCGGTCGAGGCGATCACCAAGCCGAGCGGCGACGCGGCCCTCTCGTTCGTGCGGGCTGGGCGGGTAACTCAGGTGCTGGTCAAACCGGGCGAGGCGGTCGGGGCCGGTCAGGTTCTCGTCCAGTTGGACGATCGGGCCGAGCGTGCCCATCTGGCGCAACTGAAGGCGCAGTCGGAGAGTACGCACAAGCTGGAGATGGCGCGGGCTGAGCTGATCCGAAAGAAGGAGGATCTCAAGCGGATCGAGGCGGCGGCGAAGGACAACGCGGCTTCGGACCTGGAGGTCATCTACGCCCGGGTCGATCTGACGATCGCGGAGCTTTCGCTGGCGCTGGCTGAGTTCGAGCACGGCCAGGACAAACTCAAGTGGGAGGAGGCGGAGATTCTGGTCGGTCAGATGCAGTTGGCGAGTCTGGGCGACGGGATTGTCGAGAAGATCCTTCCCGAGCCGGGGGAGTCGGTGGATGAACTGGAGGCGGTGGTCCGGGTGGTGGTGATCGACCCGCTGTGGATCGACGTGCCGGTTCCGCTCTGGCGGGCGCGAGGCCTGAGGCTGTCCGGGGTTGCGCAGGTCCGGTTTGGCGATTCGACGGAGACGGCGGAAGGTCGGATCGTCCACGTTGCGGCGGTCGCCGACGCGGGCAGCGACACGCTGGCGGTGCGGGTGGAGTTGCCGAATTCCGAGCTTCGGCCGGCGGGCGAGCACGTGTGGGTTGATTTTCCGGTGACGCAGACTCAGCCGGCGCGGCAGGACCGATAGCGGTTGTCGCCGTAAAGGAGCGAGCGGTTTTGGGCACGACATACGCTGAGACGATGACGCATGCTTGGGCCTGCCCGGGGTCGGTGGCGAGCGAGCTGATTGACGAACTGGGCCGCTTCGAAGGGCCGCCGGAGCAGTTTCTCGGCCGACTTCTGGAGGGCCAGTGTCGGCTGGCGGGTGCGTGTGAGGGGGCGATGCTGCGGGTGCGGCAGGGCGCGGCGGAGGTCATTGGCGTTTATCCGGGGCCGGCAAATGAGTCGGCCAGGCCGTCGTGGTTGGACGGATCGTTGATCCTGTCGCGGGACGTTCTGGCGGCCCGGCGGGTCGCGGTCAGGCCGCTGCCCGCTTTGGACGGCGCCGATGGCCAGTCCACGGAAGGGTATCTTCTGATCGTTCCGCTTCGTCCGTTGGGCGGCGCGCAAGGGCTGGCGGTGTTTCCGGTCGAAGCGGACGATCCGGCGAGTTTGTCGGTCCGCTGCGAACAACTGGAACTGACCGCGGGCCTGCTGGGTCTGTACGAGGCGCGCCTGTCGGTTCGCGCGCGTCAGGTCCATTCGCAACGGCTGCAGAAGGCGATGCTTCTTTTGTCGGCGGTGCACCGGCCGAGACGGTTTGACGCGTCGGCGATGGTCATGTGCAACGAGGCGGCTTCGGAGTTTGCGTGCGAGCGGGTGAGTCTGGGGGTTTTGAAGGGGGCGTACGTCGAGCTGCGGGCGATCAGCCACACGGAACGGTTCAGCCGGAAGACGAAGCTGGCACAGGCCATCGAATCGGCGATGGAGGAATGCCTGGATCAGGACCAGGAGGTTCTCTATCCGTGCGATCCGGGCGCGACCTGCGTGAATCGGTCGGCGTGCGCGTTGGCGAAGAGCCATGGGACGGCGACGGTGCTGAGTGTGCCGCTGCGGCGGGACGGTCGGTCGGCGGCTGTGGTGACTCTCGAGCGGCCTTCGGAGCGGCCGTTCGATCTGGCGGAGATCGAGACGCTGCGGCTGGTCTGCGAGTTGTGCGCGCCGCACCTGATGACCCTTTACGAACAGGATCGTTGGATCGGCGCCAGGGCGGCGGCGGGCGTGCGGGCGACCGCGGCGCGGCTGGGCTATCCGGAGCATACGGGCAGGAAGGTCGCGGCGGGGGTGGGCGTGGTCGCGGTGCTGTTTTTGCTGTTGGCCAGGGGGGAGTATCGGGTGGAGGCTCCGCTGGTGACGAAGGCGACGGGGCAGCGGGTCGTGCCGGCGCCGTTCGACGGGTACCTTAACGAGGTGTTCGTCTCGCCGGGCGACGCGGTGACCGCGGGTCGGACGGTGCTGGCGACGTTGGATACGGCGGAAGTCCATCTGGAACTGGCCGGCGCCCGCGCCGAGCGGCTGCGGTATCTGAGGGAGGCGGATCGCGCGATGCGGGACGACAAGACGGCTGAGGCGCAGATCGCCCAGGCGCAGGCCGCCCGGTGCGAGGCCATGATCGACGTGCTGGAGTACCGGGTCAGTCAGGCCCGGATCGTCGCTCCGCTGAGCGGTTCGGTGATTACGGGCGACATGAAGCGTCATCTCGGCGCGCCGGTGCAGACGGGCGACGTGCTGTTTGAGATCGCCGCGTTGGATTCGCTGTACGTCGAGATGGCGGTGCCGGAAGAGCGGATCGCGGACGTGGGCGCGGGCCAGCGGGGCGAACTGGCGGCGGTTTCGTATCCGGAGCAGCGGATTGCGTTTGTCGTGACATCGATCAATCCGGTCGCGGAGGTGGTCAACGGCAAGAACGTGTTCAAGGTGCGCGGACAACTGGACGCACGGCCCGACTGGATGCGTCCGGGGATGGAAGGATTGGCGAAGATCACGGCGGGCCGGCGGCGTTGCCTCTGGCTCTGGACGCACGACCTGGCCGACTGGCTTCGCATGAAACTGTGGCTGTAGATGCAGGGATGGTCATGACCGTGGATCGTCCGACGTTCAGCGAATCGTGGTATCGCGTGGCGGATTCGGCGCCGCGGTTGAAGTCAACGGCCCGGACCTACCGCCAGCGTTCGCGCGGGCGGCTGTGGCACGTGGTCCACGAGCAGTCCGGCGACCGGTTTTCTCGCCTGAGCGAGGCGGGCTACCGGTTTGTGGCGCTGCTTGACGGACGGCGGACGGTGGGTGACGCGTGGCGGATTTGCAGCGAGCAGTTGGGCGACGAGGCGCCGACGCAGGGCGAGGCGATTCAGATTTTGGCGCAGCTCTACAGGGAGAACCTGCTGCATTCGGATCTGTCGCCGGACGTGGAAGGCGTTTTGCGGCGCCAGCAGGCTGAGAAGCGGCGGGAGGTCGGCGGCCTGCTGATGAATTTCCTGTTTGTCCGATTGCCGCTTGTGGATCCGAACGCGTTTCTGGACCGGTGGACGGCGGTGTTCGGCCGGATGTTTTCGCGTTGGGGCGCGGCGGTGTGGATCGGGCTGGTGGCGATCGGTTTGTGTTGCGTCGCGGGCCGGGCGGAGGCAGTGGCCGGTCAGGCGTCGGAGGTGCTGGATCCGGAGAACCTGCCGCTGCTGTATCTGTGTTTTATCGGGCTCAAGGTGCTTCACGAGTTCGGGCACGCCTTTGCGTGCAAGAGGTTCGCCGGCGACACCGGCGCCAACGACGAGATACACACGATGGGGGTGATGATTTTGGTGTTCACGCCCATTCCGTACGTGGACGTGTCCAACGCCTGGACGCTTCGCAGCCGGTGGCATCGCGTGGTCGTGGGCGCGGCGGGCATGATGGTGGAGCTGGCGGCGGCGGCGGTTGCCGCCGTCGTGTGGGCCCATACGGCGCAGGGAACGGGTCTGCACGCGGTCTGCTACAACCTGATGTTCGTCGCGGGCGTGTCGTCGCTGCTGTTCAACGGCAATCCGCTGTTGCGGTACGACGCGTACTACATGCTGTCGGACCTGCTGGAGATTCCGAACCTGGCTCAGCGGTCGACCGAGTGCGTGCGGTACCTCGTCAAGCGATACGGGTGGAAGGTGCTGCACGCGCACAACCCGGCGCGGAGCCGTCGCGAGGCGGCGTGGCTGTGCGCCTATGCGTCGCTTTCGGTGGTCTATCGCGCGTTTGTCTGCGTGGCGATCGTGCTGTTCGTCGCGGACAAGCTGTTTGTCCTTGGTTCATTGCTGGCCGCCGGCGCGGTCGTGGCGTGGGTGGGCGTTCCGCTGGGCCGTCTGGCTCACTACCTTCTGGTCGGCGGCGAGGTATCGCGGGTCAGAGGTTGGGCGGTCGGATCGACGCTGGCGGTTCTTGTGACTGTTCTGGCTGCGGGAGCGCTGATCCCGATGCCGCAGCGTGCGCGGGCCGAAGGCGTGGCTGAGCCGGTGCGGATGGCGGTCGTCTACGCTGCGGCGGATGGGTTTGTTCGAGACTATCTGGCTTCGGGTTCGACGGTCGGCGCGGGCGATCAGGTGTTGGTGGAGTCGACCAACGTCGAGCTCGCAGCCGAGCGGAAGGCCCTGCTGGCGCAGCGGGATGGAGCCACGGCTGAGCGGCGGATCGCTTTGACCGAGGATCCCGGGACGGCGCAGGTGCTCTGCCAGCGGCTTCGGGCGCTCGATGACAGGATACGACGGGTGGAAGGCCAGTTGTCCTGTCTGGCCCTGAAGTCGGAACTGCCGGGCGCGTGGGTCTGTCCGGACGTCGATCGCCTCCAGGGGGGGTTTCTGCGCCGTGGCGACAGGGTTGGCACGGTGATCGGCGACGAGGGGCTCTTGATACGGGTGGTGGCTGGGCAGCACATGGCGGCGCGGATTGCAGCGGAGGCGAACGGGCTGGTC
>Ga0123329_1001223_pt1 | contig 24577 bp, 20 predicted proteins | sample BioC12SIPDNA_FD_89703 | JGI IMG/M metagenome (GOLD analysis project Ga0123329, IMG submission 89703) | Anaerobic biogas reactor microbial communites from Washington, USA - Biogas_R1_B C12 SIP DNA | ecosystem: Engineered > Bioreactor > Anaerobic > Unclassified | place: Washington, USA | collected...
CAATGGCGTAGCGGCCGCCGCCCCTGGTGGCCCGCGAACTCGCAAGGAATACGCCGGTCGCCACGGCTCGGCTGAGCTCGCCGAAGTCGGGGGGCGACCGCTACGATGGGGCGTGAATCGCTCTGGAGTCTGCGAGTTGGGAACCGTCTGTCAGGCGGTGCGTTCCTTGATGGTCTCGGGGTCGCGGGCCATGCTGACGGCGGTGTCGTAGGTTATTTCGCCCTGCTGGTAGAGGTCGAGGAGGGCGTGGTCCATGGTGATCATGCCGTATTTGCGACCGGCCTGCAGCTCGGTGTAGAGCTTGTGCGTGTTGTTGTCGCGGATGTTGTGCCGCACGCTCTGGGTGCCGATGAGGATCTCGCAGCAGAGCACCCGCCTTCCACCCTGGGCATGAGGCAGTAGCTGCTGGGCGATGACCGCCTGGATGGTGTTCGAGAGCATGTAGCGGACCTCGGACTGCTGGCCCTCGGGGAACGCGGAGACGATCCGCTGCATGGAGAGCACGGTGTCGGGCGTGTGCAGCGTGGCGATGACCAGATGGCCGGTCTCGGCGGCCATCAGGGCGGTATACATGGTCTCCGGGTCGCGCATCTCGCCGATGCCGATCACGTCCGGGTCCTGGCGGAGCACGTGCACCAGGGCCTTGCTGAAGCTGTGCACATCGGTGAGCAGTTCCTGCTGGATGATCACACTCCGCTTGGAGGAATGGGTGTATTCGACGGGGTCTTCGACGGTGACGATCTTCTTGCGGAACTCGGCGTTGATGCGGTCGACCAGGTAATGGAAGGTGGTCGTTTTGCCCACGCCGGTCGGACCGGTGATGATGATGAGGCCGTTGGGCTTACGGGCCAGCTCGTCGATCAGGGCGGGCAGGCGCAGCTCCTGCCGCGGGCGGATCACCGACTCGCTGAGCCGGATGGACAGCTCGGGGCAGCCGTTGCGGTAGTAGATGGTGACGCGGGCGCGGTCGGCATCCCCAAGGGTGGTCGAGAAGCACAGGGCCCAATCGGTCTCGAGATGGCGGATTTGGCTTTCGTTGAGCTTCTCGTACGCCAGCGCACGGGCCCCTTCGGGAGTGACCACGTCGCCGCGGGCGGTGGTGATCTGACCGTCGATCCGAAACAGCGGCGGCAGACCCACGACGATGTGGATATCGCTGGCCTCGTACTTCCGTGCCGCACGCAAGAGTGTTTCGATGTTCATGGGCCGATCCGCAAGCGGAGAATCCGTCGTAGCCAGGTGAAAAACGACATTCTGTCCAAGGCGGCCAAGGCTTCGCGAGCCTCGCCGTAATCGCCGCGCAGCTCCAGGCAACGGTCATAACTGCTCCGGGCCGGCCCGGTCAAGCCGAGGGCCGCCTGGCAGTGGCCCATTTCGAACCAGACGTATCCACAGGCCGGCTCGAGCTGTATGGCTTCCCGCAAGTAGTAGAGCGCGTTGCTCGCCTTTCGATAGTGCCGGTAAATACGAGCGATGACCACGCGATCGAACCAGTCGGCGGCTGGCTCGTCGAGCGACTTGCGGAAGCAGGCGTCGAAGTGCTCTCGCCCGCGGGCCAGCAGAACCTCGCCCCGCGCCTGCCAGCGCCACGGCGAACTGCCCGGGGCTTGCATCGAGCCGTCGCTGCAAACCATCGCCGCGGCGTGATCCTTCAGCCGGACGCATGCCTGGGCCTTCGCGGCCAGCAGGTCGCCGTTGTCCCGGAACAGCTCCAGGGCCTTGTCGCTCCAAAGGCGGGCCTCATGATACTCGCCCAACTGGACGAGCATCTGCACCTGGCCCACCCAGGCGGGCACCATCGCCCGGTTCTGTTCGAGACAGCGGGTGTAGAAGCGCAGGGCCTTCTCGAACCGCCCCCAGTGGTACTCCTCATGGGCCGCGGCCAGGTAGTGGTGCTCATCGAGCAGCGCGGAGGTCTGTCCGCCGCGGGTAGTTTCCTCGCCGTTGCGTTCCTCGTGAAACTCCAGGTTGGCGAATCTACCGGGCATCTACTGGCCTCACCGCACATAACCCATACGCGACCACGGTTGAATCCTGTAGGTCACGCGGCCGAGCACCCGTTCCATGGGAACCTTGCTGACCACGCCCATCGCGGGACCCACCGCAAGCTGGCCGTGTACGTTAAGCTTCACGCTCGACGGCAGGATGACCAGTTCATCCGGCCCTGCTTGCACCTCAAAGCTCCCCAACGGCCTGATGGACCCTAAAGGCAAGGACTCCACCGCCGGCGGCCGCCCATTGACCAGCAGTTGGCCTTCGTGCAGCTTGACCCGATCGCCAGGCAGACCCACCACCCGATCCACGCTCAAACCTTTCACCACAACGTAAGCATGATACTGCTGAAGATCGGTCTCGATCTGGTACACGACGAGATCGCCGCGTGCGAACCGTCTCGGCCGGGTCCACGGACCGTTGTACAGAACCGCGTCGCCGTCCTGCAGCACCGGGTTGGGCATCATGCCTGCCAGCGGCAGCGGCACATAGACCGAAGCCCCCAACTGCCCCACAGGCCAATAGAGGCCCAGGTAGAGGCCGCCGAACAACGCGATCCCCATGACCATCCTGCCGAAGAGTCCAAGGCCAGACTGAATCGCACCCATCAGGGACAGGATGGCATTGGCATGCAAGGACACCGCCAGCATGATGAACCACCAACTCGTGGGCGTCCCCATGGTGAGGCCCGCGGCGACCAGCAGCACCGCCCAGCCGGCCATCAGCAGTCGCCCGATGAGCCGATGCCCACGCATCAAGTGACCCAGTCCCGGTACAACCGAGAGGAATACGGCAGACCAGGGCACCTGGCTGTCGCTAAACACCGAGCGGAGCCCCACGCTCCCGCCCCTCAAAGCCCCGCGGATGAAGCTGGCCGGCACATGCCACAAACGCCCCAGACGCGTCTGTATTCTGAAACGCGAGGCCCGCTGTGGGTGCACGGCTACCGCCCCGAATTCCAGCCGGCTTTGGCAGCGGGCACACGCCTGCATGCCCGGAACATTCTCCAATCCGCAGTTCACACACTGCATGAACGTGTCCCTTATCCCGTCGTTCGCGTATGGATCCGCACCTTTCCCTCCTGAGCGTAGAAATCACTGGTCAGCTGGCGCTCATCCTCGCGGCCGACGAGTTCACGAATAAGGTCGGCCATCTCGATGCAACGCTCGCCCTGCACGCCTTTGATGTGCACCCGCATTTTCCCGTTCTTGCGGATGGTGATCTCGAATTCCGGTCGTTCCATCTGCTTTTACCTCCCCGGCCCATCGGCCGTCACAGCCGCACCCGGACCTGGATGGACTGGTCCGCGAGCACCTGCTCCTCGACGATGCGATAGTCCCGCTGCTTGAGTTCGGTCATGAGTTTGTGATAAGCGAACTGCTGCACGATCCGACCGGTCACCTCTTCGCCGATCGCCCGTAGCTCGCGATCCGACTGCCTGCTGCCAGTGACGCAGACCGTACACGCCCCGCGCTCGTCCAAGCCGATTGCGATGCTCACGTCATCCTTCTGGATAACCAGCTTCTGTCCCGGGGCCATCGCCTCGGCCACAATCTCGCTGTTCTCAATCTCGGTCTCGACCGTCTTCTTGCGGCTTGCTCGGGGCTCCGCGAGCGTCTGACCGGCGACCGAGAAGCCCATGGCCGTCGCCGCGCCCGCCACCGCCGCCGTAATAGCCGGCCAACTCGACACCACCAGCGGCGTCAACACCAGAATCGCACCCATCGTCGATCCTCCCACTTATCACGCAGTACTCATCACTCGGTCACATCTCGAGCTTCCGGCGCAGATGCCCGGCTGCGTCGTCGTCCCGCCGCGAGGCATACCGGGCCCGCCCCTCGGCCCAGGCGCGCAGGGCCGAGATACCCTCATGCATCGTTTTCGACAGCGGGATCGTCTCCCGAATGCTCTTGACCACATCCGCCGTCTCCAGTTCCTTGGCTAGGTAGAACACGTCATACAATGCGCTGATTACCGCCTCCTCGATCTCCGCCCCGCTGAAGCCGTCGGAAGCCTCGACAAGCTGGGCAAGGTCAAACGTTGCCGCGTCGCGCCCACGTTTCTTGAGATGAATCTCGAAGATCACCCGCCGCTCCTCGGCGTTGGGCAGGTCGACGAAGAAGATCTCGTCAAGCCGGCCCTTACGGAGCAATTCGGGCGGCAGTTGCGAAATGTTGTTGGCCGTGGCCAGCACGAAGACCGGTTTTTGCTTCTCGCTGAGCCAGGTCAGGAAGGTGCTCATCACCCGGGCGGTGGTGCCGCCGTCCGTGTTGGCCGAGCCCTGCGAGCCGGCAAACGCCTTGTCGATCTCGTCCGCCCAGAGCACCACCGGTGCGATGCTCTCGGCCACGCTGATCGACCGGCGGATGTTCTCCTCGGATGAGCCCACCAGGCTGGCGAACATGCGGCCCATGTCGAAGCGCAGCAGGGGCATGTTCCACATGCTGGCCACCGCCTTGGCGCACAGACTCTTGCCACAGCCCTGCACGCCGACCAGCAGCACGCCCTTCGGAGCCGGCAACCCGAATTGCCGGGCCTTCTCCGAGAAAGCCAGCGAGCGCCGCTCCAGCCATTCCTTGAGATGGTCCAACCCGCCCACGTCCCCGATCCGCGTCACCGAGTCGTAATACTCCAGCAGCCCGCTCTTGCGGATGATCTGCTGTTTCTCGGAGAACACCACGGCCACGTCGCTGGCGTCGAGCCGGCCGTCCTGCACGATGGTCTTGGCGAAGACGTTCTCCGCCTCCTGCAGCGTGAGCCCCATCGCCGCCTGGGTCAACTTCTCCCGCGCGGCCGCGTCGAGCTCGATGGTCACCTTGGCGTGGTCGGCCACATCCGCACAGATACGGTCGAGCAGACTTTCAAAATCGGGGGCATCCGGCAACGGATAGTCCAGCACCGAGACGTCCTTCTCCAACTCCGGGGCGATCTCCAGCAGCGGCGAGGTCACCACCAGCGTCTTGTAGCTGTCGCTCAGTGCGGCGGCCACCTCGCGAAGCTTGCGCACGACAGCCACGTTCGCATCCCGGGCACGCATAAACGGGTGGAAGTCCTTGAACAGGTAGATGGCCGGTTCTTTGTGCTCGATCACCGCATCCAGGGCCTCGACCGGATCGGCCAAGCCCTTGGTCCGCTGGATCTTGTTCGCGCTGCCCGACTTGTGAAGCCCCGAAGTCACCGACCAGCAGAACAACTCCTTGCCACGCCGGGCCGCGATTTCGCGCAGCTGCCGCTCGACGCGGATCTCCTCCCAGGTAATCACGTAGATGATCGGGTAACGGGCCCGGATCAGGACCGCAAGCTCATCGTGAACGGTCAGCCGCTTGTTCCGAGGTCGCTGGACCTGCACAGTGCTCATGGGCTGCTCCTCGAGAATATGGTGGCCAACAGTTCTCGCCGAGCCACCGACAGGGCCTGCGGGCTAATCGCCGCCGCGACGGGCAGCAGTTCGGGCGTCAAATCATGGAAGTACACGCGTCCGTCCGCGCCCAGCGTGATCGTCGCCGCCGCCGGCGCCGGCATCGACGCACCGTCCTGATGGTGTGGCACCGGAGCTCGACGAGCTCGGTCGAGCCACGTCTCACTGGCGCAAGGAGGTGATCCATTCCCAGACAGCGCCGGTCCAGGAGCAGGGGTACCGGAAGCACTATGCTGCGGCGGTTGTTTATGCTTCGCGCCAGCCATCGATATCCGTGCTCCAATCCAGGTTCGACGCCGCCAAATGCTCCAGCGCTGCGGCAACCTCCGCACGCCCATTCAGCCGGCCGATCACGGGATCCGAAGCCGCTCGCCACTCGGGCACATAACTGGTCAGCAGCCGAAAACGCACGCCCGGCAGATGCCGCGACAACCAGTCGACCACCGGGCGGAAACAACACTCCACGTGCCCCGGCAACAACAGGTGTCGAACACGTACGTTCGACTGCATGGCCATTCGCAGCAGGCTTCCGGTGACCTGCTCGACGTAGCCACATACCCGGGCCAGCCGCTCGGCACAGCGGTCATTGCCGAACTTGAAATCCGCCACGTACACGCTGACCACGTCGGTCAGCAGCTCGAGCACCTGGTAGCTCATGTACGCGTTGGTATCGAGAACCAGGGGCAGTGGGCGTCCGGCCGCGGCGGCCAACTGCAGGATCGTATGGACGTGCAGACTGGGCTCGCCGCCCAGCAGATGGATGGACCTGCCGCCGGCGCCCAACCACTCAAGCCATTCCACTGCCAGGACGGCTGGCTCAACCTTGCGGCCGATCCGCGGGGCAAGACAATCCGGAGCCGTGTTGCAAAACCGGCAACGAAAGCTGCAACCAGCCAGGTACACGCGGAGAGCCGGCACCAAGTCCAGATCCTCGGCGTAGCTGACGTACGTCTTGAAACACCACGTCTCCGCTCCGAGGAGACACGCCGCGGGGCGGCCCGCCAGCCGGTCCACGCCGCACCGCAATCCGCAGAACGTGCAGTTCCGCAGGCCCGCCAAGGCTGCGCGGGCGCGATTCTGGAGCAGTGCATTCTGCGTCGGCGGACTATCGGATAGCTCGGGTACCATACCTCGCTCCGCGTCAGGACAAGGCCTTCCTGGCACACGCTCCGCCCCTGCCTGTTTTTGCGACTCCCGAGCCGATTCTTACAGCTTCAAACTGGCCGATTTGCAGGCGCTGGGGTGCGCAACTCGAGCAAGCCGCGGGCTTCGGTCCCCGCACCGTGCTTGTGCGCATAGCAGCCGTTGGACTTGGTCGAGGGATACACGGACCAACATCCTTGGCAAGTTAGCCGGCGGCGAGCCATTGGCGGAGAGCGGGCAGGGATTGGGCGTTGACCACGCGGTCGGCGGTGGCCCAGCCGCGCCGAGCGGTCTGCACGCCGAGGGGCATCTGATCGAGCTGCTCGATTGCGTGGGCATCCGTGTCGACGCAAAGCCAGCAGCCGGCCTCCATCGCCTGGCGGACGTGCACATCCTTAAGATCCAGGCGCTGCCATGCGCCACTCACCTCCAGCGCGGTGCGCGTCCGGGCTGCGGCCTCGAAGACCCGCTCCCAATCGAGGTCCATGGCCTCGCGCCGGTTGATGAGCCGGCCCGAAGGGTGCCCAATGACGTGAACGTACGGACAGGCCATCGCGTCCACCGTCCGCCCGGTGAGCCGATCGCGGCTTTGGGTCTGGGCGGCGTGCACACTGGCCACTACCCAGTCCAACTCCGCCAATACCTCCTCCGGGTAGTCCAAGGATCCATCCGAGAGGATGTCGCACTCGACGCCCGCCAGCACGGCGATGCCCTTGATCCTTTTGGCGGCGGCGCGGACGGCGGCCACATGCTCGTGCAGCCGATCGACCGACAGGCCGTTGGCGATCACCGAACTGCGAGAATGATCCGTGATGGCGATGTACTCGTAACCCCGGGCCTTGGCGGCGGCGGCCATCTCCTCGACGGTGCACAGTCCGTCGCTTGCCCGGGTGTGCATGTGCAAATCGCCGCGGATATCCTCGATCGTCAGCAGGCCCGGCACCTTGCCCCCGCACTCGATCTCGCCGCGGTCTTCGCGCAGCTCGGGCGGGATGTACGCCAAGCCGAGCCGGCGGTAGATCTCCTGCTCATCGCGACCGGCCAGCAGCTTGTCCCCATCGAACAGGCCGTACTCGTTCAGCTTCCACCCTTTGCGGACGGCCAGCTCGCGTAGCCGGACGTTGTGTTCTTTCGAGCCGGTGAAGTACTGCAGGGCCGCGCCGAAGGACTCGCCCGGCACCACCCGCAGATCGACCTGCATCTCGCCGCCCTCCGGGTTGGGCAAGAGGATGGAGCCCTTCGTCTCGCCCGAAGCCCGCACGCCGGTCGCCTCGGGCAACTTGGTAAACGCCTCGACAACTGCCGCGCCGTCCTTGGCCTCGCATAGGAGGTCCAGATCGCCGACGGTCTCGCGCCCGCGGCGAAGGGAGCCCGCCATCTCGACGCGCTTCACGCCCGGCAATGCTTCGAGCTTCTCGCGGATCCCCGCGGCGAGCATACGTCCGATGCCCAGCGGTGTCCGCCCGGCCGACCGGGCCAGGAACTCAATGCCCTCAGCGATCTTCTGGACACTCTTGGCTCCGAAGCCGGGCAGGGCTTCGACTTTGCCGGCCGCGATGGCCGCCTGGAGATCCGCTACACCGGCGATCTGCAGTTCGTGGTACAACACGCCGACCTTCTTGGGCCCAAGCCCGGGAATGGCCAGCAACCGCAGCAAGCCCTCCGGCAGCGAAGCCAGCAGCTCCTCGTGCAGCGAGATCCTCCCGTCCGCCAGGTACTGCTCGATCCGCTCGGCGGTGCCCTTGCCCACACCGGGGATCTTCTGCAACGCCCCCTGCCGGGCCAGTTCCCCGACGTCCTCGGTCAGGCTCTCGAGCGATCGGGCCACCTTGCGATACGAGTTGATACGAAAGCGGTCCTCCCCCTTGATCTCGAGGAGGTCCGCGATCTGCTCGAAGACTTTCGCGACTTCTTGGTTCAGCATGGCAACGACGCTCACTATCCCTCACGGAGTCCAAGACCCGTTGTGTGGCACCGGTGGTGTGGCACCGGACCTCGGCGAGCTCGGTCGAGCCGCTTCTCGCCGGTGCCCGGCCGCCACGGGGGGCGGCCGCTACAAAGGCTAGGCACGGGCGGCCGCTACAAAGGCTAGGCACGGGCGGCCGCTACAAAGGCCAGGCACGGACGGCCGCTACAGTTTGACACCGCCGCCGGACGGGCCGTATTATACCCGCACAAATGAAGCCTGGGGGGCAGATCGGACAACGCCTTGACGACTCTCACCATAGCGGAACTGGCGAGTTTTTGCAGCTCGCAGGGCATACCCTGCGAGATCGACGGCGATCCGTCAGTGCGAATCGGAGCCGTGGCCACGCTGGAGGATGCTCGCGAGGGGCAGGTCAGCTTCCTGTCCAATCCCAAGTACCTCGGGCATCTGGCCGCCACGCAGGCATCGGCCGTGCTGGTCCGACCTGACGTGCAGCCGCCGCGACCCATGAACCTCATCCGCACGCCCGACCCCTACGCCGCCGTCACCGCCGCCATCGTGCGCCTGCACGGACACCGACGCCCGCCGCAATGGGGCCTCTCGCCCAAGGCCCACATCGCCCCGACGGCGAAGCTCGGCCGAAACCCCAACATCGCCCCCAATGTCCACATCGACGAGGACGTGCAGATCGGCGACAACGCCACTTTCTACCCCGGCGTGTACATCGGCCGTGGTTGCCGGGTCGGCGATAATGCTCTCTTCTTCCCCAACGTGGTCCTGTACGAGAACTGCTTTCTCGGCGATCGCGTGACCATTCACGCCGGCAGCATCATCGGCGAGGACGGCCTCGGCTACGCCCCCGTCGACGGCAAGTGGGTCAAGATCCCGCAGATCGGCAACGTGGTCATCGGCGACGACGTCGAGATCGGGGCCAACTGCACCGTGGACCGGGCCACGCTGGGCAGCACGCAAATCGGCTCCGGCACCAAGTTCAGCAATCTCATCGCCATCGGGCACGGCACGCGGATCGGCCCGGACTGCATGTTCGTTGCCCAGGTGGGAATCGCTGGTTCGGTCCAGGTGGGCCGACACGTGACCGTGGCCGGCCAAGCGGGCATCGTCGGGCACATCACCATCGGCGACAACGCGACCGTCGGGGCCCGCGCCGGCGTGACCAACTCGGTCGAGCCCGGCGTGACCGTCCTCGGCGAGCCGGCCGTGCCCATCAACGAATGCAAACGCCAGGTCGCCGTCGTCCAGCGACTCCCCGAACTCAAAAACGCCGTCAAACGCATGCGCCGCGACCTTGACCGCCTCATGAAACAGCTCGAAGAAAGAAACCCCGAAGGCTGAGTCCGCCGCATCGCGACCACCTGGTTCTTACGACTTCTTACATGCACCAATCGGGGTGATCCGTGCCGCGGACTCCTCTTGGGTTATGCCTTGCCCGCATATCACACAGATGGACGCAGACCAATGACGCGCGTCCGCTCCTGTCGCCGGACTTTCGCGCTTGCGGCCGGGACGTGGTAGAATGCCGCCGATGGATGGACGACGGGACAATCCGTTGGGACTGATTGCCGGGGCGGGACGGTTTCCGTTCCTCGTGGCCGAGGGGGCCCGCCGCGCGGGGCGACCGGTGGTTGCTGTGGGATTGCGGAGTCTGACCGACGCGTCACTCCGCAAGCAGGTTGACGCCTTCCGCTGGTCCGGAGTCGTACGGTTGGGCCAGTGGATCAGGATCTTCCGGCGGTTCGGTGTCCGCGAGGCAATCATGGCGGGGTCGGTCCGCAAGTCGGACATGTACGGCCGATGCCGCCTCGTGCGTTACCTGCCCGACTGGACGAGCATCCGTTTGTGGTTCTTCGAGGTGGCGGATCGGCGTAACGATACCATCCTGCGAGCCGTGGCCGACCACATGCAGCGAAAGGGCATTACCTTGACCAACTCGGTGCAATACTGCCCGGATCACCTGCCCGGGCCGGGCGTGCTCACGCGGCAGCAACCTTCGCCCGCACAGCAGCGGGATATCGCGTTCGGCTGGCGGATCGCCAAGGAGATGGGCCGGCTGGACATCGGGCAGTCGATCGCCGTCAAGGAGCAGGAGGTCATCGCCGTCGAGGCCATCGAGGGGACGGACCGCATGATCGAGCGGGCGGGCCAGTTATGCCGACACGGCGGCTGGACACTCATCAAGGTGGCCAAACCCGACCAGGATCCGCGTTTCGACGTGCCCACCGTCGGACCGGACACGATCACCAACCTCCGCAAGCACGGCGGCGCCGCCCTGGTCTTCGAGGCGGGAAACACCCTGGTCGTCGACCGCGAGGCCCTCGTCCAGGCAGCCGACCGGGCGGGGATTGTGGTTGTCGCTCATGCGTCTTGAAAAGGGCCCTCACACGGCTATGCTGAACACCGCCGACGGCGACTCAGGACGAAACGAATGACGTGACTCAGAACGGATGGCGCGAGAACCTCAGGCGGAGCTTCGTAGCGGCCGCCGCCCCTGGCGGCCGCTGGGCGGCGGTAGAGATCTCACACGCCGGCCGCCACAAGGGGCGGCCGTTACCGCAAGACGCCATCCGGCGCTGTCATGCTATCCGGATCGTCGCGGTTGTCCGCGCAGGCGAGGAACCCCATGGCCAAGCAACTGACGGAAGACGAAATCGCTACCGCGGAGAGTATCTTCCGGGAGTACCTGCACGACCGAGGACTCAAGTACACGCCCGAACGCCGCACCCTGCTCCTGGAAGTGCTGAGTAATCCCGACCACTTCGAGGCCGAACAACTGCTCATCAGCCTCCGCCAGGCGGGCCAACGCGTCGCCAAGGCGACCATCTACCGAACCCTGCCGCTGCTGGTGAATTGCGGTATCCTGCGTCAAGTGCAGTTCGGGGACAAGCTGACCCACTACGAGCACGCGTTCGGGCAGAACCCGCACGACCACATGGTCTGCCGCCAGTGCCGTCGGATCATCGAGTTCAGCAGCGAGGACATCGTACGCCTGCGCACGGTGATTGCCGCCCGCTTCCGATTTCACGCCACGTCCCACCGGTTTCAGATCAGCGGATTGTGCTGGGAGTGCGTGCAGGCCCGGCCGGCGGGGGAACAACCCTTCGTCCCGCTCGACCCGGGAGCCATCGAAGACACCGGCTCGCCCCCCAGTGCCCCGTGACGAACGATACCCCGTAGCCCACCATGGCGGCTCGCCGATCATAGCGAGCGCCCCCCAACTTCCGCCACCGCCCCCGAGAAGGCCACTGCGGCCGTGGCTCCTTGACGCTGGTTACTCGATCCGGCAAAGGCCTTCGAGGATCACGTAATGCTGCTTGATCGCAAGCTTGTCCATCCAAGCCCGGACTTCAAGCGTTTTCCACGGCCCCGAGCCCTTCCCACCACCGTTGTCATTGTCCCACAGCCACAGCGGCGTGGTCCACAGGCAGTACTTCGGGTTCACCGCTCGATAAAACGTCTCGTCCACGCCCTCCTGGCCGTGGTGGGCCATCTGCACGTAGTCGGAAGGAAGACGGGCCGCGTAAGGCGAATCCATCAGCTTGCGACCGCCTTCCGCGCCCAGATCGCCCGTGAAGAGAACCGATTTCACCTCGTCGGACATCCGCCAAACCATGCTGGAGTTGTTGAGGGCGTTAACCGTAATCTCCGGATTGCGCACGCCGAGCACTTCGATACGCACGTTGTCAATCCTGAAATCCGCACCCAAGGGCAGATCCACTTCGTGCAGATTCGCCCGTCGCACGGCCTCAAGGTACTTCTCGTACGGAGTCACGTCCGCACTGGCACTGTAGCAGTGCTGCTTCGTCCACTCCAGGCTGGACATGGAGCCATACAGGGTCTTGATCCTGGGCGCATCCGGCATGCTGAGAATCTCGCCCAGTGCTTCGAAATGGTCGCTGTGGGCATGGGACATGAACCACGCCTCTACGTCGTTGCCCAGGGCGGCGAGGAACCCTTTGAGGTAAGCGGCATCGCCTGTCGTCCCACCGTCGATGACGATGATCTTCCCGCCGGTCGTCTTGATCACATAGGACATCATCTGGGAGTGTGTTTGGTTGGGGAGTTGCCAGAGGACGAAGCTCGCAGGCCGGGCGACGGCCTCTTGCTTCGGCTCACGGGCACCCAGACAACCGGGAATCAGCAACGACAACCACACAAGGGAGAAGAGACGGTTCACGCAGTTCCGATTCATCAGCCCACGACGTCCTTTCCTCGGGCTCCTGTGGCCCGACATTGTCCATTTCCGTTCGCCCGGCTACCCCGCCGGATCCCATCCGACCATCGTACCAGCGCCGCCGATCAGCGCGTACCGTAGCCCTACAAGGCGCTTGCCCACAATCCCAAAACCAGAAAACCGCCGATCGAGGTGTCAGCCGAGAACGGCAATGGTTATCCGCACGGCCAATCCGGAGCCACTTGTTTCTCGGACAGACGCCGGCGTCCATCCGCGTTCACTCGTTTCGACTTGACAAGGCGGAGCCGGATTGGTGGTTCGCCGCGGTTTGAGTTCAGGACAATGCCCACTTTGAGATGATCGGTGTGATTCGGGCTATGGGGAGCTGCTCGATCCCGGGGATACCGTGAGCCCCAGTGCCGGCGGACGAAGCGGAGGGACCACGCTTCGCGGTGATCGTCGGTCATGCCGCGGATGGCCCAGCCCACCTCACGGGCACGCAGGGCATCGTCCTGCCGGGTCAGCACAGCGCCGCGTAGGTCAGCAGCGTCAGGACGATGATTTTCACCTTGCGATTGAAGAACTCTGTGACGACCAGTGTCCAGTCCATTGTTCCTCTCCCCCTCTGCCGTCTGTACGCGACGGCCACCATCTTCGGCGAGACCTCCTGCAACGCGCATACCCGTTGCCAGTGCCGCAAGAGCCGCGGGCAAGCAGCCATAATCTCATGTCATGAAGAGAGTTACAGCCTGTTGATCGCGGCTGTCACAATAGGCAAACTGTGCCGTCTGTGACGACACGTCGGCGAACCGATGCGAACAGGCAGCGATCCTGACACCGCAACATCCGATCTTTCAACAGGTTAGATCTCCCGAAGAACAAGCCGGGCGGCCTGATGCACGAAAGCCACAGGAAACCTCCGGATCACCAAGTCCACCACGCCGCCCGGTCACACGGGCGACGGATGCCGGGAGCACAGCCCGAACGCGAAGGTCGGCGGCGAGGTTCTGCATGCGGATGGTCGGGACGTGGGCTCGATGCGGGGAGTTGGACAGGGACGCGTGAAGCTGGGCAGACGCGTATCTCAAATGCTGAATTTGAGATTTCAGATTGACACCCGCGGCCTGGACGTGCATGCGGCAAGCTGGGCAGGTATGCGTAATCTCAGATGCTGAATTTGAGATTTCAGATTGGAGCTTGTACGCCACGTCATACTCCCCCCCGCCCGCTTCGCACCGCCCGCACGAAAGCGTCGGTACCCAGCACCGCCCGCACGAAAGCGTTGGTACCCAGTACCGCCCGTACAAGGGCGTCGGTACCCAGTACCGCCCACACGAGAGCGTCAGTACCGAGCAGCATGGGCACGGGAGCGTCAATGCCGAGACACGTCAGCTGTTGGACCAAGAGCTGGTGGTCGCGGACTCGGTATCCCTGGCTGTCTGTGGCAACCAAGCGGAAGCGCACGCGAAAATCGGCCGCTCCAAGTCGGCAAAACCTGTGCCGGGTGCTTACGGGCGAGCGGCGTCAGGGTTATACTTGCCAGCCGCTGGGACAGAATCCCGGCCGCGATCAAAGGACATCCGACCGCATGGCAGATGAAACACCCATTCTGCGGTTTGAGGGCATCTCGAAGCGGTTCGCGGCGGTGACGGCGTTGAGCACGGTCAGCTTCGCGATCCGGGAGGGCGAGTGTCACGCCTTGGTGGGCGAAAACGGCGCGGGCAAATCCACGCTTGGCAAGATCGTAGCCGGCATCCATCAGCCCAGTTCGGGGGTGATGTACCTTCGGGGTGAGCCAGTGCGGCTGAACTCACCGCTTGAGGCGGTGCGGGCGGGGATCGGCATGGTGCACCAGGAGTTGTGCTTCTGCCCGAACCTGACGGTGGCGGAGAACTTGTGCCTGGGCCATTTGCCGGGCCGGTGGGGCTTCCTGGATCGCCGGGAAATGCGGTTGCGGGCTCGGGGCATGCTGGCGGAGATCGGGGCGGAGATCGACGTGGATACGCCCATTGCGGCCCTATCGACCGGGCAGGAGCAGATGGTGCAAATCGCCGGGGCGGTGGGCACAGGGGCCCGGATCATCGTGATGGACGAGCCGACCAGCTCGCTGGCTTCGGGCGAAGCCCAACGGTTGTTCGAGCTCATAGACCGGCTCAAAGCCCGTGGGGCCACGTTGATTTACGTTTCGCATCGTCTGGAGGAGATTTTCCGGCTGTGCGAATCGGTGACGGTGCTGCGGGACGGTCAACACATCGAGACCTGCCCGATCGGCGAGTTGAGCATGGAGCGGATCGTGCAGTTGATGATCGGCCGATCGGTCACGGATTACTTTCCCGAACACTTGGGCGGCTCGCCTGGGGACGAGCTTCTGCGGGTCGAGGGCCTGACCTCTGCGGGCCGATTCCACGACGTGTCATTCACGGTACATGCGGGCGAGGTGGTGGGCTTGGCGGGCTTGGTGGGCGCGGGCCGCAGCGAGATCGCCCAGGCCATCTTCGGGCTCGACCCGCACGTCACGGGTCGGGTCTTCGTGCACGGTCGGGAGGTGGCTATTCGCTCGCCGCGTCAGGCGATGGATCTGGGCATCGGTTTCCTGCCGGAGGACCGCAAGACTCAGGGGCTGGTTCTGTCGATGGGCGGGCGGGCGAATTTGACGCTGCCGATTCTGAACCGACTGAGCCGGATGGGGTTTGTGCGGACGGGCCCGGAGCGGGCACTGACGAAGCGGTACTTTGAGCGGCTGCGGGTTCGGACACCGCACATGGACGCGGAGGTGTGGTCGTTGTCGGGCGGCAACCAACAGAAGATCGCGATGGCCAAGTGGCTGGCCAGCGAGAGCCGCGTTCTGCTGATCGACGAGCCGACGCGAGGGGTGGATGTGGGGGCGAAGGCGGAGATCCACGCGTTGATCGACGATCTGGCCCGGGAAGGGGCGGCGGTGCTGCTTATCTCTTCGGAGTTGCCGGAAGTGCTGAATCTGAGCACGCGCTTGATCGTGTTGCGTGAGGGTCGACAGATGGGCGAGTTGCGGCGTAGCGAGGCAAGCCAGGAGGCGCTGATGCGGCTGATGGCGGGCGTGGTGAAGCGTGAGGCGGGGTGACGGCGTCGCGACTAGGAGCGGCGACGGTCATCGTGGAGAGGCAAGCCGGCAGTGGAGATGAAACCCCGACGCACGACGATGGAGCGTTTACGGACGCGTCTCGGGTGCGCGGGCCTGTTGGTGCTCATCGCGATCGCGGGCGGATGCGGCACCGCGACGCGCGAGCCGGGCGCATCAGGGCAGATGGAGCGCAGCGGCGAGACCCCGCGGACGGCGCAGGAGGCAGCGACCACCTCACCCGCCGACGCGGCATCGGAACCGATCGCGAAGTTGCGGACTCCCAGCGCTGGGCAGGTCTCGGTGCGGCTCGGCGGGCGGGAGGTTCTGCAGATCCGGGCGGCCTTCGGTCGGCTGAACCACCAGCCGGTCACATATATGTTCAGCGACCCGCCGGCCGCCACTCAGCCTGAGGCCGGCGATGAAGTCGTCCACACCTTGCGGGCCAACTCCCCTGCCGACCTGAAGCTCACCTGCAGAATTGTGTATGACCCGCCGGGCGACCGGGTGCGCATTATCTTATCCTCCGAAAGCCCCCTTCCAGAGGTCAACCTGCTGACCCATACGCCGGAGCCCATGCTGCCCGTGCGCTTTCACCGTTCGGGCAAGGAGCGAATCATCCACTCTGTTCTGGGGATGACGGCCCGGGGCCTGATGGACGGTTTGTACGACGCGCGGCGGGATGAGGCTCTCAGCGTCGAGGGTGACGTGACCTACCAGCCGATGGAGCACGGCACGGTGATTCTGGTGGCGTCGCGGCCGGACGGTCAAGCGACACGCACCGTGCTGACGCTGACGCATCACCCGCGTTTTCTTGAATCCACACTGGGGTCATCCGGCGAATCGGGCTACGGGTGGCCGGCGGGCGCGGCGACGGCGGGTTGGACGACCTGTGCTTCGACGAAGCCGGTGAATGCCGACACGGTCATCCGTGATATCGCGTGGGCCGGGGCGAATTTGGCGAGGCCAGGTCTGCGCGTGGTGCAAACGGATGCGTTCTCCGCCGCCCTGGCCGACGCCGCTGCATTGGCAAGGCTGACCGTGCAACCCTGCCCGCCGCCGGTAGAGCCCGACCCGGACTCCCCGCCGCCCTCACCATCAGGCCCCAGCATCACCCAGCAGTTCGAGCGGAGCGTATCCACCCTGTTCCGTGAATACTGGGCCCACGGCATCATCGGCCGGCGCGAGTTGAATCCTCTGTGGGTTGGCGAACGGTTGCCGCTGCCTCAGGCGCGGTTATGGGCAAGCCTGGCGGGGCTCGGCGGCTGCGGCCTGATGATCGCCGACCGGCTGGACGTGCTGCCTAGCGAGCGTGTAGAGATCCTCGCCCGCGTCCTGCCGCCGGCGCCGGTGCGGGCGGTCGACCTGTTCGAGCATGGGCTGCCGAGCCTGTGGAGCCTCAAGATCGCGGCCCGTTTTGCCCAGTGGGACGTGCTGGGCGTGTTCAACTGGTCGTCGCAGCCTGTGCGGCAGGAGGTGTGGCTCGACCGTCTGCACCTCGACTTGGACACGCACGATCAGTTCGCGGTCTACGATGTATGGGAGGAGTACCTGGTGGCGGTCGCGCAGCGGAAGTTCGAGGTCGACGTAGAGCCGCGGGCCTGCCGTGTGCTGGCGATCGTTCCCCTTCAGCCGCACGAACCGACGCTGCTGGGAAGCAATCGGCACATCACCTGCGGCGCGCTCGATCTGGCCGACGTGTACTACAACCGCGAGACAGCGACGCTGCACGGGCGGAGCGAGGTGACCGGCCATCGGCCATACGAGTTGCGGGTTTTCCTCCCGCAGGGCGAGGATGGACTGGAGATCGACCGGGTCGAGGCGGATGACTTGCCGGTGCAGGTCCGACGGCACGGCCCGATCGGTTGCGTTGTGCTGCACAGTCCTGAGACGCGATGGGTGGACTGGAAGATACTGTTCCGCACGGTGGCGGTGCAAAGTCCGTTGCCCAGCCCGCCCGCACGTCTGAAGGCTCGTCAGACAACGCGTGGCGTGCTGCTGACTTGGAACGCAACCGACGATCGGGCGTCGCGATACCGGATATACCGCGACGGTCAGTCGATCGGCGAATGCGACCGCCCGCCGTTCCACGATCACAGCGTGCGCTATGACACGACGTGTATATACCGTGTGTCGGGCGTCGATTGGGCGGGGAACGAATCCGAGCTCTCGACCGGACTGCCCTATCGGACCCCGGTGCCGGCCAGCACCAACTTGACGCAGCTTGTGCCCTTGTCAGCTCGGCAGGACGCGTTTGCCTTGGGCACAAACCAGGGCGTGAGTGGTCGGCCGTTGCGAGTCGCCGGCCGGCGATATCGCCTTGGGTTGGGCACGCATGCCAACGCCAGCATCCGGTACTTTCTTGGGGAAGGCTACGCCAGGTTCAGTGGTGAAGTGGGGATTGACGACGGAACCGAGGGGGCAGGCTCGGCCATTTTCCGGATCCTCGGAGATGGCCGTGAGCTTTTCGCCAGCAAGGTCAAGCGAGGCGGCGAGCGAGCCGGGCCTTTCAACGTGTCTGTGGCGGGCGTGATGGTGCTCGACTTGGTGGTCGAAGACGCGGGCGACGGGACGGAGGGCGACCACGCGAACTGGGGGAACCCCTACCTGCGCACGGCCCCACGGCGAGGAACGCGTCCGGGGCCAGCCACAAGGCCGGCGAGCACACAGCCGGGCGAGCAGTAGTCTTCAGACTCAGGCGGCCAGGCAATCGCAAGACGGTGCGGGAGGGAGTGGAATTACGCTCTGGTGCGTGGGTATGATTGGGCAAAGGGGTAACGAAGCGTGCGTCAGGCAAGCAACCATTCAGAAACGAGCAAAGAGCCGACCGATTATCGGGCTGCGTTGTCTCGCGGCTACCGAATCGTCGGGGCATTGCTCGTCTGCTGCATGCTGACGGGCTGTGGCCAAGTGGGCACGCTGCCGGTGGCGGAGGAGGCCGCGGACTTCGACAGCGATGTCCTGGCCGTCGGGCTGCAGGAGAACCTCCCCACTGTCACCGGCGAGCCCTGCCTCCAGGTCGGCCTGCCTCGAACAACCACACACCAGGAGCTGTTCGAAGAACTGAATCGATATCGGGCCGAGCGCGGGCTCGCCCCGCTCGTCTACTCCGCGGTGCTGGAACAGACGATCGACGCCCACGTAACCGACATGTGGCAACGGGACTTCTTCAGCCACATCAATCCTGACGGGGAGAACCCCGGCGACCGGGCCATGCGGTTCGGCTTCTGCCATGGTTACGTCGGGGAGAACCTCGCAGCCGGGCAGAAGACCGTCCAGCTTGCGATGCAGGCATGGAAAGACAGTCCCAGTCACGACACGAACATGCTCGAGTCCGGTTATGTGTACGTTGGCATCGGGTTCTTCGTCGACCCCACGGGCCGGCGTTATTGGGGCCAGACCTTCGCGTACGAGTTGCCGTAGCGTCAGTGTTCCGCTGGCAGCCCTTCTTCTTCAACCAATCTTCCCGCCTCGACCGTGTCCTCAGGCGGAATCTGCTTGTCGCGATCGAGGTACCCCATCGCGATGAAGACTCCGGCCATGAGCAGATAGCCGACGACCAGCGGATAGGCATTGTAGGTGTAGGCCCCGGGCATGGTTTCGGTCCCGATCAACCAGTAATCGACGACGTTGCCGCTGAGCTGGTAGGCGTGCATCAGCCCGAGGAAGGTGAACACCGCGGCGGCCAGAGACCAGCCGGCGGCGGCGAAGAAACGGCGATCGATGAGGAAGGCGGATACCGCGGCAATGATCATGCAAGTGAAGATATATCCTCGCTCCAGGATGTGGAGGCCGTGGATAAGGAATCCGTTCACGCTGGCGCCGCGTCCGAGCAAGGAGTGCGACGATTCGAGCAAGTCCTGCATGGTGGCCGCGACAGGGCGTTGTGGCTCGGTGTCGGGCGAGAGGCGCGGCTGGGTGGTTGCGGGCTGGGTCTTCGCGACCACGGCCCGCGAGGTGGTGGCCGGGGCCAACCCAGGCGGTTCGCTCGGGAGCGACCCGAGATCCGCGGAAGCGGGCCAACCGGCCACGGGCACGGAGCGCAATGAGTAATTGATCGGATTGCGGTTGGCCTCGACAAACGCCCCGGTTACGAGGGTCGCGCCCCAAGCGGCGATCGCGGGGAACAGCCCGATGGCGGCCGCCGGTGCGTGGCGAACGGGCGAGGTCTGGAACGCCTGGGCGGTGATGACCACGCCGATCCAGAGGACGATCGCGATGCCGGCCTCGAGCGGCACGGCCTTGCTGATGAGGGTGACCGTCCCGGTCAGGCAGATGGCGGTCATGAACAGGCCGTTGAGCGTTGAGTAGCCCGCGCGGGCCCCGAGGGCCTTCCAGCCGGGATGCCCGATGTAGATCGTCGTTGGAAAGCAGCTTCCGAACAGGGCAGCGGCAAGGGAGCCCAAGCCGTTGACCGCCAGCGAGGGCCCGGTGGCGAATACATCGCCTCCCGCCTCGGCGGATTCGATGTTCTGCAGGCTGCCGATGACGTTGAACAAGCCCATGGGGATGATCACCGACAGCAGGACGAGGATCTGCTTGGGATCCTGCGTGAGCGCGGCCCAGATAGCCCCGCCGGCCCACTGCGGGAGGTAGCGATCCTTGCCCGCCCAGGCCTCGCGGACCGCTTGGGCGTCCATGGGCACGTCCGTCGTGATGCCGATCATCGGCAACAGCCAAGCCAATCCCGTACCCACCGCCAGCGCGACCAGTCCGCCGGGGAGCCCAAGCGGAAACCGTGATCGGGCAAAGAAGATCAGCAATACGATCGCCAACGGGGCCATGGCGACCAACGGGCGCTGCCAGATCTGCAGGGCGAACATCATCGAGATGAAGGTGATGGCGATGCCCGCCAGGGTGCTCAACAGAGCGGCCCGTGGGGTATTGCGGCGGATGCGCTCCGCGATGAAGGCCCCGGAGAACTCGATAAGGCCGCTGCCGAAACAGGCGATGAGACCCATCTGCCAGGCGAGTTGTGCGTTGCCGGTGCGTTGGTAGGTCGGCATCATGACGAAGAAGACGTAGACCAGCACGGACGGAGTGTTGATGCCGTAGGGCAGAGCGGTCACGTCGGAGCGGCCCTCGCGCCGGGCCACCCAGTGGGCCTGCAAGGCATAGAAGATGTTGCCAATCAGCAGCGAGACGGCCACGCCCGGCATGATGCAGCCGGTGACGAGGTAGGCGTTGGCTCCGCTCATACCGCAGAACACTCCACAGAGGCTGATGATCATCAGCATCTGCACGAGGTTATCGATCGCCAAGCCGAAGAAGCCGTCCAGATCGCGTTTGACGAAGATGGGATATCGGGCCATGGGGCATCAACTCCGCAGCGACAACCGCTCAGCCGAGAATCGGTTCGTCGGCCGAGGATCCGGCCCGGCCGGCATTGTGTCATGGCCCGCGTTGGGGGCCGGCGCTATGCTATGGCCCAGCCGCCGAGGCGGCAAGATGAGCAGCAGGCCTGGACAGCGTACAAACCGGCGGCTATCGCCCCGGGCTCGGCGTGGCGGCAAGAACGCCCAGCTTTGACAGCCGGCGAGATCGGCCTTAGGATTGCGGCGGTTGAGGAACGAACTTGGTCCCCCGACCCCAAAGGCGCTGCCTTGCTTGCCGTCGCGATCATCCCTGCCCGGTACGGCTCTACACGATTCCCCGGGAAGCCCCTCGCCGCAGAGACCGGCAAGCCGCTGATCCAGCATGTGTATGAGAACGTGGCCCGGGCTCACCGACTCAGCCGGGTCATCGTCGCGACGGACGACGAACGAATCGCGGCGGCGGTGCGGGGCTTCGGCGGAGAAGTGGCCATGACCCGCGGTGACCATGCCACCGGCACAGACCGGGTGGCTGAGGCCGCGGCAGGCCTGACCGCCGATCTCATCGTCAACGTGCAGGGCGACGAGCCGGAGATGGAGCCCGAGGCGATCGACGCCTTGGTCGAGATGATGGCGTCGCGCCCTGAGGCGGTCATGGGCTCGCTGGCTTGCCGGTTCACGCGGGCAGAGGATCTCAGCAACCCCGCTTGCGTCAAGGTGGTGCTCGACGCTGCCGGCGATGCCCTGTACTTCAGCCGCAGCCTGATTCCCTACCCGCGGGATGCCGGCGGGCAGGTCTCGGATCCCGGCCAATGGCTGCTGCACCTGGGCATTTACGCGTACCGGCCGGCGTTCCTGGCTGAGTTAACCCGCACACCGCCGACGGACCTGGAGCGTATCGAGCAGCTCGAGCAGTTGCGTGTGCTGTACATGGGGCGACGCATCGCCATCGCGGTGGTCGACCGCTCCAGCACCGGCATCGACACACCGGAACAATACGCGGCCTTCGTCGCCCGATGCCGCCAACAGACCACCAACAAGGGGATTCCATACCATGACCTCTGAGAACGTGCTGAATACGCTGGCGTACGCGTCGGACGAGACGGAGTTCTACGCGCCGATGCCGGCGGGCTACAAGCCCGGCAAGACCAAATACGTTTTCGTGTTCGGCACGGTGATGAGCGGACTGGGCAAGGGCATTTTTTCGAGCTCGCTGGCCAAGTGCCTCAAAGACCGCGGGCTGACCGTCGCCCCGATCAAGCTCGAGGGCTATCTGAACCTTGACTCGGGCACGCTCAATCCCTACCGCCACGGCGAGGTCTTCGTCCTCGACGACGGGATGGAGACGGACATGGACCTGGGCACGTACGAGCGCATGCTTGACCAGGATCTGAGCCAGCTGAACTTCGCGACCAGCGGACAAATCTTCCGGCGGGTACTGGACAAGGAGCGCAAGGGCAGCTACCTGGGCCGTGACGTGCAGATGATCCCGCACGTGACCGGCGAGGTGAAGATCAAGTTGCGCGAGTTGGCCGTGGCCAGCGACGCGGACGTAGTCTTCGTGGAAATCGGGGGCACGGTCGGCGACGTGGAGAACGCCTACTACATCGAAGCGACGCGGGAGATGGCCTTCGAGGAGGGGCCGGACTCGTGCGCGTTCGTGGCTCTGACGTACATCATCTCGCCGCCGAAGCTCGGCGAGCAGAAATCCAAAGCGGCCCAGTTGGGCATCCGCGGCCTACTGGCGACGGGCATCCAACCGCACATCATCGCCTGCCGAGCCCAGGAGCCGGTGACCCGCAAGGTGCTCGAGAAGATCGCCCTGTACAGCAACGTGCCCATCGACCGGCTGTTCTCGATGCACGACTGCGACAGCATTTACGTCATTCCGGACATGCTGCGCGGGGCGGGCCTGGACGACCAAGTGATCGACATTCTGCGAATCCAGGATCGCTGCCACGCCGAGACGGGAATACACGCCCGCGAGGCCTGGCAGGGCTTCATCGGGCGGCTCAAATCGGCGACGCGGCAGGTGCGGATCGGGATCATCGGGAAGTACACCTCGGTGCGCGACAGCTACGCGAGCATTCTGCACGCACTGGAGCATGCGGGCACGGCTCTGGGCGCCCGCGTGCAAGTCGAGTGGATCGACACGACGGATGTCACCGACGAGCGGGCCGACGAGGCCCTGGCCGGCCTGGACGGCATCATTGTGCCCGGCGGGTTCGGCGTGCGCGGGGCGGAGGGCAAGATCGCCTGCATCCGCCATGCCCGCGAGAACCGGATACCCTACCTCGGTATCTGCTACGGATTTCAGATGGCGGTCGTCGAGTTCGCCCGCAATGTTTGCGGATTGCAGGATGCCAGCAGCACAGAGCTCGATCCCGACACGCCCCATCCGGTCATCGACATTCTGCCCGAGCAGAAGCAGATCGAGGGCCTCGGCGGAAACATGCGTCTTGGAGGGCGCGACGTGCAGGTCCGGCCGAACACGCTGGCGGCCCGGCTGTTCAACAACGCACCGGAGATCAGGCTTCGCTTCCGGCATCGCTACGAGGTCGAGCCGGCATACATCGAGCGGATCGAGTCCGCGGGTATGATCTTCTCCGGCAAAGCGCCGGACTACCCGATCATGCAGATTCTGGAATTGCCGACGGACGTGCACCCGTACTTCGTCGGAACTCAGGCCCACCCGGAGCTGCAAAGCCGGCCATTGCGTCCTCAGCCGTTGTTTCTCGGCTTGGTCCGAGCCGCCGTCCAGCGGGCCGAGCAGCGTGTCCTTGCTTCGACCGGGCAAGGGGCATCCTTGTAGCTCCGCGACCCCATTCTGCCACAGCCGCTACGTGGGATTCAGGAGTGGCTGCACAGTAGCTCGCGAGAACGCCCCAAAAGGTGCGGTCGCCGACTGTTGAACCAAAGACCGAACGCGGCTGAGCCTGGGTGTTGACGCTGTGTGACGCGGAGGATGCGTGCGCAATAAAATCTGCGCTAGGCCCGGCGTGCACGCCGGGTCAGCGGGGTGCCCAACGGAGGCGTGACCCCGGTTCACCGGGCTTCTCGAAGGGCGGATTGAGCCATGGCGGATCAGGTGATAACGCAGTCTGAATGAGATGATGCCGCATTGGGTCAACCCCTGCATCGAGAACTCCGCCGAGGCGGACTGGGGGCCACCAGGGGGCCGTGTTGGACCCGGCATGAATGCCGGGCCTAGCGCGGATGTGGGAAGGTACGGTTTCCTTCAAGGGGCGGCGCCGCGGTTCCGGGGACCGCCGAGAAGTGCGTAAGAGGCGACTGTGCAATCAAAACCGACTCCGGCTTAGGCATCGGGCGGCGAACCCAGCCCTCAAGCTGCAGACGACTCAACGGCCTCAACATCCGCGGGACACCACGGGAACGCTATAATGCCGCACCACCAAGGGGCCGCACTCGTTGCGCTCCCGGTGAGCACGACCAGCCGCTGGGCATGCCGACCGTGATGCGACGATCCCAGCGGCCGGTC
>Ga0123329_1001224_pt1 | contig 24577 bp, 21 predicted proteins | sample BioC12SIPDNA_FD_89703 | JGI IMG/M metagenome (GOLD analysis project Ga0123329, IMG submission 89703) | Anaerobic biogas reactor microbial communites from Washington, USA - Biogas_R1_B C12 SIP DNA | ecosystem: Engineered > Bioreactor > Anaerobic > Unclassified | place: Washington, USA | collected...
ACTCACGGCCGAGGCCGAGGGTGAAGGGCTGGGTGAGGATGACGAAGAGCATCGACTGCAGGATGTAGCCCGACATCGAACGCTGGCCGAGGGCCACGAAGGCGCGCAGCGCCGGGTTGAGGGTGTCGGTGGTGCCGCGGAAGACCAGGGCCACGAGCGCCAGTATGCCGGGGCCCGTGAGCAGTCCGAGGCTGTTGTTGAGGATGGACAGCGGCATCTCCCAGGCGGCCGGCAGCACCCCGATGGAGGACAGTCCCCAGGGCAGGCCGATGACCAGGATGACGGCGGCGGCCACGGCCACCCAGGTCAGGAGGAGGCGGCGGTGCTGGTCGACGTCGACAAGCACTCCTCTCCGCGCCCACACGAAGCCGATGATCATGATCGGCCCCAGCATGAGGACCACCAGCGGCAGGCTCGCCAGGGTGCCCAGCAGTCCCATCGTGTTGAAACCGAGGTACTGGGCGTAGCTGTCGATGCTGATGTCACTCATGTCGGGGAACATGTCGGTGAACTGGGGGTAGAGCACCATCGCGGCGGCGACCAGCGAGGTGACGAACACCTGCAGGCCGATGAGCACCCACGCGATGATCAGGAGGGTGCGGTCACGCAGGGTGATTAACCCGATGAGGATCATCGCAATCACGGAGTACTGCACGATGATGTCGCCGAAGAAGAGGAGCACCAGGTGGACGACGCCGATGAGGGCGAGCAGCCCGTACCGCCTCCACATCACCTTCCGGGCCTCATTCGGCGGGAAACCGCGCCGCCACAGGCTCATCGTGATGAGGCCGACGCCGAAACCGAGCAGCGTGGAGAACATCGCCAGTCCGCGGACGTGCACGAACATGCCGTGGAACACGGCCGCGACGGACTCGGCGAGGGTCGGGGTGCCGTAGATGCCTCCGAACCCGGCGGCGAGGTCCGCGTTCACCGGGATGGCCCACGCGGTGGGGAGGTTCGCCACGGCGATGCCGAGCAGCGCCAGACCCCGGGCCAGGTCCGGCGCGATGTAGCGGACCTTCTGCGGGGTGGTGGACGGGGTCGCGGAGCTCATGGCTACTGGTTCAGCCAGGTGTCGATCGCACGCTCCACGCACTGCTGCCGCTCGGTCGGGTCGCTGATGCTGATGCAGTCCATCATGCCGGTGTCCGACAGGACCACCGCCATCAGCACCCAGAAGATGACGGACAGGCCGATCGCGATGAGCGACAGCACCAGGCCGGTGACGGCCATGCCGGTGCGGCGCCCCGGGCCGTTGATGCGGCGTCCGCGGACGAGCGCGATGATGCCGATGATGAGACCGACGAGGCCGAAGATGACGGCGAAGGCCGTCGCCACGACGCTCACGGCGACGAGGAGGGACAGGATGCCGACGCCGAGGGCCCAGCCGGCGACGCCGTTCTTCCTCTCGTCCACCGCCCACGTCGAGGCGGCGTCGGAACCACCGGCGGAACCGTAGCCGCCGTACCCGGCCGAGCCCGCCGAACCCCCGTACCCGGCATACCCGGGATCAGTGGGCGGGACCGGGGTGGGGGCCGGCGTGGCGTCCGCGCCACCGGAGGGGTACCGGTAGGCCTCGTAGTTCGGGGGCGTCGCAGCCCGGTCGGGGCCGGGTTCCTGCGGCTCCCCCTGGGGCGGGTGGGAATTGAAGGGGTTGCTCATCTTCGTCAACTTTCGGTGTGGTGTCCAGTGTTTTCCTCCACACTAACCACAGAATCGGGCAGTTTCCCGTCGCAGGACCGGGGAACCGGGCCTGAACTGGGAGTCACCACTGACGGAGATAGGCGATCCGGTCCCGGAGCTGCTCGGCGGTGCACAGGGCCGTGGGTGGTCCGCCGCAGGCGTTGCGGGCCTCGGTGTGGATGGCCCCGTGCGGGCGGCCGGTGCGACCGGCGGTGATGGAGACGATGGCGTTGAGTTCCTTGCGCAGCTGCGGGATCTCGTCGCTGGCCACCCGTTCGGCGGCCGCCCGGTTGCCCGCGGACTGGCGGGCCTCCTCATCGGCCTTGGCGGCGGCGTCGCGGGCGTCGAGCTGCTCCTCCTGCCGCTTGCGCAGGAGGGCCTTCATCTGCTCGGCGTCGAGAAGCCCGGGGAGGCCGAGGTAGTCGGCCTCCTCGTCGGAGCCGGCGAAGGTGGCGGTGCCGTAGGTGGAGCCGTCGTAGATGAGGGAGTCGAGTTCGGCCTCGGCGCCGAGGGACTCGTAGGACTTCTCCTCGTCCTTCTCGGTCTGCTCCCGGTTGGCCTCGGCGAGTGCCTCGTCGTCCCAGCCCTCCTGGGGGCGGTCGGGCTTGCCCAGGACGTGGTCACGGGAGGTCTCGAGCTTCTCGGCCAGGCCCAGCAGGACCGGCACGGAGGGCAGGAACACCGACGCCGTCTCGCCGGGCATGCGGGAACGCACGAAACGGCCGATGGCCTGGGCGAAGAAGAGCGGGGTGGCGGCGGACGTCGCGTAGACGCCGACGGCCAGACGGGGGACGTCGACGCCCTCGGAGACCATGCGGACGGCGACCATCCACTCGTCGGTGTTGCCGGAGAACTCCTCGATGCGGGCCGAGGAGCCCGGTTCGTCGGAGAGGATGACCGCCACCGGGGTCGAGGACATCTTCTCCAGGATCCGCGCGTAGGCACGGGCGGTGGCCGTGTCGGTGGCGATGACGAGGCCGCCGGCGTCGGGCATGTTCTTGCGCAGCTGCAGCAGGCGGGTGTGCGCGGCCTGCAGGACGGCCGGAATCCAGTCGCCCTTGGGGTCGAGCGCGGTCTTCCAGGCCCGTGCCGTCTGCTCCGCGTTGAGGGGCTCGCCGAGGCGGGCGGCGTACTCCTCGCCGGCGGAGGTGCGCCAGCGGGCCTCACCCGAGTAGGCGAGGAACACGACGGGGCGGACGACGCCGTCGGCCAGCGCGTCGGCGTAGCCGTAGGTGTGGTCCGAGCGGGAGACGAGGTGCCCCTCGCCGTCCTCCTCGTAGCGGACGAAGGGGATGGCGGCGTCGTCGGAACGGAAGGGCGTACCGGTCAGCGCGAGCCGGTGCTCGGCGTCGGCGTAGGCCTCCCGGATGCCGTCGCCCCAGCTCTTGGCGTCACCGCCGTGGTGGATCTCGTCGAGGATGACGAGGGAGCGCTTCGCCGAGCACACCGCGTGGTGCTTGTACGGGTGCATGGACACCTGCGCGTACGTCACCACGACGCCGTCGTAGGCGGGGTTGACCGCGGAGGCGTTGGTGAAGTGCGGGTCGAGGGCGAGTCCGACGCGGGCGGCGGCCTGGGACCACTGGATCTTCAGGTGCTCGGTGGGCACGACGACGATGATGCGGTCGACGGTCCGGGAGGACTTGAGCTCGGTGGCCACGCGCAGCGCGAACGTCGTCTTGCCGGCGCCCGGGGTCGCGACCGCCAGGAAATCCTTCGGTTTGTGGAGCAGGAACTTCGTCAGCGCCGACCGCTGCCAGGCGCGGAGCTGCCCCTTCGCGGCCCCACTCACTTGCGACGCAGGCCCTTGTAGATCCGTTCGCAGTCGGGGCACACCGGCGAACCCGGCTTGGCCTGCTTGGTCACCGGGAAGGTCTCGCCGCAGAGGGCGACGACCATGCTGCCGCTCACGGCGGACTCGACGATCTGGTTCTTCTTGACGTAGTGGAAGAACTTCGGGGTGCCGTCGTCGAGGTCGGTGTCTTCCCTGATGTCGGTGCGTTCGATGGTCTTCGTACTGGTCTTCACGCGAACCATCATGCCCCACATCTGACCGGAAAGGCACACAGGGCTACCCTGAGCTGTATGGATCAGGACACCTTCGACGCCGTTGAGGACCCCGCGGACGAATCCCCGACCGGCGCTGGCCGCCGTCGTCGCCGACTGCTGCGGCGCCGCCGTGCGGAGCTGATCACGACCGCCCGCCGCTCCCCCGCCGAGAATCTGCGCCACCGTGAGCGGGTCTACACGTGGCTCCAGCTCTCCCGCCTCCCGGCGCTGCTGGTCAGTGCCGGCAGCTACCTGTGGCTGGGTGACTGGGTCTTCTCCGGCGTCCTCTTCCTCATCTCCGTCCCGCTGCCGTGGATCGCGGTGGTCATCGCGAACGGCAGGGGCGAGGTCCGGGAGAAGCGCACCCGCAACGTGTACAAGCCGCAGGCGGCCCGCGAGTACTACGCCGCCGTCGACGCGGCCGAGAAGTCCCGGCTGGAGGCTCCGGAACGCCCGGAGCTGGAGGCCGGGGAATCCGACATCATCGACCACGAGGAGGACACCAAGTGAGTCTCGCCGCACTCGCCCCCGAGTTGATCACCCTGTTCCGCGAGGCCGGGTTCACCGCCGACGGCATCGCCGCCCACCTGGGCCCGAACGCCACCGAGGCGATGCACCGCGGCGAACCCGCCGCCGTGCGTTACGTCGCCTCCGACGACTCCCTGCTGTCGCGGCTCATCCGTTTCTTCGTGCTCCGCGACGCCCTCCCCGCCACCGCCCTCGCCGATCTGGTGGGAGCCTCCCTGGCCACCCGGCTTCTCGACGCCGGCGCCGTCCGCGCCGACCGCACCGGCACGGTGACACCCGTGCTGGACATCCGCCCGCACGTCATCGTCGGCGAGAACCGCTGGGTGTTCTCCGACGCCGACGCCTCCATGACGCAGCACGTCCCCGGCCCCGACCACGTGCTCGGCGTCGGCGCGGCGAGCCTCTCGCTGCTCCAGTCCACGCCGGTCACCCCGGTGGACACCGTCCTCGACCTGGGCACCGGCTCCGGCGTCCAGGCCCTCGGCCAGGTGGGCATCGCCGCACACATCACGGCCACCGACATCCATCCGCGGGCCCTCGAGCTGGCGGCCGCCACCTTCGCGGGTGCCGACGCCCACGTGGAACTCCTCCAGGGCCCCTGGTTCGAGCCGGTCGCGGGCCGGACCTTCGACCGCATCGTCGCCAACCCCCCGTTCGTCGTCGGTCTGCCGGAGGTCGGCCACGTCTACCGGGACTCGGGCCTCAACCTCGACGGCGCGTCCGAGCTGGTCGTCTCCCAGGCTGCGGACCACCTCGCCCCGGGTGGCACCGCCCACCTGCTGGCCGCCTGGGTGCACACCCACGAGGAGTCCTGGGCCTCCCGCGTCGCCTCCTGGCTGCCCCGGCGCGGCGTCGCGGCGTGGATCATCGAGCGGGACGTCGCCGACCCGGCCCACTACGTCGGCACGTGGCTGCGCGACGAGTCCCTCGACCCCCGCTCCCCCGCGGCTGCGGAACGCACGCAGGCCTGGCTGCGGCACTTCGCCGACCACGGCGTGACCGGCATCGGCTTCGGTTTCGTCGCCATCCGCGAGATCGGCGACGAACCCTCCGACATCATGGCCGAGACCATGCCCCAGGCCTTCACCGATCCCCTGGGCCCCGAGGTCGACGAGTACTTCGACCGGATCGCCTGGCTGCGGCACCGCTCGGCGGAGGACCTGTCGGCCGCCACGTTCCTCGCCCGCCCCGGTCTCGCCCGGGAGGACATCTCCCAGGCCGACCTCGACGCCGGCGTGGGTTTCGCCCCCGCCGCCCTGCGGCTGACCCGCACGGACGGACCACGGTGGTCGCACGACGTCGACAAGCACCTGGCGTCGATCGTCGCCGGCCTGCACCCGCAGGGGCTGTCGCTCGGGGAGGTCGTCGGCCTCTACGCGATGGCCAACGACCTCGACGAGGAGCAGCTGCTCGAGTCGGCCGTGCCCGCGATCGTCGACCTGGTGCGTCACGGCCTGGTCCTGCCGGCGGAGCTGGTCCTGTGAAGGCCGTCCTGACGCGCGTGAGCTCGGCCTCGGTGACCGTCGACGGGGAGGTCGTCGGCGAGATCGGCCCCGGCATCCTGGCGCTCGTCGGCGTCGGCCGGGAGGACTCCCCCGACGCGTGGGAGACGATGGTGCGCAAGATCGCGGAGCTGCGCATCCTGGACGGGGAGCAGAGCGTCTCCGAGGCCGGACAATCGGTCCTGCTGGTCAGCCAGTTCACCCTCCACGGCCGGACCGCGAAGGGGCGGCGCCCCAGCTGGTCGGATGCCGCGCCGGGAGAGGTGGCGGAGCCGGTCATCGCGCGGATCGCCGAGGGCCTGCGGGCCCGGGGCATCCCGGTGGAGGAGGGTGTCTTCGGGGCGATGATGCAGGTCTCTTCGGTCAACGAGGGGCCGTTCACGGTACTCGTGGAATGCTGATCCGGCTTTCGGGAACAAAAGGGACCTCCGGAACGTTGTACCTTTAAGACCGGCGAAAATAGGAGGCCTCCTGATGACCAACCCTTCCCTGCAGGATTCTGACGTAGAGACCACCGACCGCGGGAGCCGTCGCGGCCAGACGAACGACAACCCGTCCGCGGACCTGGTCCGTGTCTATCTCAACGGAATCGGGCGCACTGCGCTCCTGAATGCGGAGGAGGAGGTGGAACTCGCCCAGCGGATCGAGGTCGGCCTGTACGCCGCCCATCTGCTGGAGTCGGACCGGAAGCTGACCCGCGCCATGAAGCGTGACCTCAAGGTCCTGGCGAAGGACGGCAACAAGGCCCGTGCACACCTGCTGGAGGCCAACCTGCGTCTCGTCGTCTCCCTGGCGAAGCGTTACACCGGCCGCGGCATGCCGCTTCTCGACCTCATCCAGGAGGGCAACCTGGGCCTCATCCGCGCGATGGAGAAGTTCGACTACGCCAAGGGCTTCAAGTTCTCCACCTACGCCACCTGGTGGATCCGCCAGGCCATCACCCGCGGCATGGCCGACCAGTCGCGCACGATCCGTCTGCCCGTCCACCTCGTCGAGCAGGTGAACAAGCTCTCCCGCATCAAGCGTGAGATGTACCAGCACCTGGGCCGCGAGGCCACCAACGAGGAGCTGGCCGAGGAGTCCGGCATCGAGGAGTCCCGCATCGAGATGCTGCTCCGCCAGTCCCGTGACCCGGTGTCCCTGGACATGCCCGTCGGCGCCGACGAGGAGGCTCCGCTGGGTGACTTCATCGAGGACGCCGAGGCCACCGACGCCGAGTCGGCGGTCGTGGCCACCATGCGCCACTCGGACATCCGCGCCGTGCTGGGCACCCTCGAGGACCGCGAGCAGGACGTCATCCGTCTGCGTTACGGTCTCGACGACGGTGTGCCGCGCACCCTGGACCAGATCGGCCGCCGCTTCGGTCTGTCCCGTGAGCGTGTCCGCCAGATCGAGCGTGAGGTCATGAGCAAGCTGCGCGACGGTCACCGCGCCGACCGGCTCCGCGAGTACGCTCTCTGAAGCGTCTGAGCACCCCATGATCAACACCCGTTGACACGGGTGACACCGCCCTCCCGGACCCCGGGAGGGCGTTCTCCTTTAGGGTAGGCTTCTACCCAATGTGACTTGCAGAAAGGCGTTGTGGCTGTGAAGGATCTGGTCGATACCACCGAAATGTATCTGCGGACGATCTACGAGCTCGAGGAGGAGGGCATCGTCCCCCTCCGGGCCCGTATCGCCGAACGTCTGGAGCAGTCGGGTCCGACCGTCAGCCAGACCGTCGCACGCATGGAGCGTGACAACCTCGTCGTCGTCCGCCCGGACCGTTCCCTCGAGATGACCCCGGAGGGCCGCGAGCTGGCCACCGCCGTCATGCGCAAGCACCGCCTCGCCGAGCGTCTGCTCACCGACATCCTCGGCCTGGACATTCACCAGGTCCACGACGAGGCCTGCCGCTGGGAGCACGTCATGAGCGAGGCCGTCGAGCAGCGCGACGTCGCGGTCCTCGATGACGCCACCCGCTCCCCCTTCGGCAACCCGATCCCGGGGCTGGACGCCCTGGGCGTGGTGGGTCCCGCCACCGCCGACCACGGCATCCGTGCGGTCGACCTGCCGGAGGGTAAGCCGGTGGAGGCCCGCATCGTGCAGCTCAACGAGATCCTCCAGGTGGATCTGGATCAGTTCGCCCGGCTCGTCGACGCCGGCATCGGTGTCGGCGCCACCGTCACCGTCACCCACGAGGGCGGCACGATCCGTCTGTCCTCGGGTAGCTCCGACGTGGAGCTCAACCCCGAACTCGCCCACGCCGTCCGCGTCGAGCTCGTCTGATGAAGCTGCTGGTCACCGGCGGTGCCGGGTACGTGGGTTCCGTGTGTGCGCAGGTCCTTGTCGAGGCCGGCCACGAGGTCGTGGTGGTGGACAACTTCAGCACCGGCAACCGGGAGGCGGTGCCCGCGGGCGCACGCCTGGTCGAGGGCGACATCCGTGACGTCGCCGCCGACGTGTTCTCCGAGGGCGGCTTCGACGGTGTCCTCCACTTCGCCGCCCGTTCGCTGGTCGGCGAGTCCGTGGAGCACCCGGAGGAGTACTGGCAGCACAACGTGGTCACCACGCTCGTGCTTCTCGACGCCATGCGCGCCGCCGACGTGACCAACCTCGTCTTCTCCTCCACCGCCGCCACCTACGGTGAGCCGGAGGTCGTGCCCATCACCGAGGACATGCCGACGCAGCCGACCAACCCCTACGGGGCGTCGAAGCTGACCATCGACCACATGATCACCTCCTACGCCCACGCCCACGGGCTGGCGGCGACGAGCCTGCGCTACTTCAACGTGGCCGGCGCCTACGGTGACATCGGCGAGAACCGGGAGATCGAGACCCACCTCATCCCGCTGGTCCTGCAGGTGGCGCTGGGGCACCGCGAGCAGATATTCATGTTCGGCGACGACTGGCCGACCGCCGACGGCACCCCGGTCCGTGACTACATCCACATCCGGGATCTCGCGGACGCGCACGTCCTGGCGCTGGAGACGAACGAGCCGGGCCGTCACCGGATCTACAACCTCGGCTCCGGTGACGGCTACTCCGTGCGCGAGGTCATCGAGATGTGCCGGAAGGTGACCGGCCACCCGATCCCCGCGGAGGTGGCGCCGCGCCGCGCGGGTGACCCGGCGACGCTCATCGCCTCCTCCGACCGCATCCGGCGGGAGCTGGGCTGGAACCCGACCCGCACCGACCTGGAGACGATCGTCACCGACGCCTGGGCGTTCACCAGCCGTCTCGGTGACCGGGCCTGGTCGACACGACGCTAGGCTCCACCCCGTGGTTGGCCCGCACGATCCGGGAGCCCTCCCGCACGGACCGCACCATGAACTCGAACTCCCCGGCCTGCGCGGGCACGAGCAGCAGCTGTGAGAGCGAGTGGCTGCGGTCCTCCTCCAGCACGGCCAGCAGGGCGTGGGTGGAACGCATCGTCAGACGCAGTTCCACCATGCACAGCGCGTAGACCGCCAGCGCGTTGTGCCGGATGAAACCCGTGAACGTCCGGGCCACCGCCAGCATGAGCTGCGCGCCGGTGCCCGGCTCCTGCAGGACATCCTCGATGAGCAGGTCACGCAGCTCGAGGGTGCCCAGGAGGGTCGCCACGGTGAGCAGGACCTCCTCGTCGGCGAGCAGGTCGTCGAGGGGCACGTCGCGGGCCTCCCCGATGAGCAGGCGGGCGTCGGCGGCCAGCGCCGGGTAGACCGTGGGCGACAGCTCGTGTGCCCGTTCCAGGGCGAAGCGGGTGAGGTACGCGCACTCCGCCTCGTCGAAGTGGGGGTTGGCGCGTCGGAAATGCTCCTGCGCCTCCGCCCGGTTCAGGTCGGGCAGCTCCCCCTGCTCCAGCAGGGGCTCCATCGCCCGGGCGCTGGACACGGGGGCGATGACGTCGTGGGTCCAGGAGGCGTCGAGCTCCGCGAGCGCCGAGGGCGGCCCGAAGCCGATCCGGACGGGCTCGCCGGTGAGGATCTCGCGGGTCACCCACGCGAGGTCGAGCCGGAGGATCCCGGCGCGGGTCATGGCGACGAGGGTGTCGATGACCTCGTTGATCTCCGCGTCCGGGCGGGTGGTGACGAGGAACCCGAACACCACGTCCTGGCCCATGTCCTCCACCGCCTGGGCCAGCTCGGGGAGCATCACCAGGTCATCCAGGTCGATGCGCAGCACCGGGCCCAGTTCCATCTTGTCCGGGGAGCCGGTCTCGGAGAACGTGACGAAGACGAGGGAGTCGTGCGGGTAGAAGCCGAGGATCCCCGGCAGGTTGGCGGCGATCTGTCCGGGCGAGTTGAGTGACGTCGTGGCTGCTGTCATGCCCCGCACACTGCCCTGGATCGGGGCGGGGTGGAAGGGGGCGTCGGAAAGCGGCACCCGTGCCTGTGGACAACCCCACCCTGTCCACAGGCCGACGGACGCGCGCTGGCGGATCATTACCCGATCGGGCAGAATGGTACGGCTAGACTGGACCCTCACTGGAATAACACCCGTGTGAGGTGCGTTGCAGCGAATGTATGCCGTTAGAGCCGAAGGAGGATGATGGGTATGCACGACAATGAGCGCCGCATGTACGAGCTCGAGTACCCGGCCCCGGAGGTGGGTGCGGGGACACAGGACGGCCCGACGCTGATCGTCGCCCTGCAGGGTTACGCCGACGCCGGCCACGCCGTCGAGACGAGCGCCGACCACCTGCTCGCGGCCCTGGACTCACGTCCGTTGGCATCGTTCAACAACGACGAGCTGATCGACTACCGCTCGCGCCGCCCCGCAGTGACCATGGACAACAACCAGATCACCGGGATGGAGAACCTCGACCTCGGGATCCGCGTGCTCCGGGACACCGAGGGACGGTCCTTCCTGCTGCTCTCCGGCCCCGAGCCGGACCTGCGGTGGGAGGCGTTCACCGAGGCCGTCGCCGATCTGGTGGAGAAGTTCGGCGTGCGCCGCACCATCTGCCTCTACGCGGCCCCGATGGCCGTGCCGCACACCCGTCCCCTCATGGTGTCCGCGCACAGCAACACCCCGCAGCTGGTGAACTCCATGTTCACCTACGACTCGAAGGTCATCCTGCCGGGTTCGGCCTCCATGATGCTCGAGCGTGCACTGCACAAGCGCGGCCTCAACGTCGCCGGCTTCACCGCCCACGTCCCGCACTACCTCGCGGCCTCGCCGTACCCGGCCGCCACCCACGAGCTTCTCGACGCCGTGGCCCGCGCCGCCGACCTCACCCTCCCGCTCCGGGCGATCGAGATCGACATCGAGCGCGTCGCCCAGCAGCTGGCGGAGCAGGTCGACGACAGCCACGAGATCCAGCAGGTCGTCGCCCACCTCGAGCGCCAGTACGACGAGGAGCTGGAGCGCTACCGCGCCTCCAATCCGAAGGCCATGCTGCCCGGGGAGCACGAGATGCCCTCCGGCGATGAGATCGGTGAGGAGTTCGAGCGTTTCCTCGCCGCCCTCGACGCCACCGAGGAGGACAACCGGACCGAGGAGGTCGGCGGGCCGCGTGAGCTGCCCGACGAGGACCCGGACGACGACGAATAAGCCACGAATAGATACAGCGAACACCCTGTCTGCCCCTGGAGGGCCGGCAGGGTGTTTCTGTGTCCGGGAACGCCCCCGCCTGCCGTCCGGCTAGGGTGAATAGGTGTGAACCTCGCTCAGATGCTGCCCGACCTGTCCGACGTCCCCGAGAGCCTGCTGGATGAATCGATCTTCGATTCCTTCCTCGCCTGGGTGCGGGGGCGCGGCATCGAGCTCTACCCCGCGCAGGAGGAGGCGGCGCTGGGCATCCTGGCCGGGGACAACGTCATCCTGGCGACGCCGACCGGGTCGGGCAAGTCGATGGTGGCCAACGCGGCGCACTTCATCGCGATGGCCCGCGGGCAGCGTTCCTTCTACACCGCCCCGATCAAGGCGCTGGTGAGCGAGAAGTTCTTCGCGCTGTGCGAGATCTTCGGCCCGGAGAACGTCGGCATGATGACCGGTGACGCCACCGTCAACGGCAAGGCGCCGATCATCGCGGCGACCGCGGAGATCGTGGCGAACATCGCGCTCCGGGACGGCGCGGACGCGCGGATCGACCAGGTCGTCATGGACGAGTTCCACTACTACTCCGACCCGGAGCGCGGCTGGGCGTGGCAGGTGCCGCTGCTGGAGCTGCCGAAGGCGCAGTTCCTCCTCATGTCCGCCACCCTCGGTGACACGACCTTCCTGCAGGAGGACCTCACCGCCCGCACGGGCCGCACGACCTCGCTCGTCGCAGGTTCGGAACGCCCCGTGCCGCTGGACTTCTCCTACGTGTACACGCCGGTGCACGAGACGATCGAGAACCTGCTGCAGGACGGCAAGGCGCCGATCTACGTCGTCCACTTCTCCCAGCGCGAGGCCACCGAACGCGCGCAGGCGCTGACCAGCCTGAAGATCATCGACGACGAGACCAAGGAGAGGATCGTCGCGGAGATCGGCAACTTCCGCTTCACGACGACCTACGGCAAGACCCTCTCCCGCCTGCTGCGCCGCGGCATCGGCGTCCATCATGCCGGCATGCTGCCGAAGTACCGGAGGCTCGTCGAGAAGCTCTCCCAGACGGGCCTGCTCAAGGTCATCTGCGGCACCGACACGCTCGGCGTGGGCATCAACGTGCCGATCCGCACCGTCCTCATGACGGGGCTGGCAAAGTTCGACGGCACCCGCCAGCGCATCCTCAAGTCGCGGGAATTCCACCAGATCGCCGGGCGCGCCGGACGCGCGGGATACGACACCGAGGGCACCGTCGTCGTCGAGGCGCCGGAGCACGAGATCGAGAACTGGCGTCTGCGGCAGCGCGCCGGCTCGGACCCGAAGAAGCTGAAGAAGCTGCGCCTCAAGTCCGTCCGCGAGGGGGAGGTCACCTGGTCGGAGAAGACCTACGAGCGTCTCACGGTCGCCGAGCCGGAGCCGATGAGCTCGCAGTTCCGCATGACCAACTCGATGCTGCTCAACGTCATCGCCCGCCCCGGCAACGGTTACGAGCACCTCAAGCACCTGCTGCGCACCAACCACGACACGCGCGCCAAGCAGAACCGCGACATCCTCCACACCCTGGAGCTGTTCCGCGGGCTGCTCAACGCCGGCATCGTGGTCAGGGCCGAGGACGGGACCGACGAGGAGGGTCGCCCCTACCACCTCACGCAGGAACTGCAGCGCGACTTCGCCCTCAACCAGCCGCTCTCGCCCTTCGCCCTGGCGGCGCTCACGCTGCTCGACCCGGAGTCGGAGAGCTACACCGTCGACGTGATCTCCACCTTCGAGGCCATTCTCGACGACCCGCGACCCCTCCTCCAGGCCCAGCAGAAGCAGGCCCGCGGCGAGGAGATCGCCGCCCTCAAGGCCGAGGGCGTCGACTACACCGAGCGCATGGCCATCGTCGAGGACATCACCTGGCCACAGCCGCTGGCCGAGGAACTCGAGGACGCCTACGAGACCTTCACCGAGGGCGCCCCCTGGGCCCGCGAGTTCGAACTCTCCCCGAAGTCCGTCGTGCGCGACATGATCGAGCACGCCATGACGTTCTCGGACCTCATCGCCACCTACGGCCTCGCCCGCTCCGAGGGCGTGGTCCTGCGCTACCTCACCGACGCCTGGCGCACCCTGCGTCAGTCCGTCCCCCTGGACTCGCTCAACGACGAGCTCGAGGACGTCATCGAGTGGCTCGGCGAACTCATCCGTCAGGTCGACTCCTCCCTCATCGACGAGTGGGCGCAGATGGGCGACGAGGACACCCCCATCTCCAAGGAGGACCTGGAGCGCGAGCTCGCCTTCAGCCTCGAGGACCCCACGGCGCTGACGGCCAACAGGCGCGCGTTCACCATCATGGTGCGCAACCTCATGTGGCGCCTCGTCGAGCTCTTCGCCTGGGAGAAGGAGGACCGCCTCGCGGAGCTCCTGGACTACCTCGAGCGCGACGAGAAGCCCGACTGGGGTGCCGAGCTCGACGCCTACTTCGACGAGTACGCCGACCTCGACATCGGGCCCGACGCCCGCTCCGGCGACTACTTCACGTTGTCGCAGGACGGCCGCGAATGGACCGCGCGGCAGATCATCAAGGACCCGGAAGGCGACAACTCCTTCCAGCTTGTCGCCGTCGTCGACCTCGACGCCTCCGACGCGGAAGGCGAGGTGCGGCTGAAGTCTCTGGAGATGGTGCGGCGATGAAATCCCACCAGCAGACCACGGCCACGCACTAGAGCCGGCAGGGCCACGTCCACTGCTCGACAGGCACGGGAAGCAGGGGTGCGACGGCGCGCAGGAACTCCCCCGTGTCCGCGTCGCCGCACTGTCCCCACAGGTCAGCGACCCGCAGGAAGTCCTCCACGCCGATCCGCAGATCCACCGCCGCGTCCGCCCCGTCCCGGAACACCACGTGACCATCGGTGGTCCGCACCGCCCAGGTGTCACCCGTGCCGCTGACTGCGACGAGCCGGTACGGGGTATCGGTCCACCCTGCGAGATCGATCCTGATGTCGGGTGAGAGTTCCCGCCCCTGCAGTGCGACCAGCGTGTCGGCTGTCTCCCGCCCCAGGAGTTTCCTCACACGGAGTCGCACGACGGGGCTCACGTGTGCGTCGGTGATGGCGGGGTACTCCCCCACCCGTCCGACGATGCGGGACAGCGTCCGCAGGTGCGGGACCGGTTCGACCGGGAGGAAGGTGTCCCGCTCAGAGTAGAAGCGCAGCGCCCGTGCACACAGCTCCTCATCGAGTGGGGCTCCCTGATGGTCCAGGTTGAGGATCACGTCCTCGCACATCTGACCACTGAGAAAATAGTCCAGACCTCGTTCCCTCACCGCCGGCGGATACGTCTCGGTATCGTCGTCGCCGACCTCCGGATACTCGTCGACGAGGTACTCCCCCGGGGTCATCCCCGGGCCTGAGTACAGGCACCAGCCGGAGCCCGAGGTCGGGTCGGCAAGGACCGTGTCAATGATGTCTGCCAGGGGGTGGGTGCGTCCGGTCTCCAGCATGCTCCGATGATAGGCCGCCGACGCGACCCGGGCAGCCTACATTCCCTCGACAATCCCCCGCATGATCTCCGCGGTCTCCGTCGGCGTGGTGCCCACCCGGACACCGGCCGCCTCGAGCGCCTCCTTCTTGGCCTGCGCCGTGCCGACCGAGCCGGTGACGATCGCCCCCGCGTGCCCCATCGTCTTGCCCTCGGGGGCGGTGAACCCGGCGACGTAGCCGACGACGGGTTTGGTCACGTGCTCCCGGATGTAGTCCGCGGCGCGTTCCTCGGCGTCGCCGCCGATCTCGCCGATCATGACGATGGCCCGGGTGTCGGGGTCCTCCTCGAAGGCGCTGAGCGCGTCGATGTAGGCGGTGCCGATGAGGGGGTCGCCGCCGATGCCGACGGCGGTGGAGATGCCGACGTCGGAAAGCGCGTGCATCATCTGGTACGTCAGCGTGCCCGACTTCGAGATCAGTCCCACGGGTCCGGGGCCGCTGATGTCCGCGGGGATGATGCCGGCCAGGGACTGCCCCGGGGTGATGATGCCGGGGCAGTTCGGGCCGATGATCCGCGTGCCTCCCTCCGTCCGCGCGTGCGCCAGCATCTCGGCGGTGTCGCGGACGGGCACGCCCTCGGTGATGACGACGATGAGCGGGATCGCGGCGTCGATGGCCTCGCAGACCGCCTCCCGGACGAAGGGGGCAGGCACGAACACCACGGACACGTTCGCGTCGGTGGCCGCGCGTGCGTCGGCGACGGTGCCGAACACCGGCAGCTCGTGGTCGCCGACCGTCACCGTCTCGCCCGCCTTCTTCGGGTTGGTGCCGCCGACCACGTTCGCGCCGGCGGCGAGCATCCGGGCGGTGTGCTCCCGCCCCTCACGCCCGGTGATGCCCTGGACGATGATGCGGGATTCGGAGTTGAGGAAGATCGCCATGTCGGTGCCTTTCGCTAGACGACGCTCGGGGTCACCGCGGCGAGCTCCGCCACCCGGTCCGCGGCCTCGTCCATGTCGTCGACGACGGTGACGAGGGGGTGATCGTACTCGCGGAGGATGCGGCGTCCCTCGTCGACGCTGTTGCCGTCGAGACGCACGACGATCGGCTTGCGGGCCGTGTCCCCGAGGTGAGTGAGCGCCTCCACGATGCCGGTGGCCACCGCGTCGCAGGACGTGATGCCTCCGAAGACGTTGACGAACACGCTGCGCACCTGCTCGTCCGAGAGGACGATCTCCAGGGCCGCGGTCATCGTCTCCGGGGAGGCGCCACCGCCGATGTCGAGGAAGTTCGCCGGCTTCTGCCCGCCGTGCCGCTCCCCCGCCCCGGACACGACATCGAGGGTCGACATGACCAGCCCGGCGCCGTTGCCGATGATGCCCACCGAACCCTCGAGCGTGACGTACTTGAGCCCCTGCTCGCTCGCGCGTCGCTCGATCGGGTCGAGGTGGTCGGCGGCCTCGGCGAGCTCCGCGCGGTTGTCGTGACGGAAGGCGGCGTTGTCGTCGAGGGTGATCTTCGCGTCGAGGGCGATGATGTCCCCCTGCACCGTGAGGACGAGCGGGTTCACCTCGACGAGGGTGGCGTCCTCCTCGCGGAAGACCTCGGCGAGCCGCCGGATGACGGGGACGACCTTGTCGCGGAGGTCGGCGGGGAGGGCGTCGACAAGTTCGTGGGCGTCGAAGCCCTCGAGGGGGTCGACCTCCACGCGGGCCAGCGCCTCCGGCCGCTCCGCGGCGAGCTTCTCGATGTCCACGCCTCCCTCCACCGAGAACAACCCCAGGTAGGAGCGCCGCGCGCGGTCGAGGAGCAGCGAGAAGTAGTACTCCGCCTCGATCTCCACGCACTCCACGACGAGCACCCGCTCGACCGTGTGCCCGCGGATGTCCATCCCCAGGATCGCCTCCGCCGCCTGCTCGGCCGCCTCGGGCGTCGCCGCGACGCGGACACCGCCGGCCTTGCCGCGGCCGCCGATCTTCACCTGCGCCTTGACGACGCACTCCCCGCCCAGCCGCTCCGCCGCCGCGCGCGCCTCCGCCGGAGTCTCAGCCACCGTTCCGGACAGAACCGGAACGCCGTGGGCGGCGAAGAGCTCAAGTGCCTGGTACTCGTAGAGGTCCATGCCCTGCAGTGTATAGACGTTGCTGCACGCACGAGGCCGGATCGGCGATACCCTGCGGCCACACGCCCCGGACAGAGGCGCTACGACGGGGTCGGCGCGTCCCACAGCTCCAGGAAGCGTTCCACCAGCTCCCCGAGGCGGCCGCTGCGGAGTTCCGACGTCAGGTGGCCGTAGCCGAAACGGTCTCCCCTGCTCTGCCACGTGAACCAGGTGGACATGTCGCGCCAGGTCGCCTCACCGATGGGCTGGTCGTAGATCGGCTTGATGTGTTCGGGGTACCGGAAGTCCGGACCGGCCAGACGCACCGCGGCCAGCACACCGTCCCACACGATCTCCGGGGCGTTGAACTCGTCGGGATTCTCCCGGAACCAGGCCAGGTGTCGGCCGGCAGCCATCCACTCCGCGAGTGCCCGGACCTGCGAGACGTCCCCGCGGGCGCCGTAGAGCACGGGGTCCGCGCGATGTGAAGTCAGGTCCACGTCCTCCCCCGGCCTCAACCACTGGGAGCCCTCGGAGAGGAAGACGGCGGCGGGGAGCTCTGCACCCGGCTCGCTGAACCACATGAGCAGGGGGCCTTCCGTGCCGAACATCACCGGATCCTCGATCTCGCTCCCCCAGGTCGCGGCGAACCCCTCCGGCCGTAGGAGAACCCGGAGCTCCTGGACGACGGGCACCGGCAGTCCGAACACCTCACCGGTGGCCACGAACTGCTGGACAGGGACCGACACGGCTGTTGTCTCCGTCCGACTGTCCTCCCACACAGCCATGACCTCCCGGGCCACCGCGGTGAGTTCGAAAAAGTCGGTGGGGGAATCCCTCTCTTCTTCCCGCTCATGCACCCACAGATGCACCGGGTCACCGGTCGGCGTACTCATGGGGATCCTGGTGACGGGTCGACCGTCGACACGCATGACGGGCAGGGACGGGGACTCGAACGCCCAACGGAGACCCGAGTCGTGCCCCTGCGTCTCCCCGTGGGTGACGGGCACCTCCCACCCGAGCCGGGTGAGATCCAGGGTGGTACGGAGGTACTCCGGTCGCTTTTCGACGTGCGCCAGCCGAGCCAGCGCAGAGGGCACGGACCCACCCAGATCACGGGGCAGACGGGTGTCGAGGAACTCGTCGAGGGCGAGCCGGAGGCTCACGGGATCCACGGCCGACCATGCGTAGCTGACGGGATTCGGGGCGTCGTAGGTGTTGGGCATGACCACAGGGTCTCAGACAGGTGTGACAGACGACGTGCGACCATCACACACCTGTCCTACAGGCCCGAGGGGGGAATTAGTTTCGTGCGGTCGGGAACACCGACACCGGGGGTTCTGGAATCCATTCACGCAGGCCAGATACCGGAAGTGACTCTCGATTCGCGTTCCCGGACGCTCCCTGTCGCCTCGCAGCAGTCAATGATTTTCCGCAATCTCGTGTTCACACGGCGTTAACCCATGTACCGTGGTTCATACAACCGCATACTTATGTAACTCACATCACTCGAAAGGTGAACACAATGAAGACCCGTCTCATGCAGTCCATCGCTCTCGCCGCCACCGCCGGCCTGGCCCTGAGCGCCTGCACCACCTCCGACGACACCGCCGCGGACGACCCGGGCACCGTCGTCACCACCGTTGAGACCCCGGGCGACACCCCGGTGGAGACCACGGTCACCACCGCCGACACCGCTGACCAGGTCGCCGGCGAGGACCCGATCTTCAACGTCATCAACGCCGCCCTGGCCGAGTACCCGGAGGGCATCATCGTCGACATCGACCGTGAGGACGACACCGACAGCTACGAGATCGACCTGGTCCAGGGCGACCAGCTCATCGAGCTGCAGGTCGACTTCGACGGCACCCTCCGCGAGGATGACCGCCAGGGCGACGAGGACATGATCGTCCGCGCCCAGAACGCCACCGTCACCGCCGAGGACGCCATCCGCGAGGCACTCTCCCTGCACCCGGAGGGCCTGCTCGACGAGGCTGAGCTCGAGGACGCCGACGGCACCATCCAGTGGAAGATCCAGCTGGACGACGCCGACCGTAACGACCTCGCCGAGCTGGACATCGCCGCCAACTAGGCCGGACTGCCCCTTAGCGACCAGAACCCCGCCACCGGTCTCCGGTGGCGGGGTTCGCCATTGCCCCATGGCCCCTGCCCCACAGCCCCCGGAAACCACGAACGCCGCCCTCCGGGACGGAGAGCGGCGAAGTGGGGGGCGTCGGCAAGCAGTTAGCGTGCAGCCTCGATCTGGACGGTCTGTGCGACCGCCTGGATGACGGCGGCGACCTTGACGGCCTCCCAGACCTGCTCCTTGGTCAGACCCTCCTCGCGGACGGTCTTGTCGTGGGCCACGACGCAGTTCTCGCAGCCGTTGATGGTGGAGACGGCCAGGGACCACAGCTCGAAGTCGGCCTTCTCGACGCCCGGCTTGGCGATGATGTTCATGCGCAGGCCGAACTTGACGTTGGTGTAGTCCTCGCCGAGGAAGTGCTTCGCGCGGTAGGCCACGTTGTTCATGGCCATGACGGTAGCGGCGCCGAGGGCTGCCTCGAAGGCCTCGTCGGAGAGATGCTCCTTGGCCTCCTCGGAGATCTCGGCGAAGACGGTGTCGTTGCCGGTGGCGGCAGCGGAGGCCAGCAGGGTGCCCCACAGCTGCTGCTCGTTGAGCTCGGTGGTACGGGTCAGGGAGCCCAGGTTGAGCTTCTGGTCCTTCGCGTACTCGGGGAGGGCGCTCCTCAGGTTATCGATCGACATTTACTTCAGGGCCTCCTGAACGACGTCCATCTTGTTGATGTTCTTGGTCGGGTCGTTGGCCTGCCAGTTGCATGCGCAGACCTCCTCGGACTGCAGGGCGTCGAGGACACGCAGGACCTCGTCGACGTTGCGTCCGACGGCGTCCGGGGTGACGGAGACGAACTGGATGATGCCGTCCGGGTCGATGATGAAGGTGGCGCGGTCGGCGACACCGTCGGCGTTCTCGACGCCCAGCTCACGGATGAGCTCGTGCTTGATGTCGGAGAACATCGGGAACGGGATGTCCTTCAGCTCTTCGTTGGTGGCGCGCCAGTTGAAGTGGGAGAACTCGTTGTCGATGGAGCCGCCCAGGATCTGGGTGTCGCGGTCCTGGAACTCCTCGTCGAGCTTGCCGAATGCGGCGATCTCGGTCGGGCAGACGAAGGTGAAGTCCTTCGGGTAGAAGAAGACGACCTTCCACTTGCCCGGGTACTTGTCGAGGGAAACGGTCTCGAAGTAGTCCTCCGGCTGCTGGGCGTTGGCCTCAGCCAGGTTGCCGCCCTTGAGGGCGAGCAGCTCGAACTCGGGGAACTTCTCTCCAACGGTCATGATTGCCATGCGTAAATCTCCTCAGAAAAGTGGGATGTGACGGCCGTCACGGAAAGGTCTTACGTTTGCGCCTTTCCGAAGCCACAAACCATTATGCACCCTCAAACACGATCCGTCAATAACAAATTCTGTGGAGTTGATGTAAAGTGATAGGCATGAACAATAAGGAGTACCGTCCGACGCTCTCTCAGCTGCGCACCTTCGTCACCATCGCTGAGAACAAGCACTTCGGCACGGCGGCCACGAAGCTGGGCATCTCACAGCCCTCCCTCTCGCAGGCCCTCGTCGCCCTGGAACAGGGACTGGGCATCCAGCTCATCGAGCGCTCGACCCGCCGCGTCATCGTCACGCCCGCCGGCGAGGAACTGCTCCCCTACGCCAAGGCGACGCTCGACGCCGCCGACGCCTTCCTCGCCCATTCCCGCGGCACCCACGGCACGCTGATCGGCCCGCTGACCATCGGCATCATCCCGACGATCGCCCCCTACGTCCTGCCCGGCCTGCTCACCGCCACCGCCGCGCAGTACCCGGAGCTGGAGCCGCGCATCGTCGAGGACCAGACCCGTCACCTCGTGCAGATGCTCCGCGACGGCCAGATCGACATCGCCGTCATGGCGCTGCCCTCCGAGGCCACCGGCGTCGCCGAGGTCCCCCTCTACAGCGAGGACTTCGCCGTCGTCGTCCCCGAGGGCCACGAGCTCGCCGGCCGCAAGGATCTCGGCCTGTCCGACCTCGACACCCTCGACCTGCTGCTTCTCGACGACGGCCACTGCCTCCACGACCAGATCGTCGATCTGTGCCGCAAGGCGGACCTCAACCCCACCGAGGCCGCCAACTCGGTCACCCGCGCCTCCTCGCTGACGACGATCATGCAGCTCGTCGCCGCGGGTCTCGGCGCCACCCTGGTGCCCGTGTCCGCGCTGCGCACCGAGTGCCACCGCCCGGGCCTGGCCACCGCCACCTTCCGTGACGACGTCACCGCCCAGCGCGAGATCGGCCTGGTCTACCGCAACTCCAGCTCCCGGGCGGAGGAGTTCCACGTGCTGGGCACCCTGGTGACCGCCGCCTTCGAGGAGGCGGTCTCCCCCACCGAGTGAGCCGCTAGCGTGCGTCCACCGGCAGCGCGCCGCCGGAGGCCTGGCGGTACATCATCGCCAGGGTGAGGAGGTACGCCGGGCCGAGGATGAGGAGCGCTAGACCCAGGGTGACCATCGCGCCGAGGAACATGACGATGCCGGCGACGAGGTTGAACACCAGCAGACGGCCGTAGTTGTTCAGGCCGGCGCGGAAGCCCTCCTTGATCGCCCCGCCGAAGCTGGCGCGGCGGTCGATGACGTACCAGATCATGAGCTGGGTCAGCGGGGTCACCAGCAGCGAGAGGACCACCGCCACGAGGAGCAGTCCCAGGACGACCCCGAGGAAGGAGAGGAAGTCGTCCTGCGAGGTCAGCTGGTCGACCGCGAAGAGCCCTCCTCCGAGGGCGACGGGCACCAGGATGACGGCCAGGACCAGCACCATGAGGAACTGGAGGAGGATGTAGAGGCCCACCGCGGGGCCGAGGTTGACGTTGCCGGTGAAGTCCCGGAAGCTCAGGTCCTGCTTGTCCACCTGGCGCAGTGCGCCGTGGTAGATGAGGACCGTCACCACGACCGAGGCCACTCCGTAGAGGAGCTGGAAGATCAGTCCCCCGGCGTTGAGACCGGTCTCCATCCCCGGGCTGAACTCCGCGGGGACCTGCCCGCCGGAGGTGGGGAAGAGGAACTCACCCACGGCGGACACGATGAGGCTGACCACCAGCAGGGCCAGCATGCCCAGGATCCAGATCTTCCAGTTGCGGAAGACCGCGCTGAAGGCCCAGCGCACGGCCGCCATCGCGTCGACACGGCCGGTGCCCTGCGGCTGGGTGCCGGCGGGCTGCCCGGCGCTGCCCCAGTCGGCCGCCCCGTAACCGGAGTAGCCGGAGTATCCGGCGTAGCCCGGCGCGTCCTCCGGGTGCGGGGTCGAGGGGTAGGAGGGGTAGGAGGGGAATCCGCCGTTCCCGCCGTCACCGGAATCTCCGCGGTTCTCCGGATGCTGGGACCGATCCCCGAAAGGATCGTGGGGGTTGGTCATCACTCTGACCTTTCTCATGTGGAGGAAATGCTGCAACCGGTCCCACGATAGAGCAGTTGCCGCGAGCCGGTAGGATGAGACGTCAGCCATGACTAACGCTTCTCCTTCCCCGATCACCCGGGACGCGCTGTACGAAATGCTCAGCGACGTCACCTTTGCCGACGAACGAGCTTTCCGACGCCGCCTGCACCGCGCCCGCTCCCCGCAAGCGCTGGAGGCGATCGCGAAGGATGTCCACCGCGCCGTCGAGAAGCGGCAGCTGATCGACATCGGCGTGCCGGAGATCACCTATCCCGAGACGCTGCCGGTGTCGGCGCGCCGCGAGGACATCGCGGAGGCGATCGAGAACAACCAGGTCGTCATCATCGCCGGTGAGACCGGTTCCGGTAAGACGACCCAGATCCCGAAGATCTGCCTCGACCTGGGGCGCGGCCGCCGCGGCCTCATCGGGCACACCCAGCCGCGCCGCCTCGCGGCCCGCACCGTCGCCGAACGTATCGCGGAGGAGCTGGGCCAGCCGATCGGTGAGACCGTCGGCTACGCGATCCGTTTCGACGACCGCGTCTCCCCCACCTCCGCCGTCAAGCTCATGACCGACGGCATCCTGCTCGCCGAGATGCAGCGGGACCGCTTCCTCAACGCCTACGACACGATCATCATCGACGAGGCGCACGAGCGTTCCCTCAACATCGACTTCATCCTCGGCTACCTCAAGCGTCTGCTGCCGAAGCGCCCGGACCTCAAGGTCATCATCACCTCCGCGACGATCGACCCGGAGAGCTTCGCGGAGCACTTCGCCGACGCCTCCGGCGAACCCGCCCCCATCATCGAGGTCTCGGGCCGCACCTTCCCCGTGGAGATCCGCTACCGGCCGATGGAGTTCGAACGCGACGGCAAGGTCGTCGACCAGGACCCCCTTGACGCGCTGTGCGAGGCCTGCGAGGAACTCATGCTCGAGGGCCCCGGCGACATCCTCTGCTTCTTCCCCGGCGAACGCGACATCCGTGACGCGATGGAGGCCATCGAGGGCCGCAAGTGGCGCGGCGTCGAGGTCACGCCCCTGTTCGGACGCCTGTCGAACCAGGAGCAGCACCGCGTCTTCGAGCCGCACTCCGGCCGCCGCATCGTCCTGTCGACGAACATCGCGGAGACCTCGCTGACGGTCCCCGGCATCCGCTACGTGGTGGACACCGGCACGGCCCGCATCTCCCGCTACTCGACGCGCAACAAGGTCCAGCGCCTGCCCATCGAGCCGATCTCGCAGGCCTCCGCCAACCAGCGTTCCGGCCGCTGCGGCCGTGTCGCCGACGGCATCGCCATCCGCCTCTACTCCGAGGAGGACTTCAACTCCCGCCCGGAGTTCACCGACCCGGAGATCCTGCGCACCAACCTGGCCAGCGTCATCCTCCAGATGGCGCTCATGCGGCTGGGCGACATCGCCGAGTTCCCCTTTGTCCAGGCCCCCGAGAACCGCGCCATCCGCGACGGTCTTCTCCTGCTCCACGAACTCGGGGCGCTGACCGACGAGGAACGCGACGGCCAGCCCGTGCTCACCCAGATCGGCCGCGACATCGCCCGCATCCCGGTCGACCCCCGCATGGCGCGCATGCTCGTCGAGGCCAACCGCCTGGGCGAGCTCGACGCCGTCATCGTCATCGTCGCCGCCATGACCATCCAGGACGTGCGCGAACGCCCCCTCGAGCAGCAGGCCCAGGCCGACCAGAAGCACGCCCGTTTCAAGGACACCACCAGTGACTTTCTCAGTTCGCTGAAGCTGTGGGACTACATCAACCAGTCCCGCGACGACCTCTCCGGCAACGCGTTCCGCCGCCGCATGAAGTCCGAGTACCTCCACTACATGCGCATCCGCGAGTGGTACGACCTGGTCCGCCAGCTCCGCGAGGTCACCCGCCAGCTCGGCTGGTCCACCCGGGCCGAGGTTGCCGGGGACCGCGCCGCCGACGCCATCCACCAGTCGCTGCTGTCCGGTCTGCTCTCCCACATCGGTGCCCGCGACGGCAACACCCGTGAGTTCAAGGGTGCCCGCGGCACCCGCTTCATGATCTTCCCCGGATCCTCCCTGGCCAAGAAGCCGCCGGAGTTCCTCATGGCCGCCGAACTGGTGGAGACGTCCCGCCTGTGGGCCCGCGACGTCGCCAAGATCGAGCCCGCCTGGGTGGAGAAGCTCGCCGGCCCGCTGCTCAAGCACCAGCACTCCGAGCCGTCCTGGTCCCGGAAGCGGGCCTCGGGCATCGCGCACCAGAAGTCGACCCTCTACGGCGTCACGA
>Ga0123329_1001229_pt1 | contig 24526 bp, 20 predicted proteins | sample BioC12SIPDNA_FD_89703 | JGI IMG/M metagenome (GOLD analysis project Ga0123329, IMG submission 89703) | Anaerobic biogas reactor microbial communites from Washington, USA - Biogas_R1_B C12 SIP DNA | ecosystem: Engineered > Bioreactor > Anaerobic > Unclassified | place: Washington, USA | collected...
CCCCTGCAAGGCCCGCGGAACCGAGGAGGAGCTTATGGCCGTATACCGTAACACGCGCGACGAGATCATCGAATGGATCGAGAGGATATTCGGCTCAGAGCCATGAGCAAGATATTCGTATACGACGAGAGGGACTGCGATCCCAGGAAGTGCACCTCGCGGAAGATGGTCAAGTTCCAGATGGCCAAGGAGTTGCCGAACCTCCGGTCCGCTCCCTACGGCCTTCTCGTCCTCGACCCCTTCGCGCCGAAGGCCGTCTCCCGCGAGGATTCGGAGCGCGTCCGAAACCACGGCATACTGGTCATGGACCTATCCTGGGAGAACGTGGAGAGTTTCCCGAAGGTGCGCCGGGACGCCGCGCACCGCGCCCTGCCTTACATGCTGGCCGCGAACCCGGTGAACTGGGGCAAGCCCATGAGGCTCACGAGCGCCGAGGCGGTGGCGGCGGCGCTCTACATCGTCGGTGAGAAGGAACAGGCGCATCTGGTGCTGTCCAAGTTCAACTGGGGGGAGCAGTTCATGATCCTGAACAGGGAGCCGCTGGAACGCTACTCGGCCGCCCTTACCAGCCAGGAGGTGGTGGGGATACAATGGGACTACTGCGAAAGGCCTGACCAGGACGGGGAAGGGTAAAAGTATCGAAACGATATTTGTAAATCTGCCCGGAAAGATACCTTGCTTCCCGACCGTTCCATTACACTAAACGCCTTAGGACCACGGAGAGATGGTTTTGGCCACAGATTACACTGACGAGGACATTGCCGCGCGCTGGGAGGAGTTCCTGGAGACGGAGGAGAACCGCCTAAAGTTGCTTGAGCTCACCGACAGGCTTCCCGACCTGAGGAGCCTGACCGTCACCTACTCGGAGATAGACCGCTTCGATCCCGACTTCGCCAGCTTCATCCTGAACCACCCTGACCGGGCGCTGAGCAAGGGGGAGGACATGATAAAGCGCCTCACCAACTCGGCGCGTTCCACGGCCAACGTGCATCTGCGCATCAAGGAGCTGCCCAGGGACAGCCGCATCGACATACGCGATCTGAGGAGCGAGCATCTCGGCAAGCTCCTGTCCGTGGAGGGCCTGGTGCGCAAGGCCACCGAGGTGCGCCCCCGGCTTATACTGGGCGTGTTCAGGTGCATGCGCTGCCCCGCCCGGATACTGGAGCCGCAGGAAGGACTGTTCTTCCGCGAGCCGATGGAGTGCTACAAGGAACAGGAGGGCTGCGGGCGCACGGCCGGAAGCACCAAGTTCCAGCTGCTGACCGAGGAATCGGTGTACGTCGACACCCAGAAGGTCGAGATGCAGGAGTCCCCCGAGGGGCTCAGGGGAGGGGCCCAGCCGGAACGTTTGACGGCCTATCTCGAGGACGACATGGCCGGGATAATATCCCCGGGGGACCGGGTAGTGCTTAACGGGGTACTGCGCAGCCAGCAGAAGGGAGAGCGCATCAAGTCCACGCTGTTCGACATAGACCTGGCCGTGGTCTCCATGGAGTTCGAGCAGCACGAGTACGAGGAGGTCGTGATCTCGGAGGAGGACGAGAAGATCATCCGGAAGGAAGCGGGGGACCCCGAGGTGTTCCGCAAGATAGTCGGCTCCATCGCCCCGGCCATACACGGGTACGACGAGGTGAAGGAGAGCATAGCCCTGCAGCTCTTCGGCGGAACGGCCAAGCTCCTGGAGGACGGAACGAAGATCAGGGGCGACATACACATACTGCTGGTGGGCGACCCCGGCGTCGCCAAGTGCGTCACCGGCGACACCAAAGTGCTAATGGGCGACTGCTCCGAAAGGAACATCAAGGAACTGGTGGACCATTGGCTATCGGTGAACGAGGTCAAGGAGGTGGATGATGGGGAGTACGCCGAGGCAGACTTCGAGGTAATGACCTTCAGCAGGAACGCCCGCATAGAGAGGGGAAGGGCGGTGCGGGTATGGAAGCGCGACTCGCCCCGGCGCCTGGTCAGGTTCACCACGGAGAGCGGCAGGACGCTCACCGTCACCCCCACCCACCTGCTGTTCGTGCAGAACGCCTACTTCCTTGCCCAGCGGCCGGCGGACCTCATCAGGGAAGAGGCCTTCCTGGCCGTTACCTCCGAGGAGAGCCCCGACGGTAACTTCTGCGGCTTCGACCGCGGCTTCGGCTGGGACCGGGTGGTGAGGAAGGAGGACGTCAAACGCGAGGAGGCCTTCGTTTACGATATCGAGGTGGAGGACACTCACATATTCGTTGCCAACGGAATAATATCGCATAACAGCCAGATCCTGCGCTACATGTCGGACATGGCCCCCCGGGGAATATACGCCTCCGGCAAGAGCTCCTCGGCCGCCGGTCTCTGCGTGGCGCCGGAATCGCTCATAGAGGTGGATGGTCAGCCGCAGCCAATAGGGGATTTCGTGGAATCGCGCATGCGCTCCCCCCTGGAGATGGAACCGGGGGTATGGAGGCAGGACGCCCGCGTCAACGGGATCGCCACGGTGTCTGCCGATCGTCATATGGATGTCCGACCGGCGATCTCCTTGTTCCGCCTGCGGACCCCTTCATTTCTTGTGGAACTCTCCACCGAGGCTGGTAACAGCGTCCGGGTCACCCCCGAGACCATGGTCCGGGTAAGGAAGGGGCCTCATGACCGGTGGGTCAAAGCGTCAGACATCTCCGTCGGGGATGCGGTGCTCCAAGCACCATCTGGCTCCCCCGGGGGCGAGGTCTGTCCGAGCAAGGTGGCAAGCGTCAGCGAGGTGCGCGAAGGGCTGCCCCCGCACGTGTACGATCTGACGGTCGAGGGGGCGCACAGCTTCGTGGCCAACGGATTTCTGGTGCACAACACCGCCGCCGCTGTCAAGGACGAGTTCGGGGACGGGCGATGGACGCTGGAGGCCGGGGCGCTGGTGCTTGCCGATAAAGGTCTCGCGGCCATAGACGAGCTGGACAAGATGACCGACCAGGACCGGTCCTCCATGCACGAGGCCATGGAGTCCCAGCGGGTCAGCGTGGCCAAGGCCGGAATAACCGCCTCCCTTCAGTGCCGCTGCTCCATGCTGGGGGCGGCCAATCCCAAGCTCGGGCGTTTTGACGACGCCGAGCCGCTGGCCACGCAGATCAACATGCCCCCGGCGCTCCTGTCCCGTTTCGACCTGATATTCGCGCTCACGGACAAGCCCAACGCTGTCAAGGACCAGAGGATCGCCGAGCACATACTCAAAGGCCACGTGCGCGGAGAGCTTCGCAACGTGCCCAATCCCGAGTCTATAAAGGGCATAGACTACCAGCGCATCATGGAGGACACCAACTCGCTGCGCCCCATATATGACCGGGAGTTCATGCGCAAGTTCGTGGCCTACGCGAAAAGATACACGCCGGTGCTGACGGACGACGCAAGGCAGATGATAGTCGACAAGTACCTCTCCATCAGGAAGCTCGGGGAGAAGGCCGGCTCGTCCGTGCCCATAACGGCAAGGCAGCTGGAGGCCTTCATCCGCCTGTCGGAGGCTTCCGCCCGAATACGCCTCTCCCCCATAGTGGAGGCGGAGGACGCCGACCGCGCCATCAAGATAGTCGAGCACTACCTGAAGAAGATGGCCTCGGACGAGGGGACCATAGACGTGGACAAGCTGATGACCGGCACCACCCGCAACGAGAGGAACCGCATCTCCCTGGTGCGGCAGCTGATACACGAGCACTCCGACCCCTCGTCGGGCGCTTCGGAGATCACCCTCATTCAGAGGGCTGCCGACCGCAACCTGACGGAGGCGGAGCTCAAGACGGCCATCAGCAAGCTGAAGCAGAACGGGGACATATACGAGCCGCAGGCCGGCCACTACAAGCTGACGTCCCTCAACTGAGGAAAGGTTTATCATCATGCCCTCAGACTCAGGTGCGATGAGCGATATTCGGGTGAAGGTTCACAAGCGCGGAGGGGACGTGCTCATCGCAGCCTGCGACAGCGGCCTGGTGGGCCGAAAGCTCGTGGACGGGGAGCTGCGCCTGGAGGTCAGCGACGAGTTCTACGGGGGCGACCGCGGGGGCGAGGAGATGCTGCTGAACCGCCTATCCCTGGCCACCATGGCCAATCTGGTGGGCGAGGAGGTCTGCCGCATCGCCGCCGAGCACGATTTCATAGACCGGGAGTGCGTGATGACCATCGAAGGCGTTCCGCACGCCCAGATGTTAAGGTATTGAGATGTCTTTCTGTGTAAAGTGCGGGGCCGAGGGCCCCACGTACCGTTCTCTTTGCGAGTCCTGCTTCCTGCAGGGAAAGGTATTCACCACCCTCCCTGACCACGTGGACGTGTTCCAGTGCGGCCACTGCGAGGATTATCTGCTGGACGGGAAATGGCTGAGCATCGAGACCCGCGAGGAGGTGGCCGAGAAGGCCACCGAGCTGGCGCTGCAGATCAGCAAGGATGCCGAGCCCCTGCACGTCACGCTGCACGGGGAGAGGATAGACGAGGCGAACTATCATGTCGGCATGACCATAGCCATGTCCGTGGAGGGGTTGGACGTCAACGAGGCCAGAACGACGATAGTCCGCTTCAAGAACACCTCCTGCCCCCGATGCAACAAGCTGATGGGCAACTATTACGAGGGAACGCTGCAGATACGAACGCGGGACCGCAAGATGCCCGAGGACCTGCGCGAGGAGATAATCGAGCGGGTGGACAAGATGATGCAGGAGCACACCAGGGACAACCGGGAGCTCTTCATATCCAAGGTCAACCGGCTGACCACCACGCACGGCGGGGTGGACGTGGTGCTGTCATCTTCCGCGGTGGGCAAGAACATCGCCCACGAGCTGGCCGACCAGTACGCCGCCGAGGTCAAGGAGACCGCCAAGCTGGTCACCCAGAAGCAGGGCAAGGACCTGTACCGCGTCACGTTCCTGGTGAGGCTGCCCGCCTACCGCTTCGGGGACATCGTGCGCCACGACGGCAAGCTCCACCTGGTCGGAGCGCTGCGCGCCAACTCCACCAAGATCACCAACCTGAAGACCTCCCAGTCCCTCATGGTCAGCAACAGCGACATGACCTCCGCCAAGGTGGTCGGCCGCAGGGAGGACATCCTGGACGCGGTGGTGGTTGCCGAAACGGACCGCGAGGTGCAGGTCATGCACCCCGCCAGCTTCAAGGTGTTCGACCTGCGGAAGCCGCCGAAGTTCCAGCGGAAGGGCGACACCGTCAAGGTCTTCCAGCTCGATGAGGAGTTCTACCTCCTGCCGCTGCAGGGCTGATCCTCAGGACACCATCTCCTTTCTCCGGAACAGGTACATCCCCAGCGCCAGGCATATCAGGACGTACCCGCCCATGACGGCCAGGGACCCCCCTATGTCCGGGTAATAGGTCCAGTACTCCATGAACTCCCCGTTTCCCAGCGATATCGAGTCCACGAGGTCCGTTGGATACGGCGAGATCATGATGTAGCTTATGACGTGCCCGCAGAAGGTCAGCACGAACCAGGGCTTTATGCTGCCCGCGGGCAGCAGCTGCGCTATCATCGGGAGTATCATGAACAGGGTGAAGAAGGTCAGGACAAGGGAACCAGTGGATCCCTTGAAGACCGAGGATATCAGGAAGCCCAGGGCCGCCGCCGCGGCGCCGTAGGCGCAGGCCAGAAGCATCGAGTACAGCGAAAGGAGGGTGCCCCCGCCGGTCATGGCGAAGACCAGCGCCGCGGCCACCCCGTAATAGACCACGAGCATCAACACGATTATTCCCAAGGTTGAGAGGTACTTCCCGACGAAGATGGTGGACCTCTTCACCGGGTTGGGGAACAGCAGATAGCCGGTTCGCGATTGGAACTCGGACACTATGGCGTCCCCGGCGAACATGGTGGCCCCTATGATCACCAATATCTCCACCCAGGACACGAAGGCCGACATGTAGCCGGCCGGGTCATCCGTGGGGTCCACCCCCAGGAGCAAGGGCAGGGCGAAGGTAAGCCCCAGCAGCAAGGCCTCCAATATCACCAGTCCCAGCAGCCGCTTGGAACGGAGATGCTTGAGCACGTCGTACTTGGCCACCGTGACCATCTGCTGCAGGTCCGACGGCAGCCGTTCCCGGTTGTTGACAACGCTGGCAGCTTCCATCATATCACCTCGACTCCATGATCAGCGACATGTAGAGCGACTCCAGGGCCAGGCCGGACTCCTTGAACGAGACCACCATGAGGCCCAGGTTCTGCAGTTCGATCAGAAGGCGGGCCTGGGCGTCCTCCTCCCCCTCGAAATCCAAGGAGAAGGAGAGGTCCCCGGTGACGGCGAAGCCCTTCACCCCCGGCACGGCTCGCAGCCGGTCGAACATGTCCGGCGTCAGAGGACGCAGGGTGCGCACATCGATCTTCCTGGCCTTGACCTCGTCAAGAAGGTCGGCCACGCTTCCCGATCTAAGGAGCCTGCCGCGGTTGATGAGGGAAACGTCGGTGCATATCTCCTGCACCTCGTTCAGCAGGTGGGAGGACATGAGCACGGTGACGTCCAGCTTGTGCAGCTGCTTCAGTATGTCCCGCACCTCCACCATTCCCCTCGGGTCGAGGCCGGATGTCGGCTCGTCCAGTATGATCACCGAAGGTTGCGAAAGCAGGGCCTGCGCGATCGCCAGGCGCTGCTTCATGCCCTTGGAGAACTTGCCCACCCGCTTCTCCCGCCAATCGGTCAGCTTGACCAGGTCGAGAAGGTCCCTTCCCCGGTTGGTGGTCTCGCAGGATGACAGGCCGCGAAGCTCGCCCAGATAATGGAGCGTCTCCATGGGCGTGAGGTAGGGATAGAACTCGGGCGTCTCCACCACCGCGCCGACGTCGGCAAGGGCGGTCTTGGGGTCCTCCATCACGCTCACCCCGTTTATGTAGGCCCTCCCGGAGGTGGCCGAGAGCATGTTGGTGACGATCTTGATGGTGGTGGTCTTCCCCGCGCCGTTGGGTCCCAGGAAGCCCATGAAGGAGCGCCTGGGAACGTTCAGGTCCAGGGCGTCCACCGCCCGGAACCCTCCTCCGTAAACCTTGGTCAGGCCGTGGACCCGAATGGGTGTGTCCATGTGGATCGGACTATGATTCGTCACTCGCTATAATATGTTAATCGTGGGTACAGGCCAAGGATTAATTCCCCCTGCGCCTATCCAGATAGCTAGATGTACCCGTCATCGCTGATCGAGGAGACGGTGGTCCGGCTTCTCCGGGATTCCGAGTGCCGCCTGCCGCCGGACGTCCACGCCGCCCTGCGTGGCGCACTGGACAAGGAAACGGAGGAGATGCCGCGCTCCCAGCTCCTGGCCATACTGAGCAATGTGGACATGGCGGCGGAACGCTCCGTTCCCATGTGCCAGGACACCGGTCTGCCGGTGTTCTTCGTTCGCGGGCGCTGCGACCACCGCGTCCTGGAGGCGATACGCAAGGGCGTGGCCAGGGCCACCGAGGAGATACCGTTGCGCCCGAACAGCGTGGACCCCGTCTCCCGGCAGAACTTCGGCGGGAACCTGGGGAACGGCATGCCCCCGGTGCACGTGGAACCGGCCGACACCGGGCATCTTGACCTGGCGGTGCTCCCCAAGGGCGCCGGCTCGGAGAACTGGAGCGCCCTGCGCATGCTGAACCCCTCCGAGGGGATGGAGGGGGTGCGCCGCTTCGTCATAGAGTGCGTGGTGAACGCCGGCTCCCGCCCCTGCCCTCCAGTGGTGGTCGGGGTGGGCATCGGGGGAACCGCGGACATGGCCTGCGCGCTGGCGAAGAAAGCGCTGCTGAGGAGGCTGGGCTCGAGGAACGGCGATGACGCGCTGGCCTCATTGGGATCAACCCTGCTGTCGCAGATCAACTCCCTCGGCCTGGGTCCCATGGGGCTCGGCGGTTCCACCACCTGCCTCGGCGTTCTCATGGAGAAGGCGCATTGCCACACGGCCAGCCTTCCGGTGGCCGTCTCGCTGAACTGCTGGGCCGCCCGGAAGGCCTTCGCCAGGGTCTATCCGGACGGCCGGGTCAGGTTCTCCCAGGAGGGGTTCGATTGAGCGTCAGGGAGATCAGGGCCCCCCTGGACGAGAAGGAGGCGCGCTCCCTCAGGGCCGGGGACATCGTCTCGCTGAGCGGGGAACTGCTGACGGCAAGGGACGAAGCGCACATGCGCATACTGGTAATGTTGAGGGACGGGCGCGGTATACCGTTCCGCCTGGAAGGCGCGGCCATATACCATTGCGGGCCTATCATGCGTTCCGACGAGGGATGGAAGGTGGTGGCCGCAGGGCCGACGACGAGCGCCCGCATGGACCGCCTGGCCCCGGAGGTGGTGCGCCAATGCCATCCCCGCCTGATGATCGGCAAGGGCGGAATGTCCTCCGAGACTCTGGAGGCGATGAAGGAGGTGGGGTGCGCGTATCTGGCCTTCCCGGGCGGGGCGGCGGTGCTGGCCGCCCAGGCCCTCCCGGAGGTGCTGGAGGTGCACTGGGAGGACCTGGGCATGCCCGAGGCGGTATGGCGCATGCGCGTGGAGGGCATGGGGCCGCTGGTGGTAGCCATGGACTCGCACGGGCGCTCCCTCTTCAAAGAGGTCGAGGACGCGGTAAGGAAAAGATCAGTCCTTCTCTGAATCGTCGCGGTCCAGCAGCTCAGGCTTGCGGCGGACCTTGTGGTTCACGTATATCCCGATGACGAGCAGCATTATGGAGACCGTCAGGCCGATGACCATGAGGGAATGCGCCAGGTCCAGGCCGAGAATGAACGACTGGGTGTTGTTGGCGCTGTCGTACTCCATGTCCAGGTCCAGCTCTCTCACCTCGAAGGGGTTGAGGCCTACGTTCAACGTCTTGGTAAGGAAGCTGTCCTTGCTGAACGTAATGGTGTATGAGCCCGAGGGCACCTGGGAAAAGGAGTAGTTGCCGTCCCCGTCCGTTACCGTCTCGGCGGTGAACAGGCTGCTGGACAGCTTCACGCTGACACCTTTCAACCCGCTCCCGTCGTACTCTACCTTGCCGCTCAGCTCCGCCGGCTGCTCGATCAGGACGAAGTCCATATCCACGGTCTCCCCGCGTACCATGACCACCGGGACGCCCTGGCCGGAATCATAGTATCCGACCTTGCTGGCCATGACGGTGTACACTCCCGGCTGTACTTTATCGATCTCGTACCTCCCCAGAGGGTTGACGGAGACGTTGGAATAGGTGTTGTCCGAATTCTTCAAGGTCACCGTGGCCGAGTAGACCGGGGTGGTGCCGTTGGTCACGTACCCGGTGAGCCTGCAAAGCAGTTCGTTCATGGTGAAGTTGAGACGGACGGCCTCCCCGTTCTTCACCAGCACGTTGGCATAGGTGATGTTCGCGGAATAGTTGATGTAATGCGCCGTGACGTTGTACAGCCCGGACCTGAACGCCCCCGGCATTGTGTAATTGCCGTCGGCCCCGGTGGTGGCCTTGAAGGACTCCAGGGTGGTCACGTTAACCGCCCTGATCTCCACGCCGGGGAAGACCGCCCCGGTCCCGTTGACCACCTGGCCATGTATGTCCGTCCCGTTGATGCCGGACGAGCAAGCCCGGTCCGGAACGTAGGCAGTACATAGGACCAGGGCCAATGCCAACAACAACACGGATAGCCTGCGCATGCGAATAGTGCAAGGTCGAAGCATGGATTTAACATTAATCAGGGAAGGACACTCGCAGCCCCCCGCTCTCCCCGGTCACCGAGGCCAGGAACATGACCCGGAAGGCAAGGAGAAGGGAGCAGGACCGCAACCCCCTCTCCCTCCAGCGCAGCACGTCATCCATGTCGAACCATCTCCCCCCGCTGGTACGGGCCTCGATGAACAGCCTGCCATCTCGCAGCACGTGGCGCTGGTGGGTCAGCTCCGAGGCGATCTCGTCGATGAAGCTCCCGCCGCCGGCGGACAGCTCCGAGCGCAGGAAGGCCATGCCCTCCCTCTCCTCGTCCTCAAGGAATGGCGGCACATCCTCGGCCCTCATCCTGTCCAGCATCGCCAGCGGTAAGAACAGCCCGGTCCCCGCCTCCATGGACAGCAGCGGGGGGCTCCTTCCGGCGGAGGTCATGGCCGCCCAGGACAATCTGAGGAGATCGGGGCCGATCGCCCGCTCCACACAGTGGCGCAGGGAAAGAAGTTCCGTGCGCATATCCTTCCCTATCGGCCATATCACCGCCTCAGGCGGTTCCCACAGCCCGGGGGACGTCTCCCTCCAGCCCTCCTGAAGCACGTAACGAAGCTCCAGCAAGCGGTCCTCGTCCAGCTCGTCCAGCATGTGGTGCAGGATGTGGGCGAAAGCGGTCACCGCCCCCTCGTGCCCCTTGCGGGGCGGCAGATCGGCGGCATTCACGCATGCACCGTAGGCCCTGGACCCAAGGGCCATGCTCGCCAGCATGTCCTCCGGGTCCTCGGCCGCCCGGCCCCACTCCTTCCAGGGCAACATGGCCCCCCTCTCTCCGAAGATGAACCAATCCATCCATGCACCGTAACTCATTTCCGTTTCGCCCTTCTTAAAACCTGCGTTGCCCTATCATTTTCGATCATCCGATGGTAAGTTAATTATAACCCGGCAACAGATAGAATCCGCTTTTCGAAGGTCAGATCATGCAGAAGGTGAAGAGGAAGGCTAGCAAGCAGGAGGTGCTCTCCCTGCTCGACCCGCTCATCGCGGAATGGTTCGACTCGCGGTTCGAAGGTCTCACGGAACCGCAATCCTATGCCATTCCCCTGATACACGAGCGCAAGAGCGTGCTGGTCTCGTCCCCTACCGGTTCCGGTAAGACGCTCACAGCCTTCACCTCGATCATCAACGAGCTTTTCAAGTACTCCCAGGAAGGCACTCTGGAGGACCGCATCTACGCCGTGTACGTGTCCCCCCTGAAGGCCTTGGCCAACGACATCAACAAGAATCTGGAGGAGCCGCTGGCTCAGATGAACGAGATGGCCAGGCAGAAAGGGCAGGAATTCCCCAAGCTGCGCGTGGGCGTTCGCTCCGGGGACACCTCCCAGTCGGAAAGGCAAAAGCAGCTGCGCAAGCCGCCGCACATATTCATCACCACCCCGGAATCGCTGGCGCTCGTTCTGGCCGCCCCGAAGTTCCGGGAGAAGTTCTCCCGGGTGGAGTACGTGATAGTGGACGAGATACACGAGATATGCGACTCCAAGCGCGGGGTGCATCTCTCCCTGACCCTGGAAAGGCTGCAGGACCTGTGCTCCAGCCCCATCACCCGCATAGGACTGTCGGCCACCCTGGCGCCCATAGAGGACATCGCCTCCTACCTGGTCGGGTACCAGGACGGGAAGGTGAGGCAGGTGGAGCTCATCGAGGTCCTGACGAAGCGGAACCTGGACCTGGAGGTGGTCTGCCCTACCGAGGACATGACGGCGCTGCCGTACGAGATCGTCAACGCCCGCATGTACGACGGACTTCGCGACATGGTGCAGGCTCACCGCACTACGCTCATATTCACCAACACCCGCTCGGGCACGGAGCAGGTGGTCTACAAGCTTCGGGAAAGGGGCATCGAGAGCATAGAGGCCCATCACGGGTCACTGGCCAAGGAGACCCGCCTGGACGTGGAGGACCGCCTGAAGCGCGGGGAGCTGCGCTGCGTCGTTTCGTCCACGTCCCTGGAGCTGGGCATCGACATAGGTTCGGTGGACCTGGTGTGCCAGATCGGCTCGCCGAAGAGCGTCGCCAAGGGTTTGCAGCGCATAGGGCGCTCCGGCCACTCCGTGGGGAAGACCCCCAAGGGCCGCATGATGGTCCTGGATCTGGACGATCTGGTGGAATGCGCCGTGCTGTGCCGGGCGGCGCATCGACGGAACATAGACAGGGTGAGCATCCCGGAGAACGCCCTGGACGTTCTGGCGCAGACGCTGGTGGGCATGTCGCTGGAGAGGCGCTGGACCGTCGACGAGGCGCTGGGCATGGTGCGCGGCTCGTACTGCTACCGCAACCTTTCCCGGGAAGAACTGGTGCAGACCCTGCGCTACCTGGGTAGCAAGGACGCCTTCGAGGGCGTCTACTCCAAGCTGTGGTACGACCCCGAGGAAGGCGTCTTCGGCAAGAAGAAGGGCGCGCGCATGATATACTTCCTGAACCTGGGCACCATACCCGAGGAGGCCTCGTACAAGGTGTTCAACGAGCGCGGGGCCCTTGTCGGCGACCTCTCCGAGAAGTTCGTGGAGCGCTTGAGCATCAAGGACGTGTTCATTCTGGGAGGTCGGCCGTTCGAGCACGTGCGGGCCAAGGGCATGCGCGTTTACGTCCGTTCCGCGCCAGGGCGCAAGCCGACCGTCCCCTCTTGGACGGGGGAGATGCTGCCCCGCTCATTCGACCTATCCATGGAGATCGCCCGGTTCCGCGGGGAGATGGGGTCAAAGCTGGAGGAACCGGAGGGGGACGTGGTCCAATGGCTCATGGACAACTTCTCCATCGATCACGGTTCCGCTCTGTCTTTGCTGCACTACTTCAAGGAGCAGGAGGCGGCGGTCGGGATACCCAACCAGCGCCGCCTGCTCGTGGAAGGCTACCTGGACCGCCAGGGCAACAGCGGGCTCATATTCCACTTCCCCTTCGGCCGCAGGGTGAACGACGCCCTGTCGCGCACCTACGCGTTCCTGCTGACGCAGCGCATGGGTTGCAACGTCTCGGTGTCCATATCCGACGATTCCTTCCTTCTCGTATCCCCGAAGCGCATAGACCTGAACCTCGTTCGGGGGCTGGTCCGCTCCGGCGAGATGCGCGGAATACTGCGCCGGGCGGTCAAGGACTCCGAAATATTCAAGCAGCGCTTCAGGCACGTGGCCGCCCGCTCCTTCATGGTGCTCAGGAACTACAAGGGCCGCGAGGTCTCCGTTAACCGTCAACAGGTCCGCTCGCAGTATCTCCTGGACTACCTGGCATCCCTCGATTCAGTGCCGGTGATAGAGGAGACCTACCGCGAGGTCCTGGAGGATGTCATGGACATACAGAAGGCCGAGCTGATAGTCCGCTCCATGGAGTCCGGGGAGATGGTCCTGGACACCGTTCCCTATTCCCCGGTGCCGTCCCCCTTCGGGCACAACATCGTGCTGGCCGGAATATCGGACATAGTTATGATGGAGGACCGCTCGTCCCTGTTGCGGGAGCTGCACCGCAAGGTCCTCTCCAAGGTGCTGGGGGACGAGCAGAGGTTCCAGTTCGATGATGAGAGGGTGAGCGCCCACTACCGGGAGAAACGGGGCATAGCCGAGGACAAGCAGGGCCTCATGGACCTGATCGCCCGGGCCGGCCCCCTGCACGTGTTCCGCGAGAAGGGCAGGAGCGTCTACCCCTACTGCCGCCCGTCAAGGGAGCAGGTGGACGAGTGGGCGTCCGAGCTGCTGGCCGAGGGCCGGATATCCTCGGTGTACCTGGATGACGTTCACTACGTGGCGACGGAACAGCTGCCCACGTACGCCTCGCTGGGCAAGGCCGCCGAGGCCGAGGGGGAGGAGAGGGCGGCATTGGCCCTCTTGGACGTCGGGCGAACGTCCTCGGAGCTGGAAGGCCTTCTGGACCGGAACCGGGAGGAGGTCGGCAAGGTACTGCGCTCCCTGGAGTCCAAGAACCTGGTGGGACGGGTCTCCTATGACAAGGGGCGCTTCACCTATCGCGCCCGCTCCATCGAAATGATGCCGAGGCAGAAGGCCGTGGACGCCGCCCTGCTCAGACACCTGGACCTGTGGGCCCCGGCCACCTCCGACGAGGCGGCCTTCGCCCTGCACCTGCCCGAGCCGGAGGTGAGCGGCGCTCTCCGGCAGATGGCCGAGGGCGGGCTGCTGGAGGAGGGGCGCTTCATCGTTGGCGAGAGGGAGCAGTACATGCTCAAGAGGGACCATCTCCGGCTGAAGCACGGTTCGGAGGTTTTCGACCATCGCACGGTGGACGGTTACCAGAGGTCCAAGCTGGAGCGCAGGTTCGACAGCATCGAGGAGTGCGTGCGCCACTTCGGGGGCATGGGGCTTCTCTACGATATATGGCGCCGGGTGGACGACTTCAGCCTTGACGAGTGGAAGAAGCTCCGGGAGAGCGACCGAGTGCTCAGCGGGCGCTTCGTGCGCGGCCGCGTCCGTTACATACTGAACGAGGACGCCCCCCTGTACGTGAAGGCCTACCGCGATCTCGCCCCGAACGTGATGGACGGCCGGGTGCTGCAGAGGATCAGGGACCTGGGAGGGGCGAGCATGCGAGAGCTGGCGAGGGACATGCCGGATGCCAAGGAGTCCATAAAGGACTCGCTGGACCGCCTGGACCGCAACATGTACATCGTGCGGAGGTACGAGGACGGGGAGGACTGGTCGCGGGAGAACATCTACCTGGCGATAGACGTTCCAGATCACAATGGAGAACCGGTGGACGAGCTGGTGCGCCGCTTCGTCAGCACCTACGGCCCGGTGCCAGCCATGGCGGTCAGGATGCACACCGGCCTCTCTCCATACGAGGTGGACGAGGCCCTGGACCGCCTGGGCGTGGAAAGGGTGACCGTGGGGGAGGCGGCGTTGGAGATGCTGCTAATGCCCGAGGAGCTGGAGGCCCTCCGCTCCTTCGTCCCAGGGGCAGAGGAGTGGAGCGTGGTCAGCCTTTACGATCCGACGGCGCAGCCGCGCTGGGCGGATATCAACGCGCGCTTCGGGGATTCATGGGTGTTCCCGGTGCTGCGGGACGGCCAGGTGGTCGGCGGGGTGGAGAAATGGGACGCTGGCGGGTGCGTGGACATCCGCGCCATAGACCTTGACGAGCCCGCGTTCCTGCCGGAGGCGCTGAGGGCGCTGGACCGGCTTCTGGCCTTCCAGGCCTCCCAGGGCCTGGACATGGTCCGGGTCAAGGAGGTGCTCGGCGTTCCCGCGGAAGAGGTGCAGGGCGATGCCGCGGAGGCGTTGCGCGACGCGGGATACGTGCGCATGGAGGGCATGTGGACCCGGGGAGGCATCGACCGCCAGTTCAGCAAGGAGGAGCTGCTGCGCTTCGCCATGCGCCGCCAGGGGCTGCTGCCCAAGGAGGCCTACCCCAACGTTCTGGAGGGGGTAAAGCACACCGGGGGCTTCAGGGGAGACCCGGCGGCCTTCGCACGCTGCCGGGTGAAGGTGCCGCTGAAGCGCCTGGTGGAGCAGGGGCTGCTGTACTCCGTCACCGGCCTTCCGGAGCAGATGATGTACACCAGCATGCGATACGCGTCGCTGTTCCGGGACGCCAAGGGAAGGAGCCTCAGCGATGACGCCAAGGCCATGGTCAGAATGCTGGAGAGGAACCTGCCCATGCCCCGGAGGGCCTTCTTCGAGCGGTCCGTGCTAGGGCCGTCCAGGACCCAGGAGGCCCTGCGGGAGCTCAACAAGGCCACGGCCATAGCTTACGGCCGCGGCAACCGCATTACGCTGGTCCCCTCTTCCGGCCTCACGGTCGAGGAGGCCAGGCTGGAGCATCTCCGGCTGCTGTTCCGCAACTTCGGCGTGTTCACCGCCGAGAACCTGTCCCGCTACCTGCGCCTGGAGATACCGATGCGCGAGCTGCGCTCCCTCCTGTCCAGGCTCACCGAGGACGGCTTCCTGTGCAAGGGGTTCCTCGAAAGGGGCGGGGACGCCGTGCACTGGGTGCTGAAGGAGGACCTGGACACGCTGGACAAGGAGGTGGCGGACCGCGAGCTGGTGATGTACCAGTTCGACAACATGGCCCATTACCTCTACGACGAGGTGAGGGAGAGGTGCGGGGGCATGGGCAGCCTGGTGATGCGCGGCCCTCACATCATAGGGTGTTTCCGATCCAAGCACAGCGGCAAGGACCTGACGATAATCGACCTTCAGGGAGGGAAGGAGGCCAAGGCCGTGCTTAAGGACTTCGTCTCCGATATGGGATGGACGGTGCGGGGGAAGGCCTCCAAGGAGATCCCGGACTGGGAGATCCAGGAGTTCCTGGGAAAGGTCATGGGAACGGATGACTGAGCTACTTCCTCTCCCGGGCGATGATCATCTCGGCCACCTTCTTTCCGGACAGCAGCATGCCGCCGAATATCGGGCCCATGCGCGGCGCGCCCATGACGGCGTTGGAGGCCATGCCGCACACGTACAGGTTTTTGTAGACCTCCGAGGTGTTCTCCACCGTCATCTGCTCCCCCATCTCGGCCCACATGCTCTTCTCCCCCTCTATCTGGCCGGTTGGGGTGTTCAGGCGCCCAACCTTCCTCTGCACCACGTGCACCACCTCGGCGGGGTGACCGGTGCCGTCTATTACGTACTTGGCGCGCACGCTCAGCGGGTCCACGTGCAGCCCGGCGACCTCCACCATAGAGGAGTTTATGACCACCCCGCAGATGCTGTCCTGGCGTATCATTACGTCCTCCACGGACACGGTGTTGTAGAGCCTGGCGCCGGCAGTGACCGCCGCGGCGATGAGCTTGGCCGACGATTCCACGGAATCGGCGGTGTAGTATCCGTCCCCAGCGTCCCTGAGGCGGACGCCTATGTCCTCCAGCAGGGACTTGCTCCCCTCCTGCACCACTATGATGGGGAAGGTCATGCCCCCGCCCCACATGCCCCCGCCGGGGGTGAGCTTCCTCTCGAATATGACCACCCTGAGACCCGCCTCGGCCAGGAAGCGAGCGGCCGTGAGCGAGGACGGCCCGGCGCCGGCGATGACCACGTCGACGTCCACGTTCTCCAGGAACTCCTCGGTGTACCTCTCCACAATCTTGCGCGTGACCAGAACCTCATCTATCTCCATCTGAATACCTCTCGTCCCTAGGGCCGAACGGTTGAGGTAAAGAACATTTTTTATTTATACCATGCCCGAACACCGACCGAACCTGCGGGCGCATCGGAGCAGTCATACGCGGCGGCCCGCAAAAATACATTCCTGGTCGCCGGTCCAGCGATATCTTTAAGAATCGTTAAGATATTGATTGGGCAATGAAGATACCGTGCGAGCTGATCGTCTGGTATGTGCTGCCTTCCATACGGCGTGAGTTGGCCAGGGAGCTGGTTCAGAAGCACCATCTGAGCCAGGCGGAAGTGGCTCGCAGGTTCGGTGTGACCGACGCCGCCATATCCCAGTACCTCAAGTCCAAGCGGGGGACCAACAAGGAGCTGGAGAACAGCGACAAGTACGAGGACTTCAAGCGGGAGGTCGAGATGTCCGCCATCCGCATCATAAACGGGTCCGACATAGTGGTGGAGACCTGTCGCGTTTGCGAGATGGTCAAGAAGAGCGGCATGCTTGTCGGGATATACGAAACGCAGACCGGCCTGCGGGCTCCCGCCTGCGTCTGTCCCCAGTTCGACTGATCATCGACCGTAGGCGTAGTAGATGTACTCCTGGGCGTAGCCTGCCCAGCGCCCGAACCGCTCCCTGGACAGCCCGCTCACCTTTCTGTAGCTGCCCTCCATGCCGTACATTTCGGCCATGGCCTTCCTTATCCGCACGTCCACCGGGAACGCCTCCAGGTGATCGAGCGAGAACACGCTGACGCAATCGGCCACCTTCGGGCCGATTCCCGGCAACCTGACCAGCTCCCTGGCGCATTCCTCGTATCCCATGGAGGCCAGCCCGGAGAAATCTATCTCCTCCCGGTAGGCCATTCTCGCCAGTTCGATGAACCTCCCGCTCCGGTACCCAAGGCCGCAGCCTCCGGCCCTCTCGCAGCGGTCCAGCAGCTGCCCGGGCGTGGGGAAGGCGTGGTATCCATCCATCTCCGTGCCGAAGGTGCGGCACACGCGCTCTATCATCCCCTGTATGCGCGGGATGTTGGCGTTGGTGGCCAGAACGTAAGAGGCCATGCACTCCCAGGGGTCCTGCCGTACCAGACGCAGCCCCCGGTACCTCTGGAAATAGGAGCGCAGGCGATCGTCCCGACCAAGCTCCCGGTACAGCGCCTCCAGGTCGTCATCCCTGCGGAAGTACCGACCGAACCGCTCGTCGCTCATCCCCGAGACGCTTACCCCCTCCCCGTCCTGGTGAAGGGTGACCATCCTGCCGTCCACCACGCCCTTCCACTCGTCGCCGTGCTTGCGCCAGCGGAACACCTGCCCGCAGCCCAGGGTGTGGTCCAGGTCCAGGATCATGGGGCTCGCTTCGCCACCAGCACTATCATGTCGCTTCTCTCTGTGAACGGGGAGAGATGCCAGTCCCCATAGGTCTCCAGCACCTCCAGGCCGCAGGAGGCCATCAGCTCCACCAGCTCCTCTCTTTCCAGGTAGCGCATGGTGAAGCAGGCCGTGACCCTCCTCATGGCCCGGTCCTGGCGGGAGATGTCTATGAAATAATGCACAGTGGTGCGCCTCTTCGCCCTGTCGAAAGTCTGGGCCTCGAACCGGGAGACGATCTCCCCGTTCATCATGGTCCTCGTTCCCCGGTGCCGGACCAGCTCCTCCGGGCGTTCCAGCCGGGGATTGAACACGCTCATCACGAAGCGCCCTCCATCCTCCAGGTGCTCCGCCACGTTCCGCAGGGCGGCCTCCTGCCCCTCCCTCTCCAGCAGGTGCAGGAAGGCGTTGTAGGGGACGACGATCAGGCGATACCTGCGGGGGCACTTGAACGCGCGCATGTCCGCGTGATGCACGCTGGCCCGGGACTGCACATCCTCGTCGAAACGCTCCATCTTCGCCGTCAGCCGGTCGAGCATGGCGTGGCTGCGGTCGAAGCCCCAGGCCTCGTAACCCTCCTCGACCAGCGGTATCAGGCTTCGGCCGGTCCCGCACATGCATTCCAGCACCGGTCCGCCCAGCTGCTCTGCCAGGCTCAGGTAGAACCGGGTGTCGTCCACCTGGTCCTCGTACCACACGTCGTAGTACTTGCCCAGCACCTCGTACAGGTCAGGCTCCTCATAGCTTGTATCCGATCTTTCGGAGGAATCCTCTTCTTCTCTGAACGTCCTCATCCTGCTCAACCCCAACTGGCATCTGCCCGTCGATCACCCCGATGATCCCGCGGCCCAGGGCGCTCTCCGCAACCACCAGCTCCAGATCGTTGGCGGTGGCGCAGAATATGGTGCAAACCTCGGGCACCTGCTTTATCCTCTGCAGGACGTTGATCGGGTAGGCCTCCCGCATGACCACGAAGAAGGTGTGCCCGGCCCCGACCTTCAGGGCGTTGCGCTGCGCGCAATCCTGCAGCTCGGGGTCGTTGCCCTCGACCCTCACCAGGCGGTCGCCGGAAGCCTCGCAGAAGGCCACCCCGAACTTGGCCTGCGGCACCGAGTTGACCATCGCCTCGTATATGTCCTCAGCCGTCTTGATGAAATGCGATTGCCCGACGATCACGTTAGCGTCCCCGGGCCGGTCCACCGGAACTATGTACTGCGTCATTCTCCTCCCAGGCTTACAATCCTCACCCGGATATTTACATTGTGCGACGCGGCGATCTACTTTATGGCCGCAGGTCTATTCAGGCCCATGATACGCATCGGCCCGGCCGGCTATCCCGACGGTCACCGCTCTCCCGCAGACAGCGTGCGCAAGGTGAGGGCGGCCGGGCTCAGCGCCCTCGAGATACAGTTCGTACGCAACGTGCGTTACGACCCGTCGAAGGCGGAGCATGCCCGAAGGGAAGCGGCGGAGAGCGATGTTCTTCTGAGCGTGCACGCCCCCTACTACGTCAACCTCAACTCCTCCTCCCAGGAGACCAGGGACAAGAGCGAGGAGTGGGTGCTGAGGGCCATGCGCGGGGCGGAGGCGTTCGGGGCGTGGATCGTGGTGGTGCACGCCGCCACCTACGGGGAGGATGCCCGGGGGTGCACGGCCCGGGTGACAGGGTCCTTGAAAAGGGTCAGGAAGATAGCGGAGCGCGAGGCTCTAAAAGCGGTCATCGGCCTGGAGACCATGGGCAAGAAGGCGGCCTGGGGGACAGTGCCGGAGATACTGGACGCGATGGGTGAGGTGCCTGGCATCCTGCCAGTGGTGGACTTCGCCCACCTGCAGGCCAGGAGGCCGCCCCTTGACGAGAGGGCGCTACAGGCGCTGCTGGGCTCGCTGGACGTCCCCCGCCTGCACTGCCATCTCAGCGGCATAGAGTACACGGCGGCCGGGGAGAAAAAACACCTCCGCCTGGGCCAGGGGCTGGACCACCTCATGGTGCTCGACGCCCTGGCGGATTCCGGCCTGGAGGCCACAGTGATCTGCGAGTCCACCTCCCCCCTGGAGGAAGCCCAGATCATGGAACGGTACCTGGACCAGGGCATTTAATAAACAACTTGAAATAAGCACAGAACCATCAGATTTCAGCAGGGTGGGTCATATGCCAGGAGAAAGGAACGAGGACAACGAGGAAGAGGTTTTCGAGTTCGACTGCCCCGAGTGCGGGAGGCACATCGTGGGCGAGGCGGACAGATGCCCCGGCTGCGGCACCGAGTTCGTCATCGAGGAGGTGCCGATGATCGAATGCCCGTCCTGCGGAAAGGATTGCCCCATGGAGTCCGATGCCTGCCCGTCCTGCGGCAGGAGCCTGGTCGATGAGGGCGAGAACGAGCTACGCCAGGAGTTCCCCAGCCTGGTCGCCGAGGTCAAGCCTCTGCTGATCGTTTCCAAGGACCACGATGTGGAGGTCGGGGAGGGGCGGCGCCTTATCGACAAGGCGGTACAGGCCGGAAAACAGAGGGACCTGGCCACTGCGGTGCAGATGGTCAAGGAGGCCCGCGCCTCCATCAAGGCCGCGCTCGACGACCGGCTGGACGCGGAAGAGGGTAACCTGAACAAGCTGGTGGACGTCGTCTCCCGCTCCGGCGCCGACCCGAAGGAGGTCTCCGAGTCCCTGGTCGCTTTGCGCGGCCTGCGCGGGAACGGCGACATCGAGGGCGCCCTGGAGGCGGCGGCCAAGGGCCGCAAGGCGGCCGAACGCAGCTCCGGGAAGTACCTGGAGGCCAGCGACATGGTCGAGTCGCTCTCCCGCCTCATCGGCGTTTGCGACCAGTTCTACCTGGACACGAGGGAGGCCAAGCGCATGCTCGTGGAGGCCCGGGACGCCGGGGAGCACGGGGACTGGGGGATGATGGGCATACTCGCCCGCAAGGGCCGCGAGCAGCTCCTGCGGTCCCTTCCGGAGGCGACCAGGGGCGAGATGCGCAAGGCCAAGAACCAGCTTCTGGACGCCAAGGCCGACGGCAAGGACGTGCGCACCCTGGTCAAGGTTCTCAAGGCCGCCGGGGTGGCCATGAACCGTGAGATGTACGATCAGACCTTGGAAACGCTATCGGACTTCAAGGACGAGCTCAAGCGGCTCTAGCGCTCCCGTACCAGGCGCATCTCCCTTTCAAGTATGGAACGCTCCTGGGCGTTGAGGCTGTCAGGGTCTATCGACAGCAGGAACAGGGCCTGCCTCTCGCTCACGCGGTCCACAAGCGACCTTATGAAGCGCAGCGCCCCCTCGAACGAGTTGCTGCTTATCAGGTATTGTAGGTCGTCTATCAGTATGACGACCTTCTCCCTTCCCTCCATGAACTCCTCCAGCACCACCACGATCTTCTCCAGGGAAGGCGGTATGGTCCTCTCCGACACCGATTCGTGATCGGTCAGCCAGATCAGCTCAGCGTCTATCTCCTTGTACGACCGGCGCAGCATGCGCGGGTTGGTGCGGGATATCGCCAGCCCGGCGTAGCCCTTGCCGAGGTACCCGACGAATATTCCATGCGAGAAGTCACGCGACTGCTCCTCCACCAGGTAGCTCTCCCCCTCGTCTAGATCCAGCTCTATGTCCCTCAGGTCGCGCTTTCCGGCCATTTCCAGCGACTTCTCGCGATGGTACTTCATGATGGCCTGCTTCAGCTCCAGGATGCTAGCGCCCTCTCCCAGTCCGCCGTCCCCGCCCCCCGCCCGCAGGTTATCGCGATAGAAATGCATGATGAACTCGGATAGCCCGGGGGAACGGTCCTGCCCGTAGTCCTCGTTCAGGGACGCCAGCGCGTTGCGGTCGCTCACGCCCATCAGGGATATTGACGTGTCGGGGAATATGGAATCCCCCAGGGTGAACTCCGCCGCCCTTTCCCCGCGGTACATCATCTCCACGCTGTTGTTCCCGGCCGGCTTGAAGCTGTACAGGGCAACGGTCGGCGAACCCTGGTCGAAAACAAGCACTCCATTGGACGAATCCCCGTCCAGGGTCAGCACCGTGCGGAGATAGCCGGTGAACCCGCCGTCCTTGATGCGGTCAAGGATCTCTCGGAGGGAGGACTGCCCTCCCTTGCGCTCCTCTCGCTTCTCCGCGGCCGGCAGACGCATCTCGGAAATCATGTGACCCTTTTGACGAAGGGGGATGCCAGATAATATAATTGTCTGAATCGGCGAGACAACAAATTTTAAATGGCCGTAGCGGTTGATGTCGCCCTAGCGCCACTGTAGCTCAGCGGTAGCCCTTGGGAAAGGGCCGCTAAAGAGCGGCGGTTTCGTAAACCGCAGGCCGGGGGTTCAAAACCCTCCAGTGGCTCCATTCATTCTTCCAGGTACTTCTGCACCATTTTGATGGCGCACACGTCGCCGCACATCGAGCAGCCCTCGTCCTCGGCGGTGGCACCGCGCTTGCGCAGCCTCCGCGCCTTCTCGGGGTCGAGAGCCTCCCGGTACATGGCCTCCCAGTCCAGGTTCTTGCGCGCCCGGGCCATGCGGTCGTCCCGCTCCGTCCCGCGGCCCAGCGCGAGATCGGCAGCGTGCGCGGCGATCTTGCTGGCTATGACGCCCTCCCTGACGTCCTCCAGGGTCGGCAGGGAAAGGTGCTCGGCCGGTGTGACGTAGCAGAGGAAGTCCGCCCCGGCAAAGGCGGCCACCGCCCCGCCTATGGCGCCGACTATATGATCGTAACCGGGGGCGATGTCGGTGACCAGGGGTCCGAGCACGTAGAACGGCGCGTTATCGCAGACGCGCTTCTCCAGGAGAACGTTCGCCTGCACCTGCGACAGGGGGACGTGCCCCGGCCCCTCTACCATGCACTGCACTCCCGCCTCGCGGCAGCGCTGCACCAGTTCCCCGAGTATGATCAGCTCCTGCACCTGCGCGCGGTCCGTGGCGTCGGCGACGCAGCCGGGGCGCAGCCCGTCACCCAGGCTCAGGGCGAACTCGTACCTGTTGGCCAGTTCCAGAAGGTAATCGAAGTTCTCGTACAGCGGGTTCTCCCTTTCATTGTGCAGTATCCAGGCGGTGAGGAAGGAACCCCCGCGGGACACCACGTCGGTGAGCCGGCCGGAACCGCGAAGGCGGGAGACGGACTCCAGGGTTATGCCGCAGTGCACGGTCATGAAGTCCACGCCGTCCCTGGCGTGGCGCTCTATGCCAGAGAACATGTCGTCCTCGTCCATGTCCACGACCGCGCTGCGGCGCGCGGCGCGCAGCCCCTCCTGGTATATGGGAACGGTACCCACTGGCACCCTGACCTCCTTTATCATGGCCCGGCGTATGGCGTCAACGTCCCCGCCGGTGCTGAGGTCCATTATGGCGTCCGCTCCGTACTGGATGGCGGCGCGGGCCTTCTCCATCTCCGGTTCCAGGTCCGGGAGGTCGCGGGAGGTGCCGACATTGGCGTTGACCTTAACGGTAAGGCCTTCCCCGATGGCGCAGGGTTCTGGCGAGTGAACGGGGTTGCAAGGGATCACGGCCCGGCCTGTGGCCAGCATGCGTCTGATCCACTCGGGGTCCGCCCCTTCGGCCTTGGCCGCCCTAATGACCTCGTCGGAGGGGCCGGCCCTCGCTTGGAACATTATGCTCATCGTCGCCACCTATTCCCTTTCCCGATTTATTGATTACCTCTCGAGCACGGTCCGATATGAAGGTTTCGCAGGTTGGGGACGTGGCGCCGACGATCGAAAAAAAGGGGCAGAAAAACACCAGGTTTGCTTATATAGCCAGACGGTAAACCCAGGGTATTAATACTTTGATGTCATTCCTATAATAAGCGGATGGGATGCGGTCGAACTCATGGTCTCGACCGAACGGTATCGCATTCATCGATCTCAAGAGGGTTCGAACATGGAAGATTCTAGCTACGACGCCAACAGCATACAGGTGCTGGAAGGCCTGGAGGCCGTTCGCAAGCGGCCAGGCATGTACATAGGCAGCACCGACGCCAGAGGGCTTCATCATCTGGTGTATGAGATCGTGGACAATGCCATAGACGAGGTGATGGGCGGTTACTGCACCAACATAGACATCTCCATCGACCCTGATGGCAGCGTTTCCGTCATCGACGACGGGCGCGGCATACCCACCGGGCTGGTGCCCAAGTACGAGAGGCCGGCGGTGGAGATGGTCCTTACCGTTCTGCACGCTGGTGGCAAGTTCGACCGGAAGAGCTACAAGGTGTCCGGAGGGCTGCACGGCGTCGGCATGTCCGTGGTGAACGCCCTATCCGAATGGCTGGAGGTCAGGGTGCGCCGCGAGGGCAGGGAGCACTTCATGAGATGCGAGAAGGGGATAGTCACCGTCCCCCTGAAAGAGATCGGGCCGGCGGAGGGTAGTGGCACCACGATCTCCTTCATGCCTGACCGGACCATCTTCGAGACGGTACAGTTCGATTACGACACGCTGGCGGAGAAGTTCAAGGACCTGGCGTACCTGAACAAGACGGCAATCATCAGCTTCAAGGACG
>Ga0123329_1001233_pt1 | contig 24502 bp, 21 predicted proteins | sample BioC12SIPDNA_FD_89703 | JGI IMG/M metagenome (GOLD analysis project Ga0123329, IMG submission 89703) | Anaerobic biogas reactor microbial communites from Washington, USA - Biogas_R1_B C12 SIP DNA | ecosystem: Engineered > Bioreactor > Anaerobic > Unclassified | place: Washington, USA | collected...
GCCCCGCACCATGTGTGCGACACTTCTGCCTCGTATGTCGCACCGTGGATAGAGGTACTGCATCGTGCAACCGGGAGGAAGGCTCATGGCAACGCGCCGGGTGACCAAGACGCGTCAGACTGGAACGGCGAAAGCTCCGAAGGACAGGCCGGGCCGCGCGATCTTGGAGGCGGCGCTGGTGGCAGGCCAGACCTCGCTGGATGAGGCAGAAGCCAAGGCCCTGTTCGCCGCCTACGGCATCCCCGTGGTGCGGGGGCGTGTGGTGCAGAGCGCCGAGGAAGCCGTGCAGGCTGCAGGGGAACTGGGCTATCCCGTGGTGCTGAAGGGTGCCTCGCGCGAGGTGCAGCACAAGAGCGATGCGGGCCTGGTGCTACTGGATATTGCCGATGGCGCGGCCACGCGCGGCGGCTATGAGACCCTCACACATCGAGCCACAGTCGCGCTGGAGGGCGTCCTGGTGGAGGAGATGATCCGGGGCGGCCGGGAGTTCGTCATTGGCATGAACCGGGACACGCAGTTCGGCCCCGTGGTGATGTTCGGCTTGGGCGGGGTGTTGACCGAGGCGCTGCAGGACGTGGTATTTGGTGTGGCGCCGCTGAGCGAGCGCGAGGCGGAAGAGCTGTTGGACGAGATCCGTGCCGCCAAGCTGCTGGGGGAGTTCCGCGGCTCCCCGGCCGTGGATCGCCGGGTGTTGGTGGAGACACTGATCGCCGTGGGCCGCATGGCGCTGGACCATCCCGAGATCCGCGAGATTGACGTCAACCCCATGCTGGTGGAGGGTTCCCGACCGGTGGCGGTGGACGCGCTGGTTTCGCTGAGTGTGCCCGATCTCGAGCCGGCGCCTCGTTTGCCCATAGACCTCAAGGCCCTCGATGCCGTCTTCTACCCCAACAGCGTGGCCGTCATCGGCTCCTCCAACGACGTGGCCAAGTGGGGCGGTGTCATCACCATCAACATCATCTCTGGTGGCTTCCCAGGACCTGTCTATCCCATCAACCCTCGCTACACGGATGTCTTCGGGCGGGCGGCCTACGCCAGTCTGGCCGACGTGCCCCAAGTGCCGGACCTGGCCATCATCGCCGTGCCCGCGGCGGCCGTGAAGCAGGCGGTGGAGGATTGCGGCCGGGCCGGCGTCAAGGCCGTGGTGGTGGTGAGCGGGGGCTTCTCTGAGTCGGGGCCGGCGGGCGCCAGGCTGGAGCGCGAGGTGGTGGAGGTGGTGTCGGGCTACGGCATGGCCATGATCGGGCCCAACTGCGTGGGGGTGATGTCCTCCTGGCGGCGCTTCTACGGGACGGGTGGCGTCATTACGCAGCCGGGGCCGGGTCCGGCCGGCTTCCTCTCGCACTCGGGGAACATGGGCGTGCAGCTCATGGCCTCGGCCGAGGAGCGAAGCGGGGGCGTGGGCAAGTTTGCCGGCATAGGCAACGAGGCGCTGTACACCGCCACTGACCTGCTGGAGTACTTCTGCGACGACCCGCAGACCGGCCTCATTCTGGACTACGTGGAGGGCTTGGACGACGGTCGCCGCTTCATGGAGGCGGCACGGCGGGCGGCGCTGAAGAAACCACTGATAGTGCTGCGTGGCGGCGCCAGCGAGTACGGGGCCAAGGCCGCCGCCTCGCACACCGGGGCCATGGCCGGCTCGCAGCGGGTGTTCGAGGCGGTGGTGCGGCAGTGCGGCGTCATCGCCACCACCGATCCCGATGAGTTCATCGACCTGGCCTTCGCCCTCTCCTACCTGCCGCTGCCCAAGGGCCGCCGCGTGGCCGTGGTGACCATGGGCGGCGGCTGGGGCGTGGTGGCGGCGGATGAGATCTCCCGCAGCGGGCTGGAGCTGGCCGAGCTTCCGCCCAACGTTATCGCCGACATCGACGCCGTGCTCCCGCCCTACTGGAGCCGCAGCAACCCCGTGGACCTGGTGGGCAGCATCAAGGAGGGGGCGCCGGAGCGGGCCATCGAGACGGTGGTGCGTTCCGAGGCTGTGGATGCCGTGGTCGTTCTGGGCGTGATCGGCATGGTGACCTCGCCGCTGCGGGTCATCGACGAGGTCAAGCGCGTGCAGGAGCGTTCCGGCCTCTACGTGGGCGCCAACCTGCCAGACCCTGAGAAGTATCGCTTCCGCGAAGGCGACTTCGTCAAGTGGGTGGCCGAGCTCATGCGCGCCTACCGCAAGCCCATCGTCAATGTCTCCGTGCGGCCCATTCAGCGCGCGGTCTTCGGTGAGGGCGGGCCCTTTGCCACGGTGGTGTTGCCCTCGCCCCTGCGCTCCGTGCGGGTGCTGAGTCACATGGCCACCTACCACGCCTTTCTAGAACGTCAGGGCGTGGCGCGGCCGGGTGAGTGAGGGATGGCATGAGTGAGGAGATCGACGGCCGCGGTTGGCCGCTCCTGGACTGGGCGCCCGCCCCGGCTCCGGAAGTGGTGGCGCGGGGCATCCGGTCGGCGGGGGGAAGGGTCACCTTCGCCTGCTTCATGGAAATGGCGCTCACTCACCCGGCTGTCGGCTACTACACGCAGGCGCGCTCGCCGTTGGGCGCCGCCGGTGACTTCATCACCGTGCCGCAGAGGGTCCCGTTCTTCAATCGAGTCTTGGGCCGCCTCTTGGCCGAGTTGCTGGGAGGCGCAGCGGCGTTGCCGACGGCAGGCGGTGAGGCGCGTCTCGTGGAGGTGGGAGCGGGAGAGGGGCACATGGCCGCCGGCCTGCTCGACTTCTTTGAGGACGAGGCCCCTGCCTTGAAAGAGATTCTTCGCTGCCAGCTGGTGGAGCCGGGATCGTATCTGCGTGAGGCGCAGCGTGCGAGGTTGGCGCAGGCTCAATCCCGGAGCTGGCGGGTGGAATGGCCGCAGGTGGGGCAATCGCCGGCATCGGGCCACGATGCACGGGCGGAGCTTCTGCCCCCAGGAGGCCCCGGAGTGGTGGTGACCAACGAGTTGCTGGATGCGCTCCCCGTTCACCTGCTTCATGTGGGCGACGAAGTGCCGCTCGAAGCCTGGGTGCAGCTTCAGGAAGGGGAATCGGGACCGGAAGTGGCCGTGGTATGGCGTGAGCCTTGCGCGGCGGCGTCGGCCGAGCTGCAGGCGGTGCTGGAGCAGACGGGCCGGCCCGACCCTCGGTCCCTCAGCCGCGACGGGTTCATCGAGCTCCGTCCGGCCGTGGGTGACTTCTTGGAAGGCGCCGCTCGGAGACTGGGCGCGGGCTTCGTCGTCACCATCGACTACGGCGCCTGGCGTGGCCACCCGTACTCAGCCGCGTCCACCGAGGCGCGGCCCGCCGACGCCTGGACGGACGGCCGGGAGCCGGCGGATACCCAAGCCGGCACCTGTCGGCCACAGCTCCACGAGCTCACTCTGCGCGGTTATTTCCGGCACGAGCGCCGCTTCGATCCCCTCTCTCACGCGGGCCGGCAGGACCTGACCGCGGACGTGGATTTCGCCGCGCTCGACTTCCACGGCCGGCGACTCGGCTTCCAGACACTGCTCTTCCTGGACCTTGCCTCCTTCCTTGCGGCGGGTGGAGCGGCTACCGAAGCTGACCGGCTGCGAAGCTTGGTGGGTGGGGAGGATGCGCTGGAGGTGGACGCATCGGCATCGTTGTTGGAGGCCCTGCTTGACCCTGCAGACGTGGGGGGGTTGTTCAAGGTGATGGTGCAGGTCCGCGAAGAAGCGGATTTGTGACGGAGGGTCGTTGCTCCGGTAGAGCAGAGGCTATGAGGTATACTCGGTGAGCCCGAAGCGTGGTGGACTTTCTGGTTCCTCCGCCATGATCACAGGGCCTCGCGACGCGTAGCATGTGCCGCCGGGTGCAGAGCCTCGCTCCGCGCGCCGAGCATCCCGCCCGAGTCGCATGGTGGGACTGCCACCGCAATGCCCTCGGCCGCGTGGCCTGCGCCAACGGCCGGTCAGTCCGGGGGTACGTATCCCAAGTCCGTGCGTTGGTGGGCCAGGCGCGGGCGGAGCACTTGTTCGCGGATCATGGCGGCCAGCTCATGTGGGTCGGCGAGCATGCAGTAGTAGTCGGATCCGTCCTTGATCCTGAGAACGATGCACCTCTCTTCCAGGTCCACGTCATCGATGGAGGAGAGGGGTACCACATCCGGCATGTCCGTGCCCATACCGATGAGCACGGCCTCGGTCGTCAATTGGATCTCGCCGTTGTCCCACAGCACGCGTTCCTCCGCTGTGCCGCCCTGGAGCCCCGTGTCCTTGAGCTGCCTGAGGTTGGCCCCGCATTCGTGGCAGAAAATCTCGCTGTCGGCATTCTCGGTACCGCAGTTGTAGCAGGTCTTGCCCATAACGCCCCCTCCCCGCAGGCTGTCGTCGGTCCACTCCGTACCGGCTATATACCCGTTCCGTCGCCGCAGCCAACACCCGGCCGCCTCGCGGCTCAGCAGGGGGCCATCGCCACGGCAGCTCTCACTACGGCAGGTTGTAGTACATGCCGCGGACCATCTCCGTCCCGTACTTCTTTTCCAAGCGCTTGATGGTGAAATGCCTCTCCGCCATCTCCTGCGGGTAGAACTGTGCCTCATGGTGAGCATGGGGAGCTCCAGGCCCTTGCGTAGCGCCACCTCAGCCGATGCTGTCACTGCCCTGTGCACGGGCTTGGGCAGCCGCTTGTAGCCCGCCCCAATCGGCCGGCCCAAGAAGCTCGAGACCCAGGCGGCCGGGCTGGGATACTCCAGTCTGCGTTTGGCCGCCGCCAGTGCCCGGAGGTCTTCCTCGGCGAAGGATGAAGGGCAAACGACCGGCATGATGTTCACCTCGCGAGCCGTGCTCCCCGCGTACGTCCGTGAGGTGCTTTGCCCGTTCATTGCATGCGATCTATGCGGGGATGGCCGGGCGCCGCGGGAACGCTTGTGTGCTCCGGCGTCGTCTATGGCCCGTGCTATGCTGAGGGCGTTGGGTGCACACAGGAGGCATGCGTGGATTTCCTGACTGCACTTGGTCTGTCCATTCCTGCAGGGCTCAATGCGTACATCCCGTTGCTGATGGTGGCGGTCGCCCAGCATTTCGCCTGGTTGGAGCTGCGGGCTCCCTTCGATGCGCTTGGCTCGTGGTGGGTCATTGCCATCATCTCCGTTCTGCTGGTGATCGAAGTGGTCGCGGACAAAGTGCCCGCGGTTGACCATGTGAACGACATTGTGCAGACGGTCGTGCGGCCCGCGGCCGGCGGGGTGGTGGCTGTGGCCGGCTCTGGAAGCTCATCCGGGGTGAGTCCCTGGTTGCTCGTGGTGGCCGGCGTGCTGTTGGCAGGCAGCGTGCACGCCGCCAAGGCCACGGTGCGGCCCGTGGTGAACCTGACCACGGCGGGGGTGGGAGCTCCGGTGGTGAGTACGGCGGAGGATGTCGGCGCAGTTGCTCTTTCCGCCACGGCGGTTGCTGTGCCCATTCTGGTGATCGTTGTGTTGGCCGGTGTCGCCTATCTGCTGTGGTGGCTGTGGCGCCGGCAGCCCGGGAGTCGGGGAGACCAGACAGACTCCAGACACTCTCACGAGCCGGGCAGCACCTGAGCGCACCGCAGGCGCGCATCGCAAGCGCACCGTCCGCGTAGGACTGCGGCCGGGGGCTCTCCCCCCAGAGAGCTACCGTATCTGTCCGCGAATGGCCCCGTCCGGGTAAGAGGTGTTGCCCACGCTGCAGTAGGCGCCGCCTGACTGGAGGAGGGTGATGAGATCCGCGATGCTCTTGCCCTCCAGCCGCCCCATGAGGTCGGCCACGCTGATCTCGCCTTCGGCTACCTTCCCCGTGAAGGCGTTCTCAATGGTGGGCCCGTCGAAGAGCAGCGCCACGGCTTCACCGTTACTCCCGGGTGCGCCTTCACAGATGTAGGCCGAACTGGTGTTGATGAGGCCGGCCACCTCCAAGACGAAGCTCACGGTGGATTCTGCCGGGTCCACGTCCAGGCTCAGCAGGCCGGTGGAGGCGGTATCCACCGGAGGGACATTGTCGGCTCCGGTGAGCTCGGCGGTGTGCGTGGCTCTGAGCGTGGTGGTCGGGCCGGCCCCGGGAGAGGTGCTGGAGGTGGTGGCGTCGCCGGGCGCCTCTCCGCATCCCGGCCGTACCACGAGCAGCACAATGAGGAGGATCACGAGGAGCCCCACGAGCGTGAGGAACACCAAGCGGCGCCGGCGCACCTGTTGCGCCCGAAGACGGCGTGCTTGTTCTCGAGCGATGGGGTCGCGTGGCGGCAGGCCGGCCATCCGAATAGCCTCCCAGGTCGATTGGTGAGTTGGTACGCCCTTCGAATACAGTCTACGTATACCCCCTTCTCCGTCGGGTGACGTTCTTCCTGCACACACGCCGGGGCTTTGTGCCGGACGAGGGGCGGGAGCCCACTGGTATAATGAGCGCAGCCCGGAGGAAGGCGTTCCTGCCGGCGCGCGCGGTCCCATCCCTTGGATTCTGTGGAGGTTCCCCTTCTTGCGTCCGGTACGTCGTGGCAATCGAGGCAGTGAAGTGCTGGACATCCAAACCCGGCTGCAGGCGCTTGGCTACCGTCCGGGCCAGGAAGGGATTGACGGGGTGTTCGGTCCACAGACGGAGAGGGCTGTGCGTGCCTTCCAGCAGCAGCGGCTGATCCTGGTGGACGGGATCGTGGGTGAGAACACCTGGATGGAACTTGTGGAAGCAGGGTATCGCTTGGGGGATCGGCTTCTGTACCTGCGGCAACCTTTCATGCGCGGTGATGATGTCTTGACCATCCAGCAGATCCTCAATGAGCTGGGCTTCGACTGCGGCCCGGAGGATGGCATCTTCAGGCAGCGGACTGAGGATGGCCTGATGGAATTCCAGCGCAACACGGGGCTCAACACGGATGGCATGGTGGGGGAGGCCACCATCGCGCAACTCAAGCGTCTCAAGAAGTCGGCGCCGGAGGGGAAGAAGACCGTTCCCGACCGGCTCAACGGCTACGTGGGGCACCATACCTGGGACGGTGTCGGTATCGTCATCGATCCGGACTGGGGAGACGCCGGCGCCGCCCGGGGCATCAACGGGCTGTTGGAGAAGGATGTCAACCTGGCGGTGGCTTTTGCACTGCAGGACTTGGTGGAGGACGCGGGAGCCAGTTGCCGGCTCCTCAGGCTGGATGATCATCCTACAGGCCTCTATGAGAAGCTGGAGATGGCTCAGGGGCTCTGCCCTCACCTGTTCGTGAGTATCGGGCACGGACGGGATCCCAACCCGGCCGTGCACGGTGCGGCGGCCTTCTATTTCGCCCGGGAGTCCTACTTCTCCGAGTCGGGGCGAAGGCTGGCCGGCTACATGGTTGATTCGCTGGTCAGGGGGTTGGGAAGCCAAGACCTCCACGTCCATGGCCGTAGCTACGCCTGCCTGCGGGAGCTGAACTGCGTCTCCGTGCGGGCGGAGCCGGGGTACATCACCAACCCGGAGGAGGGTCTGGCGTTGGCCACGCCGGAGCGGGCCGCCGAAGAGGCTTCGTGCCTATTTGCCGGTATCCAAGCCTTCCTGCAGCGCCTCTAGGGCGCAGCGGATGCAGGGTGCCGGTGCGTGGCGGCGAATCGGGGTTGTGCGGAAGAAGCGGACGCTGGTAGAATAGCTGTTTGAGTGGCTTGATGCTCGTGCTCGGGCATGCACCGTAAAACTAGTCGGGAGGTACCGACCATCCGCAGCCAAGCCAACACCAGGGGTCCGTTTGTCATTCTCCTCTGTCTCCTCCTCCTCGGTTTCCTCGCCGCTCTCGCATTCACCTCTAGCCCCGCTGTGGCCGATCAGGAGGCCATTGACCAGGCCAGGAATGAGGCGGCCTCGCTCCGAGAGCGGGTGGAGCAGGCCAACTACGAGTTGGAAGTGGCCATCGAGAGTCTCCACGGGGCCCACTACCGGCTCCAGCAGACGGAGGAGAACCTAGAGAAGAACACCGCCTTGCTGGCATCAACGGAAGAGGACCTGTCCCTCATCACGGAGCGGCTCAACACCCGTTTGGAGTCAATCTATCGCAACGGCCAGATGAGCCTCCTGGAGGCCTTGTTCACGGCTACTTCCTTTTCTGAGTTCGTCAACAGGCTGGATCTGGTGCAGCGTGTCAGCGAGAGTGATGCGGAGATGCTGAGCCAGGTGGTGGGCTACAAAGACAAGGTGCAGGCCACCAGGGATCAGTTGGCCCAGGACAAGAAGGACCAAGCTGCGTACCTGGCGGAGGCTGAGAGCTATCAGGCCCAGGTGGAAAGCGAGCTGGGCGAGTGGCAGGGTCTGCTCGCGGGCAAGGAAGCGGAGATAGAACAGCTCATCGCCGAAGAAGAGGCGCGTCAGCGCAGGCTGGCGGAGGAGCGCAGGGCGGCAGAGGCGGCGGCCGCGGCGGCCGCCGCGGCGACGCAGCAGCAGTCCTCTTCGGCAGGCGGCGGCTCAGGGGGTGGCGGCGGCGGAAGCGGAAGCTCCTCCGGCGGCGGCTCGGGCTCAGGCAACTATGAAGCTCCGCCCAGTTCCGGCAGTGGGTCGTCGGTGGTCGATGTCGCCTATCAGTATCTGGGTGTGCCGTACGTGTGGGGCGGGGAATCCCCCGGCGGTTTTGACTGCTCCGGGTTGGTCACATACGTCTTCAGGCAGCTGGGCGTCTCTTTGCCGCACTATGCCGCGGCTCAGTTCAACTGTGGGCGGCCTGTCTCCCGGGGGGATCTTGAGCCTGGGGACGTGGTCTTTTTCGGTTCCAGCATCCATCATGTAGGAATATACGTTGGCGGCGGGAACATGATTCATGCGCCTTACACGGGAGCCGTGGTCCGCGTGAACAGCGTGGACCGCAGCGACTACGCCGGGGCGCGGCGCATGATCTAACGGTCGAGCACCGCGGCCCGGGCCTCGCAGCCCGGAACTACACGCCCGGGTCATAGTTGATGCCCGTGTGAGGCGTGCCGGGCCATGTGATCGAATGGGAGCGTGCTCGATGAAGTCCGTGGATGAGCTGCTGGCGCAGATGGTTGCTGCCGATGCCTCCGATCTCCATATCAAGGCAGATAGCCCGCCGGTGATGAGGGTGGACGGTGGACTGTCCGTACTGGAGGGGGAGCCCCTGACGTCGGAGCACACCAAGGACTACGCGGCCTCGCTCATGAGCGACAGGCAGATCCGGCGTTTCAGCGAGACCAACGAGATTGATTTCGCCTACAGCGCGCCGGCCATCGGCCGTTTCCGCGTCAACGTCTTCCGCCAGAGAGGGAGCATCTCCATCGCCGTGCGGCAGGTGGTGGGGAAGATCCCCACTTTTGAGAAGCTCATGCTGCCGGACGCAGTGCGGAAGCTGGCTCTGGAGCCGCGGGGCATGGTGCTGGTCACCGGGACCACGGGGTCCGGCAAGACCACCACGCTGGCCACCATGATTGACCACATCAACGCCACGATGCGGCGGCACATCGTCACGGTGGAGGATCCTATCGAGATCCTGCATGCAGACAAGAACTCCATCATCAACCAGCGCGAGGTGGGGCTCGACACCGAATCCTACTCGTCGGCGCTGAAGTACGTGTTGCGGCAGGACCCGGACGTCATCCTCATCGGTGAGATGAGAGACCTGGAGACGGTGCGCACAGCCCTGACGGCGGCCCAGACCGGCCATCTGGTATTCAGCACCCTGCATACCATCGATGCCACGGAGACCGTGAACCGGATCATCGACTTCTTTCCCCTCTATCAGCAGAAGCAAGTCCGCATCATGCTGGCCGGCTCGCTGCGCGGCATTATCTCGCAGCGGCTTTTGCCCCGGGCGGACGGGAACGGGCGGGCGCCGGCCGTGGAGGTGATGATCATGACCAACCGCATCCGGGACTCCATCCTTGATGGGGCGCACACCCACGAGATCACCGCTGCCATTGGGGAAGGCGGCTTCTACGGCATGCAGACCTTCGATCAGAGCCTGCTCAGCCTGTACGAGCAGGGCGTGGTGACCCTGCAGGAGGCGGTGCAGGCGGCCACCAGCCCCCACGACTTCAAGCTCTTGGTGCAGTCGCATGGCCTCGAGGTGTCGCTGCGTGAGTAGCATTGCTCCGCGGGCCGGTGGGCCGGCGCGCGAGGGCGTGGGAAGCGGGTGGAGTTGGAAGCGCCTGCGTCGCCTGCTGACCCCGGTCCGCCTACCCGCTGCTCCACCCATCCCGGGGGCGCTGGCTCTGCTCGTGCTCCGTTTTCCCCTGTTGGTTCCTGTTCGGCTGCGCTGGCGGACGGCAGCGTCGGGGCTGGGTTTGGCGGTGGCGACGCTGTGCGAGGGGCCGGTGGAGCAGGGGGCGGGCAGATCCGTAGGTGGGGCTTTGGAGGGCATTGGCGAAGCCCAGGGCCGCGCCTTGCAGGAAGCTCTGGGCTACGGTGCCACGCTACTGGAGTGTGCCCGGGCCGTGGCTCTTGCCAACCGCCTCTATCATATTCAGGCCCTGGCCGTGCCCGTCTCGCCGCAGGAGGCGCAGGTGGTCACGCTGGGCTGTCCCTGGTCGAGGCAGTCGTGGTGGGGCAAGCGTCCTTGCGGCGCGTTCTCCCGGTACGAGGCGGGGCTGGTGCGGGGATTGAACAACCAAGTGTCGCTCACCTACTCGGCCAAGCGCACGCGGGGAGACGATCGGTGCGTGGGCGTCTACCGGTGGCGATAAGGGGCTGCGCCGCTCACGACTTGCTGCGCCGCTTGTCCCCTCCGATGATGATGTTGACCAGCCAAGTGATGACGGAGATGAGCAGGGCGGCCAGGACGGCCCACCAGAAGCCGTCGATCTGCATGTGGTCGCCCAGTATCCAATCCAGGATCTGCAGGATCAAGCCGTTGAGCACCAAGGTGAACAGCCCAAGGGTGAGGATGTTGATGGGGAGGGTGACCAGCACCAGTATTGGACGCAGGAAGGTATTGAGGATGCCCAGCAGGAGCGCTGCCAGCACTGCGATCCAGATGCTGTCCAGTTGAAAGGCGGGCAGGATCTTGGTCACGGCCAGAATGGCGAGCGTGTTGACCGCCCATCTCACCAGCAATCTCATGCCGCCTCCCTGTGTGGTCAACTGTCGCCCGCGTGCCGACGGAAGGAACGTCTCTTACGCCTCAGTATACGTCTGCAGAAGCTCTCTGGCGGCCTGTAGCAGGGCGGCCGTTTCTTCGGCCGGCTCCAGGATAACGCTTTGCCCCAGGTCGGCCAGCACCTCTCCCAACAGCCACTCGCGGTCGAAGTAGGGGAGGTGCACCAGCAACTGCCCGTCCGGCGCCCGGCTGAAGGGCATGCCCTGCTCTTCGAGGAGAGGGGCCCGCTCCGCTGGCTGTTGGAGGAGGGCCCAGTGAGGCGTGGGACCGAACGCTCTCGAGGCTTCCGTGGAGGGCGAACGGGTCATCTCCACCCGGGGTGTGAAGGTGGTGGGGCGTAGGGTGGCGACTTTGATTCGATCCACCCGGAAGGTACGGTGGCTTTCGCTCCGCAGGCAGTAAGCCTCCAGGTACCAGGCTCCCCCGATATTGCGCAGACCGTGGGGTTCCACCTCCCGCCAGGCCAGTTCATTGCGCGAAGGGGAGAAGTACTGGATGCCGGTGACCCTGCGTCCGGGGACGGCCTGTGCCAGCGTCTCCAGCACGTCGGGCGAGGCGGGCGTCAAGGACTCGGCGGCGGCGAGAGGGACGGCGGAGGGGCTGTCCAGGCAGGAGGCCAGCTTTGTCCGCAGCGCACCGGCCTCACCCGGTGGCAGCGGCAGTACATCTCCCACCAGGTCCAGTGCCAGGATGACCGAGCGGACCAGCGTGGGGGAGAGCCGGGCGGGATACGCCATGGCGTCGGCGCCCACGTCGCTTTCCACCACCAGATCGTCACAGTCGCGGTAGGCGTAGAGGAGGTAGGTGCCTCCTCCGAAGTTGACAAGGTTGAGCAGCGCCACGTCCTCTTCTATTTCGGAGACGGTCAGGCCCAGTGACGCCGTGATGTCTGCCAGCGGAATGCGGGGAGTGCTCTGGGCAAGCAGGAAGGCCAGAAGGCCCAGGGCCCTGACCACCCTCTCCGGCCCCACTCCCGGCGTTGGCCTGCTCACGTCCTGGCTCCGTGAGAATGGAGACGGATGATGGCCTGGAGTCCCTGACGGATGGCGGCGCGCAGCTCTTCCGGCTGCTGAAGCACCACCACGGTGTGGTGGCGCAGGACCCACCCGACGAGGGGCTCAGCGGCGGCAAAAGGGAAGGTGTAGGTGTACCCGCCGGCGTCGGTGCTCTCCCGTTGCACGAACCGGCCATAGGTGCGGTCCACCCACCAGGCGAAGCGGCGGTCGATCCAGACGGTTGCCTCTCCCTCCACGGGTCCGAGCAACCAAGGGGGGCGGGCGGCGTAGTCGGCGGGGTCGTAGTCCGTGGGTGGCTCGAAGTCGGCGGGTTTCTTCGTCAGGAAACCCACCCGCCCGTTGATGCGATCCACCCGGAACATGCGTTGCGCCTGCCGCTGGTGATCCCACCCCGCGACGTACCAATGGCCGCTGATGAGGAAGAGGCCATAGGGGTTGACGCGGCGGGTGGCAGCCTGGCTCTCGGCCGCGCGGCGATAGGAGAACTCCACCGATTTGCGGCGGGTGACGGCACTGTCCAGCTTGGCCAGCCCGGCTCGCACCTGCGGAGGGTAGTGATTGCCCACATGGATACCGGAGACACGGAGGTCCTGTTTGACGGGGGCGGGCCCGCCTTCGGCCAGTCGCAGCGCGTTCAGCGCCAGGCGCAGGGGCTGCTCGTATGGGAAGCCCCCCTGCAGCGCCAGAAGCGCGGCCGCCAGAGCCTGCACCTCGCCTGCGCCCAGGTGAAGCTGCGGGAGCGCGTAGTTCTCTTTGGGCAGGAAGTAGGCCTCCGTGTCCTCCCAGCGCGGATCAGACATCTTCACAATATGGAAGCCCAGCCGGCCCAGGCCTTGGCGATCATCGTAGAAGCGCTTCTTGAAGGCCTCGTCCGTCATGGCCCCGTAGCCCTCCACGTTCTCCTGTACCTCCAACGAGGAAACGGGCCTGCCCGAGCCCAGCAGGAAGGAGAGGAGCGACAACTGGCGCAGGCTCTTCTCTTGGTCTTTGGACATGCTCCAAGGTTAGCGCACAAACGAGGCAAGGTTTCCGTCTGCGGCGGTGGATAGAATAGCGACATGGAATGGGTGAGCGGCGTGGGCGGAGCGGGGCGCGGTGCGCGTGGGTGTGAGCCGCGGGCGGCTGCCGGCGGGCGCGGGGAGATCCTGCCGGACGGGATCGCGCGCTGGTGGGGAGAGCACCGCGGTCGGGCACCCTTCTTTCTGGTTCCTTCCCGGGAGGATGCCACGGAACTCACGCTGGCCCTGGCGTCGCGGGACGGCCCGCTGCTGGGTGCCGCCGTGGCGGGAACCTTCGATGATCTGGCTTCGCTGTTGCTGGGCGGTCGCGTGCGGCCCCTGGGTGAGGTGGCGCGGGAGGCAGTGGTGCGCTGGGCGGCGGCCCCCGCCCTGGCTGCGCCGGACGGTGTGTTGGGCAGGCTGGGAAGCTTTCCCGCGGGGCTCGCCGGCCTGCTGGAGGAGATGGAGGCATCTGGTCTGGGAGGAGAGCAGATCGGCCGTGTCCTGGCCGCCTGGGAGGCCCTCGCCCCCGAGTCTGACGTGCGGCGTTTGGCGCAGGAGTTGCGCGTCATCTACCAGAGGTATGCGATGCTTTGTGCCGACCGCTCGTGGCACGGGACGGCGTCAACCCTGCGGGCGGCGGCCCTTCGTGCCCAGGGTGCGGTGGAGGCCGAGGAGCCCGAGCGGGAGGTAGCCTCAATCCACGCTGCTGCGCCGCTGATCCACGCTCCCGGCCCGGCCGTCTGGGCCCGTCCCATCCTGTGCGTAGGTTTCCTTACCTTCACACCAGTGCAGCGCCTGCTCTTGGATGCGCTGAGCCGGCGCACCACGGTCACACTGGAGCCGTCTTGGACGGGGTCTCCGAACGGGGGCCAGGCGCCCGTTCGCTTGCTGCAGTCCGCGGGCCGGCGCGGGGAGATGGAAACGGTCGCGGCCGAGGTGGTGGAACTGATGCGCGCCGGTATGGAAGCGGCGGACATCGCGCTGGTGGCGCGCAGCGCGGGGCCTTGGCGCAAGGTGGCCAAGGAGGTGTTCTCCGTCTATGGAATCCCGTTGAGAGTGGATGCCTCCTTCAGGTTCCGGGAGACGGGCCTGGGTAGTGCCTTGTTGTCGGCCGTGGGGGCCATGTTGAGGGGAGAGACCCGGGCGCTCATTGAGTGGTTCCGTGGCCGCTATTCCCAGGCGCATCCTCAGGCACTGAGGGGTCGGGAGCTGGAGCGCTGGCGTGGGATTGTGTCCTGGCCGGCGGATCCTGCCGCGCGCGGGGTATTGGCGGAGCTGTTTCCCCAGGATATGGCTCTGCTGCAGGGCTGCGTGGAGACTGACGGCGGGGGCGCACCCCGTCTCCGCCCGGCAGGGGTGGTGGATCTGGCTCGGAGCATGGTCGCTGTGTCCGTGTGTCGGCTCCCCCTGATGCATCCCATGGTGGCGGAAGACGCAAGAGCGTTGCAGGCGTTGGAGTCGGGGCTGGCGGAGGTAGAAGAGACGGACGGTGGAGGGATGGACTCGGCCGGAGGAGGCGCCGCGTGGACCGGCGCCGCCGCCCTGCTGGACATCCTGGCCGACGCCGCCCTGTGGCCTGCACCCCATGTCGCCGGTGGGGTCACGCTGCAGAGCGCCGGCAGGCTTCGACTTCGCCCCTACCGCGCCGTCTTCGTGCTGGGCCTGGTGGATCAGGAGTTTCCCGCTGGGGACCAGAGCTCCGGTTTGCTGCCCACATCGCTTCGTAGGGAGTGCAACCGGTTGGGCGGCGAGGCGTTGTTTGAGGAGCCGGCGGAGGACCTGGACGCCAGGCTTTTCCAGTTGGCCGTCTCGCACGGCGCCGAGTGCGTCTACCTCTCTCAGCGCGTGAGCGATGACAACGGCAACGCCTTGTCTCCCTCCCCCTTCCTTCTCTCGGTTGACGCGGAGGGGGGAGGCCTGTCGCCCTGGAGGCAGCGGACTCTGGCGGATGTGGTGCACCCGGTACCTCTGGCGCCGAGCCATCACGAGTTCCTACGGTCCTGTGCGGCCGGGAACCTCCTTCCCGAAGGTGAGAAGAACATCTCCCGGTTGGTGGCGGCCGCTCGGAGTCTCCATTCTCCCGCCTGTCTGGGGGACGCACGCGTGATTGAGGTGCTCTCATCTCGTTCCACCTTCGCGGCCGGCGAGATTGAAGCCTATGCGCGCTGCCCTTTCGCATGGTTCCTGCAGAGCCAGGTGGGACTTCGTGCGGCGGAGGAAGACGCCGGGCCCCAGGATCTGGGGCTGCTGGTGCATGCAGTCATGGCCCGCCTCTACACGGAGCTGGGCAAGCTGGAGCTGCTGCCCTTGACCCAGGCTTCCAGCGCAGCCGCACTCGATTGCGCGGAGCGGGTCCTCAGCGAGGTCGCTGCCGGCAGGGCCGCCGTTGCTTCCCCGGCCTCCCGAGGCCTGCTGCTGGCCCAGGCCCGCTATCGCGTACGCGAGCACCTGGAGCGGGAGGCGGCGGCGGGAGGAGCCATGATGACGTGCGCAGTCGAGCTTTCGCTGCCCGCGCAGGGTGTGGAGTTGGGCGATGGCCTCGCGGTCCGCGGGAGGGTGGATCGGGTGGATGTCTCTCCGTCCGGTGACGGTTTTGCCGTGATGGACTACAAGACCGGCTCGTACGTGCCTCGCAAGGCATGGGCGGAGGAGGGCATGCTGCAGGTGGCGCTGTACCTGCTGGCGTTGAGCGTATTGTGGCCGCAGAGGCGGCCGCTTGGTGGGGGTTACCTGTTCCTGGGGCGGGGTCAAGGCAAGGGTCTGTTTGTGGAAGCGTCGGCTCCGCTGGCGGGAGAAGGAGCACCGTGGGTCGCGGTACCGGAGGAAGAGCTGAGGCGGCAACTCGAGGATTGCCGTTTGGCGGCCTTGGGAGTCGCGGAGGGGATACGGTCCGGTCGGGTGGGCGCGGATCTCGCGAGTACCTGCCCACGCTACTGCGTGTTCGGCCCGGTATGCCGCAGCCGGAGGGGCTCCCCTTGGGGGTGGTCATGAGCCTGACCCCCGACCAGCAGCGGGCTGTGTGTGCGGAAGAGAAGGTACTGTTTGTCTCCGCCGGAGCCGGGAGCGGCAAGACCAAGGTGCTGGTGGAGCGCTACGTGCGGTGCGTGGCGGAACTGGGTGTTCCCACGGGGCAGGCGGCGGCAGTGACGTTCACCCGCAAGGCGGCGGGCGAGCTGCGTCACCGGATCCGTAGCAGATTCGTGGAGATGGGCAGGTCTGACCTCGCGCAGGGCATGGATCGGGCGCCGATCGGCACCATCCACAGCCTCTGCAGTCGCATCCTTCGCAGCGAGGGCCTCATCATGGGCCTTCACCCCGGCTTTCGCGTGCTGGAGGAAGACGAGGCGGAGATCCTGATACGCGATTCGTTGACGGCGGCCCGGGAAGAGGTTGCAGCACAGGCCGCCGCGGCAGAGCTCGAGGTGCTGGCCCGTCACCGCACCATGCTGGAAGAGCAGGTGCTGGCGGCCTTCCGGTCAATGCGCGCCGCCGGCCAACGAGTTCCGCGGCTTGGCGTGCCACCTTGCGGTGACGCCGGCCGGGCCAGGGCCGTCCTTGAGGCTGCCCTGGAGGACGTGTGTACTCTCTCGCCTGCTGAGCTCCCCAACGCCACGGCAGCCGGCAACTACGCCAAGGCCGGGGAGTGCCTGCAGTGGCTCGCCACCATCCCCTCCGTGCATCCCGCCACCATCTGCCGGGCGGGGGCCTACGTGCCCGCCATGAGGGGTGACAAGGTCAAGGCCCTCTTCGGTGAGCAGCGGGACGCGCTGGTCGCCTGGTGCCGTGTCATGGGCGAGGAGTACCTGGCGCGGGTGGCGGTCGTTGCATCTACGCTTCTGGACCGCTTCGTTGGCATCTACGCCGCGCTCAAGGCAGAAAGGGAGGCGCTGGATTTCGCGGATCTGGAGATCGAGGCCATCTCGTTGCTCGAGAGCTCGGGACGACGTTCCCGGGAGCCCTTGTACCTGCTGGTGGACGAATTCCAGGACACAAACCTGCTGCAGTGCCGGCTGTTCGATTTGCTGGCACCGGTGTCGTTCACATCGGTGGGCGATTACTTCCAGAGCATCTACTCCTTCCGTGGGGCGGACTGTACCGTCTTCCAGCGGCGGCGGGATCAGTTGCGGGCCGGGGAGGGCGAAGGCTTGGACTTCGGTCGCCACCGGGTGGGCGGCAGCGGCACGTCCGCCTGCATCTCGCTGGCCACCAGTTTTCGCACCGCCGAGCCTGTCCTGACTGCGATCAACCGCCTATTTGGTCACGAAGCTTTCTTTGGCGTCTCGTACGTGCCGCTGGAGCCTTGCAGCACCCGCCACGTGGACCGTGAGCGGGGGCGACTGGATCCGGCCGTGGAGTTGCACGTGGTAGACGTGCCCCGCTCTTCGGACCTGGACCGGGGTGAGGGAGGTGAGCTCGCAGAGGGCGCCGAGGGGGCGATGATGGGGCCCATAGGAGGATTCGCCGATGAGGGGGAGGTGGCGCAGGCGCCCTTCCCGGAGGCCTTGTACGTTGGCGCCCGCGTGAAATGCCTGGTGGAGGAGGAGGGTTGGCGCCCGGGGCAGATTGTGATTCTGCTCCGCAAGACGGTGCGGTCAGGAGAATACGCGCAGGCGCTCCAACGGCTGGGTATCGGCTCCTACGTGGTGGGCGGCAGGGGTTACTTCTCACAACTGGAAGTGACCGATGTCATGTCGTTCCTCACTCTTCTCCTCGATCCTCACGATGATCTGGCTCTGGCCACGGCGCTGCGTTCGCCCCTGGCCCGGGTGAGTGACGATGCCCTCTGGCTTCTGGGTCGTGTGCGCAGAGAGCAAGGCCTCATGTCGTTGTGGGAGGCCGTGCGCGCGCCAGACAGAGAGTTGCTTGCCACCCAGGACGAAAGGCAGCTTGAGTGCCTGTGCACAGCGGTGAGGGATCTGTGCGGCCGGGTGGGTGGCCCGGGGATGTCCGGCCTGATAGACGAGGCGGTCTCCTCGCTTGACTACGATTTGTCGCTTCTCTCCGCCCCGGAGGGGCGGCGTCGTTTCGCCAACGTGCGCAAATTGATGGAACTGGCGGACGTGTTCGAGGAAATGGAGGGGCCGGACCTGGCCGGTTTCTTGGCCCATGTGAGGCGGCGCGGGGGCTTGGGGGACAAAGAGGGTGAAGCCACGGTGTTGGCTGAGGATGAGGATGTCGTTCGGATCATGAGCGTCCACCAAGCCAAGGGGTTGGAGTTCCCGGTGGTGATCCATGCCGGGCTGGGGGACATGGTGCGAGAGGACAACCGGGGGCTTCTCGTGGGTGCCGAGGGTGAGGTGGCCTTGAGGATGACCCTTCCCGGCAAGTTCAACGCCCTGAAGAGCCACATCACGCTGGGACCCTACGAGCAACTGCTCCAACAAGAGAGAGAGCAAGTGCGCATGGAGGAGGCCCGCATATGCTACGTGGCGGCCACCAGGGCGCAGGAACGTCTCATCCTGGTGGGAGCGCGGGCGCCGCTTCTCCGCCAAGCGGAGAAGCGGCCGCTCACCTGGTTCATGAGCGCGGTGGGTTTGGGCGCGGAGGCCGACGTGCCTGTCGCGTCCCGTCCTTGGGACGACGTGGATCTGGTGTGCAACCCAAGCGTCCGTTCAGCTTGTTCCACTGCACCGGACGTCACCGGGCGGGAGAAGGCCGCGGGGGTGGTTCTGTCTCCGGTGGCACCGCCGGTGTTCCCTGCGCTGACGCGGGCGCCCTCGACCTCTGCGGTGAGTTTCTCCGCGCTGAAACTCTTCCACCTCTGTCCGCGGCGCTACTACGTGGAGCGCGTGCTCGGCTTCAGGGCCGAGACCGCCCTCAATCGGCCGGGCGACTCTCTCCCAGCGGTGGCGAGTGCGGCCAACGGCGCCCAAGAGGGGGAGTGGTATCCTCGCGGCCTCCGGGAGCCGGACGAGGAGGGGGAGCCCCAACGGCTGGAAATGGGCATCGTGGTCCACAAGATGCTGGAACTGGCGCCTCTGGGCGCTCACATACCCGCTGAAGGCCTCCTGTGCGAACTCTACGGCGCCGCCACCAGCATGCTAGGCGTGTCGTTGCCCCAGCGGGCGGGTGAGGAGTGCCGGGCTCTGTGCGCCGCCTACTGGAGGTCGCCCCTGGCCCGGCTGGGCGGCGATACTCTCGGCCGAGAGGTCTCCTTTGCTTTTGCAGTCGGCGCCAGATTGGTGAAAGGCGTGATGGACCGTGTGGAAGTGTCGCGGGAGACCTGGCACATCATAGACTACAAGACCAACCTTCTCTGCGGTCGGTCGGCCCTGCAGGCATCTGCTGCCTACCACCTACAGGTTGTCATCTACGGGTTGCTGGGGCTGCGGCGCGGTGCGGACCGAGTATACGTTCATCTGCTGTTTCTGGAGGCTCCGGAGGAGCCGGTCTCGGTGGCGTACGGGCCGGGGGATATGGCGCAGTTGGAGGAGCGACTGCGTGCCGAGGTGGTGGCTCTGGAGACCAGCCGCTTCGAACGCGCCGCGGCGGAATGCCCTGCCTGTCCGCACAACTGGATGTGCGGGGTCACGCGGCATTGATGAGGTACCTACACGGCGTCGCTTGCTTGCTGCCGGCTCTGTAAGCAGCGAAAACACCCGTCGCCGGTCAACCCCACCATGGTGAAGATCCGCCGCAGATCGGAGTTGGCTGAGACGATCCCCAGCCATCCCTGGGGGCGCACGCGGGCAAGCAGCGAAAGCAGCACGGCGACTCCGCCGCTGTCCATATACGGGCAGTGCTCCAGATCCAGGAGAAGGCGAAGTCCCTCGCCCAGCGCTCGGTGGGTAACCTCGTGCAGTGAGCGGCCGGACGAGTGGTCAACCTCGCCATGAACCTCCACCAGCGGTATCAGACCCAAGCGCGACTGCTGCAGTTTCACCGTCTCCCATCCTCCTCCGGGGTCAATCGTCTCCTCCGGCTCTGTACCCAAGCATCGGCCCAATCACTCATATCCTCATCGGCCCGGCCCGGCCCGGCCGGCGGCGCTCTGCTGCTCGTGGGAGCTCTGGAGGGAACGTGGGAGCACCTGCGCCGGTCCTAGCCGGCGGCGTGGCTGGAATGAGCCCGAACAAGGGCAAGGTGGCAGATGCCGATGGAAGTGCACGCCGAGGAGGAGAGAGGTCGGGGCGCCGGGATTTGAACCCGGGACCTCAGCGTCCCGAACGCTGCGCGCTACCAGGCTGCGCTACGCCCCGCGGGCGCCTATGTTACACGATCTTGGCGTCACGGTGCGAACGCCCATCACTGTGTGACGAAGAACACCAGGAGCGAAGCCTCACCCTCAGGCCAGGAATCCGCGTCCACATCCATCTTCAGTGTGTCGTCCACCATCTCCGCCCGGTGATAGGTAGCGTATCCGGCCAGGATGCCGTTGAGGGCGTTCCCCAGGGTATCGGCGGGCTGGTTGCCCTCAGTGAGCCGGAATCCGAGTTGCTGTAGGTGCTGCATCAGCCCCGCCACGTGCGACGCAGAAACGACCACGGCAAAGGTGGGCCCTCCCATCCAGAAAGCGGAGGGAATGGGGTCCAGGTCGGTGGCGGTGCCAAAAGCGGAAGCGGTGGTCTCCGGGTCGGCTCCGTCCTGCTTCAGTTCCACCCAGGTAGGCTCCGGGACGCCCATGTACTTGGCCATGACGTCCAGTGATGCCGTGGTGGGCGGCTCGGTTGTCTCCGAGGTTGCGGCGGTGGTGGTGCCGGAGGTTGACGGCGTGAGGGTGGTGGAGGTGGGGGCCGACATGGTTTCCACGGAGTCTTCTGCCGTGGTGACCTGCTCATGTTCCACGTGGAGGTCGGCACCGGCTGCTTGGGTTGACAGGACGGTGGTGGTGGCAGCGAGCGTGTTGCGTGCCGTGGGGCCGGTGGGCCCGGTCTGCAGCAGCTCCGGCTGCAAGGAAATGGCCAGGGCGCCCACTACCACCAGTACCAGAGCGGCTGCGGCCACAGCTACGGAATGGGGTTGAAGGTAGGCGCGCAGGCGCCGGCGGAACGAGGGCAGGGCGGGCGCAGGGCGGGGCACGGTGGGCGCGGGGACAGGATCAGGGCGGCCGGCGGCTGTAGCAGCCGGGGGCGTGACGCCCAAGGCGGACAGCACGGCCAGTTCCATGTGCCGGGGCGGTCGTGCCGGCTCAACGGCCTTGAGTGCCGCCGCCACCACGCGCTGATCCTCGAGCAGGGCTCGGCAGGCGGGACACGTGGCCAGGTGTGCTTCCACCTGCGAGCGCGCGACCGGGGTAAGGCCACCCTCGATATAGTCGAGGGCCAGGGAGCCCCATTGCTCGATGTGGCCCAGTGGGGGGATGCTGGAAGCTCCGATCTCGCTCATGACGGTGGCCGTTCTTCTCCCGTGGATCGACCGTTCGACGGCTGTGCTGCGCGGGGGGTTCCTGGTGTGTCGACCCCTGCGCCAGACGTGCTGCTTCTCCCGCCCGCGGGGCCATAGCCGGCGGCACGCAGCGCCTGCGCCAACTCGGCCCGGGCGCGGAATATGCGCGACTTGATGGTGCCTTCCTGCACGCCGAGGATCTCTGCCGCCTCGCTGTACTCGTAGCCCAACAGATCACAGAGGACAACGGCAAGGCGGAACCGCTCGTCCAGTAGGAGCAGCGCATCAACGAGCGGGGGGGAGAGACCATCTGCCGCTGGGTCCAGCCGGCTCTGACGCCCACCCACTAGCCGCCCGGCTGCTCCGGTTTCGCCGGGGGCACACGCGCGATCCAGGTCGTCGTTTTCCATGGGATCCAGGCGCCGCTTGCGCAGGTGGTCGCGCACTGCGTTCACCACGATTCGGTGCAGCCAGGTGCCGAAGCGCGCCTCTCCCCGGAATTGATCAAGGGCGGCGAAGGCCTTGATGAATGCCTCCTGCGTGACATCGGCCGCATCCCACGAGTCACCCATCATACGCAGCGCCAGGTTGTAGGCTTTCTGTTCGTGGCGCCGGTAGAGCTCGGCCACCGCTTGTCCCTCACCCGCGCGGGCCCGCTCCACCAGCAATTCGTCGCTGGGCGGCTCTGGTGTGTGTGACATCAGTCAGCGTCTCCCATAACGCTCAATTCTAGCAACGGGTTTGCTAACCTGCGCATTCAAAGGGGGCGGTGCAGCGCTTGACGTCAAGGGAGGCTTTCATGGACGAGGGACGGCGGCCGGACGACGAGAAGGGTGAGGCGGAGGAAACCGCCGAGCTGCTACGCGAATACGAGCGGCAGATTATGGCGCTTCCCGTGCAGGAGCACGTGGAACGAATGCTCACGACTCTCTCCGGGCTGGCGCTGCAGCGCTTGGGCATCGGGGAAAAGGAACCGGCGGCCTGCTCGCCACAAGAGGCCAGGCTGGCAATTGACGCCTTCCGGGCGCTGACAGAGGTGCTGGCACAAGACGAACCGGAACGTGGAGGAGTCTACCGGGCCACGCTTGCCCAGATGCAGTTGGCCTTCGTCTCCGTGGCCGGGGGGCGGGCCGCCGGAAAGGGGGGCGCGGGGGCGACGCCCGAAACCAACGGCGAAGACGATGGCGAAGCGGGCAAAAACGGCGAAGGCCTGTAGGGAGGGAGCGGCATGGTGCACGCGGAGATCGGTGTGTTCGGGGGATCAGGCTTCTACTCTCTCTTGGACGACGTGCAGGAAGTGGCGGTCCCGACGCCTTATGGTCCCACCAGTGACGATGTGTTCGTGGGTGAGATAGGGGGGGTGCGGGTGGCCTTCCTGCCGCGGCACGGCCGGTCCCATACCATTCCGCCACATCGCATCAACTACCGGGCCAACGTGTGGGCCATGAAGGAACTGGGAGTCGGCCGGTTACTGGCGCCCTGCGCCTGTGGGAGCCTGAAGCCGGAACTGCAACGCGGCGACTTCGTACTCTGCGATCAGTACGTGGATCGCACCAAGGCGCGCCTGGACACCTACTACGATGGGCCCACGGTGGCGCATGTAGCCTCGGGTGAGCCGTTCTGTCCGCAGTTGCGGGCCTCCCTGCTGGCCGGTGGCCGGGACCTAGGATATAGGATGCACGAGAAGGGCACCGTGGTGGTGATCGAAGGGCCCCGTTTCTCCACCAAGGCGGAGAGCAGATGGTTCGCCGGCATGGGCTGGGATGTGGTGAACATGACCGCTTATCCCGAGGCGCATCTGGCGCGGGAGATGGAGCTGTGCTACTCGAGTATCGCCGTGGTCACGGACTACGACGCGGGGCTGGTGGACGATCCCTCCATCGCCGGCGTCACGGTGGCGGAGGTGCTGGACAACTTCGCCCGCAGCATCAGCCGCCTGCGCACGCTGCTCTTCCACGTCATCCCGCGGCTGGGCGGGACGCGAGGCTGTGCCTGCGGACAGGCGCTGGAGGGCGCCATCATCGGCGGGTAGCGGCCGGCCTCCGGCCGCCGCCGGTCAGTTGGCCGACGGAGCGGCCGCTTCGGGCGCGGGACCGGGCAGAGTGAGTACCGGGTACTCCACCACCAGGTCGTCATCTTCCCGCCTGATCTCAGCGCGCTCAATGTAGGAGCGGAGCACCTGCTTGCGTTTCTCCTCGGACTCCCCCACCAGCCGGTTGTCAACTTCGAGCACGTTCCCGTACATGCGTTGCACGAGGTTCGCGGCTTCATTCGGGGTGAGCCCCAGGGGCTTGAGCAGGGCCGCGATGCGGCTGAGGATGCCTTTGAGTGCGGCGACGGATTCGCGTTCGGGCTCGTCCTGCTCGGATTCGATTCGGTCACGCTCAGGCGACTGCTCCCGACGGTCTCTTCTGGACACGTGGCTCCTCGTCTTCCGGGTTGTACGCTGGAATGGCTGCCTGCGGGGCGTCGGCACAGAAATGGTGCGGCGGCAGCCGCAGCTATTGTAGAGCATGTGGGCGGCGGGCGGAAGCGGTGAAGGCGCGCGCCCATCACGGCACGAATGCGCCGCCACCCGCCCGGTTCCCACGGCAGCGGCGCAGCCGGGGATACGGATGAGGCAGGGGGTGCGGCGGAGACGATCAGCGCCGCGCCGGCGTCTCTCAGCTTTCCACGACTATCCGGGTGTCCGTCTCCTTGACACCGGCCATGGTCTGCACCGAGCGGAAGATGAGGTCGGCCAGACCACGTGGGTCCTCCGCGTTGACGAGTGCGATGAGGTCCGTGGGCCCGGTGACAGAGTCGGCCCGCTCCACACTGGGGAGCGATCGCAGCTGATCCAGCACTTCACGAGTCTTCCCCGATTCCACCTTTACGAGAACGTAGGCGCGCACCATGTCATCCCCCTGGTCGTGTTGCCCTATGCTCGGCAGAACGCGGCGATTCCATGTCCCTCATACCCATTCTCCCATACCCCGGTAGGGACAAAGGAAACGTTGACATGGGGTATACTGGGTCCGCCTATGGCGGCGCGGTCGGGCGTCGGGACGTGGCGCAGCCTGGTAGCGCATCTGATTTGGGAGCAGAGGGTCGGAGGTTCAAATCCTCTCGTCCCGACCTTGAAGCCGGGGCGGGAGTGTGTAGCAGGCGGGCGTAGC
>Ga0123329_1001235_pt1 | contig 24468 bp, 16 predicted proteins | sample BioC12SIPDNA_FD_89703 | JGI IMG/M metagenome (GOLD analysis project Ga0123329, IMG submission 89703) | Anaerobic biogas reactor microbial communites from Washington, USA - Biogas_R1_B C12 SIP DNA | ecosystem: Engineered > Bioreactor > Anaerobic > Unclassified | place: Washington, USA | collected...
GGAAAAGGACGTTGTTCAGGGCTTTTTTTTCAGAGATGAGTTCCTGGGCTTTTTTGAGGATCTCCATGCTGGTGTCAGAGGCGATCACCATCTTGACTTTTGGGGAGAAATAGGCGGAAACCGCGCCGTTTCCGCAGCAGGCGTCAAAGAGCAGATCACCGGCGGCATCGGGCAGCAGATAGGCTGCGGCTTCATCGAGATCGGCTGTTCCAGTCAGCACTGGTTCTTCCATCGTTTCCGATTTCTGCCGGTGATCCGGCTGCAGGGTGCGGCTCGGTGTTTTCTTCGCTCGCCCAGGGAATGGCGTCAATGTATCGCCGCGAGGATTTTTAGTCAAACCCTTTTGCCCGGCTGGAGGGGTACGGTATTCCTTGACAATTGAAGAAAAGACCGGTTTTATGCCCTGATGTTGGTTCACAGGCGTCCATGGTTTCTCAAAAGACCTGCGGGCGACGGAGGAAAGGTATGGCTTTGGGAGCGGTTTTCGAAGGATTTTCCTTGTGGATGGTGGTTTTCCCGGTGCTGGTTTTCTGTGCCCGCATCCTCGATGTCAGTGTCGCCACCCTGCGTATCATCATGGTCGCCAGGGGGCGCAAGATTCTCGCCGCCGGCCTCGGGTTCATGGAGTCTCTGGTATGGATCGTGGCGGTGACCCAGGTGATGAACAACCTCAGCCATTGGGTCACTTACGTAGCCTTCGCCCTCGGTTTCGCCGCGGGCAACTATGTCGGTCTGATGATCGAGGAAAAACTTGCCATGGGCAACCTCATTATCCGCGTCATCACCCGTCAGGACGCGGAGGAGATGATCCACTTCCTGTGGAAATCGGGTTACGGAGTGACCAGCATCGACGGCTGGGGGGAGACGGGCCCCGTCAAGCTCATTTTCACCGTTTGCCGACGCCGTCATCTCGGCCAGGTGATCAGCATCATCAAGCAGTTCAATCCCAAGGCATTCTACACCATCGAGGATGTCCGTTTCGTCAATGAAACCTACATCCCCCAATCCCCTCCCCGACGGTTTTTTGCCAGGCGTCTGCGCTCCTGGTCCTGGAAATAATCCCTTTTTCCCCTGGCCGAATCAGCGATCTGCTTTGGTTTTTTTCGATGGCTGGATACGGCGAAAGTGCCCTGCTCCCAAAAGCGTCGCGCCGTCCTTTTCTCTGCCGCAGAGGCTCAGCGCTTCGCGGATCTCCCGGTGTTTCTCCGGCAGATGCCAGAGCAGCAGAGCCTTCTGCAGGCGTATTTCCTTTTCCGAGCGGGGAACGTAAACCTCTTTGCCGGTGAAGGGATCCCTGCCGGTGTGATAGATGCAAGTGGCCAGGGTGCCCGGCGTCGGGGTGAATTCCTGGACCTGCTCCACTCGCAGCTGGTGATGTTTGAGAAAAAGAGCCGTGTCGACCATGTGGGAAAGGGTGCAGCCGGGGTGGCCGGCGATGAGGTAGGGAACCACGCCCCGGCGGCGCCCCATTTTGCGGTTCTGCTCCCGGAAGGCTTCCAGAAAGCGGACGAACCTCTCCGGCTGCGGCTTGCGCATGACGGCGGCAACCTCCGCCGCCAAGGTTTCCGGGGCCACCTTGAGCAGGCCGCCGACATGATGGGTCAGCAGTTCCTCCATGTAGGCCGGCTGCTGAGCCAGAAGGTCATAGCGCACTCCGGAGGCGACGAAAACGTGCCGGACTCCGGGGATGCGACGAATTCTTTTCAGCAGTTCGGCCCCTTTTACGGAAGAACTCCGCAAACTCGGGCAGGGCTGCGGCCACAGACAGCTTTCCCGGGCGCAGTCCGGGCCCTTTTTCCCCGCCGCACAAAAAAGTCCGTACATGTTAGCTGTTGGTCCGCCGACGTCGGTCACCGTCCCCCGGAATTCGGCATGCCGGGTCAAGGCGTTGATTTCCCGCAGAATCGACTCTTCCGACCGTGACTGGATCACCCGCCCTTGATGCCGTGCGATGGCGCAGAAGGCGCAGCCGCCGCAGCAGCCGCGGTGACTGGTGATGGAAAATTTGATCTGTTCGTAAGCCGGGATCGTTTCCCGGTAGCAGGGATGGGGGCGTTTTTGAAAGGGCAGGTCGTAAAGGGCGTCGATTTCCTTTTCCGTCAACGGTGCCGGCGGCGGGTTCACCGCCAGCCAGCGTCCGCCGTGCGCCTGGAGAAGCACCTGGCCGCCGCGGCGGCGCTCGGTGGCAACGGCCAGACGGAAGGCGCGGCCATAAGCGTCTTTGTCGTCGCGGACCTGTTCATAAGGAGGCAGTTCGATGCCCTCGGGGCGACTGTGGCTCACCATCACGGTGGTGCCGGGGATGTCTTTCAGCGCCGCCAAGGCTTCCCCGGCGGCGGCCCGGCGGACGATTTCCAGAAGCGGTTTTTCCCCCATTCCGTAGACCAAAAGATCGGCCTTGGTGTCGAGGAGAATGGAGCGGCGCACACTGTTGTCCCAATAATCGTAGTGGGCCAGGCGGCGGAGACTCGCTTCAATGCCGCCGATGACGACGAAAATTCCTGGAAAAGCGGCCCTCACCGCGGCCGTGTAGGGGATCAGGGCGCGGTTGGGACGGGCCCCCGCTTTTCCGCCCGGGGTGTAGGCGTCGTCGCGGCGGATTTTTCGGGCGGCGGTGTAATGACCGACCATGGAGTCCATGGCGCCGCTGGCGATGGCGGCAAACAACCGCGGCCGGCCCATGGCCGTGAACGCCTGCGGGTCACGCCAGTCGGGCTGGGGAAGGATGCCGACGCGCAACCCTTCACCCTCCAGCAGCCGGGCCAGCAGCGGCACGCCGAAGGATGGGTGGTCGACATAGGCGTCGCCGCTGATGAAAAGAATATCGAGTTCCTCCCATCCCCGCGCTTTCATCTCGCCTGCGGAAATGGGAAGAAACCCTGCGGGATTTTCAACCATGGATGCCGTGATTCTGGCCGTAAGCCGGTGAGCCGGTTTTCTGCCGCAAAGGGATTGCGGAAGGAGCCCTATCCTTTAAGTTTTTTGGCGATGGCAGCCACATGGGCTCCCTGAAAACGGGCAATCTTGAGTTCATTCTCCGTAGGCTGGCGCTTGCCGTCGTTCCCCGCCAGGGTGCCCGCCCCGTAGGGAGAGCCGCCGGTGATTTCATCCATGTTGGTCAGTTCCGCGCAGGAATAGGGGACGCCGACGACGATCATGCCGTGGTGGAGCAGGGTGCTGTGAAAGGAGGTGATCGTCGTTTCCTGACCGCCATGCTGGGTGCCCGTGGAGGTGAAAACGCTGCCGACCTTGCCGACCAGTCCGCCCTTCGCCCACAAGCCGCCGGTTTGGTCGAGGAAACTGCGCATCTGCGCCGTCATGTTGCCGAACCGGGTCGGCGACCCGAAGATGATGGCATCGTATTCGGCCAGTTCGGCGACGGTGGCGACGGGAGCCTCCTGATCCAGCTTGGCTCCCGCCTTGCGGGCCGCTTCCTCCGCCATCAGCTCGGGAACCCGCTTGATGGCAACCTCGGCTCCGGCAACGCTGCGGGCGCCTTCCGCCACCGCCTTGGCCAGGGTTTCGACATGGCCGTACATACTGTAATAAAGGACGAGGATTCTGGTCATGGTTTGCCTCCCTTTGTTTGACGACAGGTTAAAAAATGAGGGGACCGACAAGGGCGGGTTGCAGACTCGGGGATTGTTTTTGCTGTTCCTGGGCGATTACTCAACTTCGACCCAGAAATCGGCCGTCTGCACGGTACCGCCCCGGTTGAACTGACACCACAGCCTGTAGAAACCCGGCACCGGGAAACGGGTTGTGAAGCGGATTGCGGAACTCGCTTCCTCCTTGACGGCGTGGGCATGGATATAGTCTTTGGCGGTCAGCGGCGATGTTTTGCGCAAAACCACCAGGTGCCCCTTCTCACCCAGATAGGGCTGGATGTCCACCAGCGGACGAAGGCTTTCGGCATCGCTCAGTTCGAAAGCGACGATGGTTTCTCCCCGCGCCGTCACCGGTTGCGGTGCCAGGGTCATGACGACCTTGGTATCGCCGACTATTTTCTCAGTCGTCAAGACAGGCTCGGCATCGCCCTTTGGCGAGGGTGTACCGGCGCTGGTGATCTCGATCACCGCCAGCTGCTCCCTGTCCCCCGTGGGCATGAAATCGCTGAACAGAAAGTGGTTCCCTGCCTCGGGAAGAAGAATGTCGGTGTGAAAGCTGCCTTTATCCACATAAACGGGATGCAGGTGCTGGAAGGAGCCCAGGGCGCTGTCGACAAGAATGAGATGCATCAGCTTTTCCTGGAAGATGTCGAAGTTTTCGACGGCCTTCCCCTGGCTGTCGCGGATGTGGATTGCGGCGGCGAAGGGTACCCCCGCCTGGATGCCGTCGGCAATGGCGATGCTGACCTGGTAGGAGGGGGATGTTGCCGTCGCCTCGGAATGGGGATGGTGATCGGCATGGGGCTCTTGCGCCCAAACCGGAAAAAGGGGATAAAGTCCGCAGAGTGCCGCCAGCAGAAGGATCGTCGGTTGTTTGGATTTCATGAGAAACTCTCCCCGAGCCATAGAAATATTCCCGGCGCAAAAGTTTTTTCCGGGCTCACCGCTGTTTTATCGGCGCCGCAGCAGCTTTTTGCCCACCGAAAAAGCCTGACCGAGCAGGGAACCTACGGCGTAGTAGCCGCGATGGCCGGTGTCGAAAATCATCGGCCTGATTTTCAGAATATCAGGAAGCCCGTCATCGGCAAGGATGGAAGAGTCCCCTTTGACGTCGAGGATTTCGCCGACGAACTGGGTGTGAAGGCCGATCTCCAGGGTGTGGATGAGACGACATTCCAAAATCAGCGGACATTCGGCGGCATAAGGGGCATCAACCAGTGCGCTGCCAACGGCGGTGAAGCCGGATACTGCGAACTTGTCTTCTTCCCGCCCGGAGGCGATGCCGAGGTAGTCGGCGGCGATCATCTGGTCCTGGGAGGGGATGCTGACGGTGAAGGCCTGGCGCGCGCCGATGGCGGCGTAGGAGTGCGTCGCCTGGCGCAGCGACACGGCGACGCAAGGGGGCTGGGAGCAGCAGACGCCGCCCCAGGCGGCGTTCATCAGGTTTGCCTTGCCGGTCTGATCGTAGGTCCCGATGAGGAGAACGGGGGTGGGGAAAAGAAGGGTTTTGGCGCCGAGGGACTGTTTCATGGCAGAACTCCTTGCGTTTGGTTTTTTAAGTGTAACCTTTGTGAATTTTTACCATATTGCTGACAATAAGGAAACCGCCGCAGAGCGCGGGGGGAATTCCCTTGACAAAAAGAGGGCATTACCTGTCAAATTTTCTGAAATCTTTCCTTTTCCATCTCCGGCGTCGCGGCGCCTATTTTTCCGCCGTGCCCCAGAAATTGTCGGATGAAACGAATATCCCAAGCCTTGTCCTGCGGGGTTATCCTGCTTCTCCCCTTGCTGCTGTCCTCCTGCGTTTTTTTCCGCCCCAACCCCCGTAGCGGTCTGGAACAGGTTTTGCCGGCCGATTTTTCTCTCTACGAACCTGGTGAAAAAACGGCTGACCGCTGGTGGGAGAACTTTTCCTCCGCGGAGTTGAACGCTCTGGTGGAAGAGGCTTTGGGGAAAAACCTCGACCTGCACGTGGCCTGGGCGCGGTTGCGCCAGGTCAGGGCCCAGGCGATTCATGCCGGTTCCGCCCTCTATCCCGATCTCGCCATCGGTGGCGACGGTTCCTACCGGCGATTCCAGGACGACGGCCGTATCTCTGCAGTGGAGGAATATCTTCTGGGGGCGGCGAGCGGCTATGAAATTGATTTGTGGGGGCGGATCCGTTCGCAGCGTGAAGCGGCGCGCATGGCCGAGGAGGCGGCGGAAGAGGATCTCCGTGCGGCGGCGATGACACTGGCGGCGGAAACGGTCGGCCGCTGGGTGGAAATCAGCGCCCTGAGGCTTCAGAAAAAGCTTCTGGAGAGGCAGCTGGAGGCCAACCTCATCTATCTGGAACTGGTGGAACTGCGCTTTTTCATGGCCATGGTTTCGGCCCTCGATGTTTATCAGCAAAAGCAGTTGGTGGAGAAAGTGGCCGCGCAGCTTCCTCTGGTGGAGGAAGAAGAACGCCTGCGCCTCCATGAACTGGCTCTTCTTCTGGGCCGCATCCCTGCGGATCTGCGCGGGATCGAGACGGTCTCGTTGCCTGTTCCGGGACCCTTTCCCGAGCCCGGCCTGCCTGCCGGTCTTCTCGGGCGTCGCCCCGATATACGTGCCGCGGGGCTGCGCCTTCAGGGGGCCGACTGGCAGGTGGCGGCGGCCCGCGCCGACCGCCTTCCCGCTCTGCGCCTTGCCGGCGCCGCCGGCTACAGCTCCGAAGCCTTCCACTCCCTTTTCGATGCCTGGTATCTCAGGCTGGCCGGCAGTGTTACCGGCCCGATTTTCGATGGCGGCCGGAAGAAAGCCGAGGTGGAACGGGCCAGGGGGGTCGTTGACGAGCGCTTGGCCATCTACCGGAAAACGGTGCTGACCGCCATAAACGAGGTGGAGGATGCCCTGATCCGGGAAAGGAAGAGACGGGAGAATCTGGCCATGGTCAGGCAGCGCACGGCGACGGCGCGCGAGGCTCTGGACCAGGCTACCGATCGTTACCGCAAAGGACTCAACGATTATTTGCCGGTACTGACCCAGCTGATTTCGGTGCAGGAACTGGAACTGGAACTGATCGACAAAGAGGCCGCCCTGCTGAAGGCGCGCATTGAGCTTCATCGCGCCTTGGGAGGGAACTGGGCCGGTGAAGAACTGAAACCCGCAACCGGTGAAGGGTGACGGCTGTTATGGCGAATTTGGCTTCGCAAAATCCCCAACCCGCAAGAAATTCTTCTTCTCTCGCCGGGAAATGGATCAAACGTTTGCTGCCGGTGACCATCCTCGCCATCGGGGTCGCTGCCGCGGTGGTCATCATCAAGACCGCTCCGCAGCCGAAAATGGCGCCGCCGCCGAAGAAGGTCCCCCAGGTCAGAGTCGAGGAGGTCCGCCTGATCGATGAGCGGGTCGTCATCCCGGTGATGGGAACGGTAATCCCGGCCCGCAAGCTCGCCCTGAAAAACCAGGTCGGCGGGGAGATCGTCGCTCTCCACCCGGAGTTTATGGAAGGGGGGTTCATCTCGGCCGGGGAGACGATTCTACGCGTCGATCCCGTCGATTACGAGCTGGCCTTGGCCCGCGCCGAAAGCCAGGTGGCCGAGGCCCGCTACAAGCTGAAGCTGGAGCGGGGACATCAGAAGGTGGCCCAGCGGGAATGGCAGCTTCTGGGCGGCAGCCGTCCCGCTTCCGATTTTGAGCGGGAATTGGCCCTGAGGCGCCCCCACCTCGACAAGGCTCGCGCCGAGGTGAAAGCGGCCGAGGCGGAACTGGAACAGGCCAAGGTCGATCTGGGACGCACCCGGCTGACCGCTCCATTCAACGCCGTCGTGTTGTCGCGCATGGTGGTGAAGGGCGCGCGGGTCACCCCCCAGGAAACCCTCGCCGAACTGGTCGGCACCGATGAATTCTGGGTGCGGGTTTCCCTGCCGGTGGATCGTGTCGGCTGGTTCGCCGTTGCGGAGGGGCCGAAGAAGGAAGGGGCGCGGGCCGAGGTCCGCTTTGGCGAAGGTGGGCGGAGGGAAGGGCGGGTGATCCGGCTTCTCGGTGATCTGGAGGAACAGGGACGGATGGCCCGGGCGCTGGTATCGGTTGTCGATCCTCTGGGACGACAACAGAGCAGCGGCGATGCCACGCCCCTTCTGCTCGGCCAGTTCGTCCATGTCACGATCGAGGGGCTTCAGCTTTCCCGGGTGGTGCGCATCCCGCGCACCGCGTTACGGGAGAACGATAGGATCTGGCTTGTCGATGAAGAGGGGCGGCTCCGCTTCCGCCGGGTTCGGGTGGCGTGGCGGGAGAAAGAGACTCTGCTGGTTAAAGGGGAACTCCGCGACGGAGAGCGTCTGGTGCTTTCCGAGGTGACGGCGCCGGTGGAGGGAATGGCCATCGAGGTGCTGGCCGAATCGTCGCCGCCTTCTGTCGACGCGGAGGCAAACCATGGCGGCTGATACGGCACCGCCGAAAAAACTGCCTTTCCGGCAGCGGGGTTCCATCGCCTGGATGGCGGGAAACTCGGTGGCCGCCAACCTGCTCATGCTGGTTCTTCTGGTCGGGGGGCTGATCTGGGGGACGCAAATCAAGCAGGAGGTTTTTCCCGAGTTCGATCTCGACCGGGTGACGGTTTCCGTATCCTATCCGGGGGCCAGTCCCGAAGAGGTGGAGCAGGGCATCCTTCTGGCCGTGGAAGAAGCGGTCCAGGGACTGGAGGGGGTGAAGAAGGTGACGGCCGTCGCCCGGGAGGGAAGCGGTTCGGTGCAGATCGAGATGATCGAAGGGGCCGATCTGCAGCGCCTGGCCCAGGACATCCAGAGCGAGGTCGACCGCATCACCACTTTTCCTCTGGAAGCGGAAGAACCGGTGGTGAAGATCGATACCCGGCGCCGCCAGGTTATCACCGTGGCCGTTTTCGGGGATGTGAGCGAACGGGTGCTGCGCGACACGGCGGAGGATATCCGCGACGGTCTGCTCCAGGACAGGGAGGTGACCCAGGTCGATCTCTCCGGTATCCGCAATCTGGAAATCGCCATCGAGGTGCCCCAGCGGCAGTTGCGCGCCTACAATCTCACCCTCGAAGGGATCGCCGCCCGGGTAAGGGCGACTTCCGTCGAACTTCCGGGTGGCGGTCTCAAAACCGACGGCGGCGAAGTGCTGGTGCGGATGATGGAGCGGCGCAACCTGGGCGAGGAATTCGCCCGCATTCCGGTTGTGGCCGCCAACGACGGAACCCAGGTTCTTCTGGAGGATGTGGCCGGAATCATCGACGGCTTCGAGGATTCCGACCGCTTTGGCGTCTATAACGGCAAACCCTCCGTGCTTGTGGACGTCTATCGGGTCGGGGAACAGACACCCATGTCGGTAGCGGCTGCCGTAAAAGGCTATCTGGATCGGATGGCCCCACAGCTTCGGGATGGGGTGGAACTGGCGATCCTCTACGATCGCTCCGATATCTACCAGCAGCGCCTCACCCTGCTCCTCAACAACGGCTACCTGGGATTGTTCCTGGTCTTTCTGCTGCTGGGAGTATTTCTTGAGCTGCGTCTCGCCTTCTGGGTGGCCCTGGGTATCCCCATCTCCTTTCTCGGTTCGCTGCTTTTTCTTCCGGCCATGGGGGTCAGCATCAACATGATCTCCATGTTCGCTTTCATTGTCGCCCTCGGCATTGTCGTCGACGACGCCATTGTCGTCGGGGAAAACATCTACAAGTACCGGCAGGCCGGGCTTCCGGCACTGCAGGCTGCCATCCATGGCGCCCGCGAAGTGGCGATGCCGGTCAACTTCAGCATCCTTACCAATATCGCCGCTTTTGTGCCGCTGCTTTTCATCCCCGGAGAGATCGGCAAAATATACAAATATATCCCGCTGGTGGTCATCACCGTCTTTATCATCTCTTTGATCGAAAGCCTTTTCATCCTCCCCGCTCACCTGGCCCATCAACAGGAAAAGGTGCGCACCGGGTTCAATGCCTGGCTGCACGAGCGTCAACAGCTTTTCAGCACGTGGTTCCTGCGCATGGTGGCGGAGGTATACGGGCCGTTCCTGCGCCGCTGCCTCCGTCAACGGTTTCTGGTCATCTCTCTGGGGATGGTACTATTGGCGTTGACCTTGGCCTATGTCAGAAGCGGGCGTTTGGGGATGGTGCTTTTCCCCCGCATCGAGGCCGACTATGCCTTTGCCGAAGTGGTTCTGCCCTACGGTTCGTCGGTGAAGAAAACGACGGCTCTGCAGCAGCGGCTCATCCATGCGGCCCAAGAGGTGGCCGAGGTGAACGGCGCTGAAAAGCTGGTCAAGGGAATCTACTCGGAAGTGGGCATCACCCCTGGCAACGGCAGTGCGGCGGGGGGGCATGCCGCCCAGGTTCGTGTTTATCTGACACCGCCCAAGGAGCGTCCCCTCAATACGGCGGAATTCGTCAAGCGCTGGCGCCAGCAGTTGGGACCGGTGACCGGCGTGGAAAGTCTCACCTTCATGTCCGACCGCGGCGGCCCCGGAGCCGGCGCATCCATGACCATCGAACTCTCCCACCGCGACCTCGATGTGCTGGAAGCGGCCGCCGGGGAACTGGCCGAGAGCCTGGCAAAATTTCCCAATGTCAAAGATATCGATGACGGGTTTTCCTGGGGGAAGGAGCAGCTCGACTTCCGTATTCGCCCGGAGGGGGAGGCCCTCGGCTTGACCGCCCGCGTGGTCGCCCAACAGGTCCGCAACTCTTTTTACGGGGCGGAGGCTTTGCGACAGCAGCGGGGGCGTAACGAGGTCAAGGTAATGGTCCGCCTGCCGGAGAAGGAGCGGATTTCCGAATTCCACCTTGAGGAACTGATTCTCCGCTCCTCCGCCGGCATCGAAATCCCCCTGCGGGAGGCGGTGGAAGTGGAGCGGGGGAGGGCTTACACCGACATCCGCAGACGTTCCGGGCGGCGGGTGGTTTCGGTGACCGCTGATGTTGATCCGCCTCACCAGACCAATCTGATCCTTTCGGCAGCGAAGAAGGACACCCTGCCAATGCTGATCGAGAAATATCCGGGCCTCAATTACAGTTTCGAGGGGCGGCAGGCCGACATCGCGGAAAGCATGGAGAGTCTCGTCCGCGGGTTGATGCTGGCGTTGTTGGCTATATACGCCCTCCTGGCGGTTCCTTTCCGCAGCTACATTCAGCCGGCCATCGTCATGCTGGCGATCCCCTTCGGGATCGTCGGCGCGGTGCTCGGCCACTGGCTGATGGGGTTCAGCCTGAGTGTGATGAGCATGCTCGGCGTCGTGGCCCTGTCGGGAGTGGTGGTGAACGATTCGCTGATGCTGATCGATTTCGCCAATCGCCGCCGGGAGGCCGGGGAAAACGCCGTAGAGGCGATTCATCTGGCTGCCGTCCGCCGTTTCCGCCCGGTGCTGCTGACCACCCTGACCACCTTCGGCGGCCTGGCGCCGATGATTTTCGAAACCTCCCGTCAGGCACGCTATCTGATTCCCATGGCCCTGTCTCTCGGTTTCGGCGTCCTTTTCGCCACCCTAATCACCTTGATCCTCGTCCCCTGCATCTATATCGCGGTGGAGGACGCCGGCGTCCTGATGGGCGCCAAAAACCGTTTCCGCCGGTCCTCTTCCGTCGCCCCGGCTGTTGAGGGGGATGCTCCGTGACCTCGGACAAAAGATTGCGCAGTGCCGTTCTCGTCGTGGCCACGTTGACCGCCTTCATGATGCCCTTCATGGCCTCGGCGGTCAATCTGGCCCTTCCCGCCATCCAGCGGGAATTCAGCCTCAGCGCCGCAATGGTCAACGGCATTGTCAGCATCTATCTGCTGAGCGCGGCGGTGGCCCTGGTGCCTTCCGGCAGGCTGGCCGATCTTTACGGCCGCAAGCTTCTGTTCACGGCCGGAGTGGTTCTCTTCAGCACCAGTTCCCTGGTTTTGGGTTTCAGCAACGGCATTGTTTGGCTGCTGGCGGGAAGGGTGGCCCAGGGATTGGGCGGGGGGATGATGATGGCCACCGGACTGGCCATCATCTCCTCGGTGTTTCCAGCCGGTGAGCGGGGACGGGCGATCGGCTTCAATGTCGCCGCCGTCTATGTCGGCCTGGCCGTGGGCCCCTACGCGGGCGGCCTGTTGACGGAGGCCCTCGGTTGGCGCAGCATCTTCTTGTGCAATTTTCCCCTCGGCGTACTGACCGTTGTGTTGCTGGTGCTGAAGGTTCCCGGCGAATGGGCCGATGGGGGAAAGGGGCGCTTTGACGGCCTCGGTGCTGTGCTGTACGCTTTTTCCCTGGTCTCGTTCATGGCGGGGCTGTCGCTGCTGCCCGCTCTTTCGGGCCTGCTCCTGGTGCTTTTTGGGGCAGGCGGTTTCGTCCTCTTCACCTGTCATGAACTGCGCGCCCCCTTTCCTCTTTTTGAAGTGCGCCTGTTCCGCGACAACCGGGTTTTCGCCTTTTCCTCCCTGGCGGCCTTGATCAATTACGGGTCCACCTTTGCCGTCTCCTTTCTGCTCAGCCTCTATCTGCAGCATGTGCGCGGACTGGGTCCGGGAACGGCCGGGGCCGTTCTCCTTTGGCAGCCGGTGGTGATGGCTCTTCTTTCCCCTGTGGCCGGCCGCCTTTCCGATCGGGCGCAGCCGCGCCTGATCGCCTCCCTGGGGATGGGAATGAGCTCCCTGGGACTGCTTCTGCTGACTTTTTTGGGCAGAGACGGTGCCATCCTCTATGTTATCCTGTGCCTGGTCTGCCTCGGCATCGGCTTCGCCCTCTTCTCATCCCCCAACATGAACGCCATCATGGGGAGTGTGGCGCCGCACCATTACGGAATCGCCTCGGGGGCCGTCGGCGCCATGCGTCTCATCGGCCAGATGTGCAGCATGGCCATCGCCCTGGTTGTTTTCGCCCTGGTTTTGGGGAGCCATGGTGAACAGGGGGGAAACCATCCGGCGCTGCCCCAGGCGTTGACAATCTGTTTTGGAATCTTCTCCATCCTCTGCGGGGTGGGAATCGTTTTTTCCCTGGCGCGGGGGAATCTGCGCCGGGAGTGGCAACCGGCAAAGGAGAATCATGAACACTGAAGGAGAGCGCGCCGTCCGTTTCTACCGCTGGCTGGTCTTCGGCCTCCTCGCCTGCGGCTACATCCTGGTCTTTTTTCACCGTCTCAGTACCAATGTCGTCGCCCTCGACATGATGCGCGATCTCGAGATCAGCGGTTCGCTGGTCGGTCTCCTCGCCTCCGGCTATTTCTATCCCTACGCCTTCATGCAACTCCCCTCGGGGCTGCTGGTCGACGCCTTCGGCCCGCGACGCACCGCCACCTTCAGTTTCCTGCTGGCCGGTGCCGCCTCGATCCTGCTCGGCGTCGTTTCTTCCGTCACCTGGGCGATCTTCGCCCGGGTGCTGGTCGGCATCGGTGTGTCGATGCTTTTTGTCGCCGCCCTGAAGATTCTGACCCATTGGTTCAGACCCGCGGAATTTTCCCGCGTCACCGGCATTCTGGTGGGTTTGGGAGGGGTGGGGGTGCTGATCACCGCCACGCCGCTGGCTTATCTCAGCAACCGTTTTGGGTGGCGCCTGAGCTTTGTCGCCATCGGCGGCGCGACTCTGGTGGCGGCGGCCCTGATCTGGCTGTTCGTCCGCGATACCCCCGAGGAAAAGGGCTTTCCTCCCCTGGCGACGGCAGCGGTGGCGACAGGCGGTGCAAAAAACAGCGCGAGCCGGCTGGCCGGTATCGGCACGGTCCTCTCCAGCCGTGCATTCTGGCCCCTGGCAATCTGGTTTTTCTTCAACTGCGGCATCTTTTTTTCTTTTGCCGGGCTCTGGGGGGCGCCCTATCTGATGCAGGTTTACGGCATGGCCAAGATGGAGGCGGGGCGCGTCATGGACATGCTCGCCTACGGCATGATCATCGGCAGCCCCCTGCTGACCCTGGCTTCGGACCGCCTCCGTTCCCGCAAAACCATCATGGTGCTCAACTCGCTGGCACTGCTCTCATTGACCGTGCCCCTGGCTTTTTTCCCCGCCGTCCTCGGGCGGGCCTTTCTCTATCCGCTGGTCTTTTTTCTGAGCTTTTGCGGCAGCAGTATCGTGGCGGTGGCCTTCACCATGATCAAGGAATACTACCCTTCGGAACTGGCCGGCACGGCGGTGGGACTGGTCAATCTCTTCCCCTTTCTGGGCGGAGCCCTCATGCAACCCACTGTCGGCTGGTTGCTGCAGAGAGGGACCGCCGGCGGGGCCGACTTTGGCGCGGCTTATGGCGGCGCCTTCCGGCTTTTTTTCGTTGCCGCGTTGATTTCTTTGGCAGCGAGCCTGCTGTTGCGGGAATCCTTCGGCGGGGGAAAAGGGTAAACTACCGCAAAGAGAGAAAGTATTGACGTGGCGGGATCATCCGCCGCCGGTCATGGGGTCTTTAACCGGTGGCAGTTCAGGGAGGTGGCGGCAATGGAGCGATTCGGCAGATTGGCGGTATTGCTGGTGGCGGCGCTGGCGGCGGGGTGTGCCGGCGCAACGAGGGTCACTCAGGATTATGCACCGGATATTGATTTCGCCCATCTGCAAACCTATTCCTGGCGCCCCGGGGCGGGCGGCGAGAGCAGTGACATGAATGTTCTGCTGGCCGCACGGATCCGGGCCGCCCTGGAGCGGGGTCTGGCGGAAAAAGGCCTGCGCTCGGCTGGCCATGGTCGTGCGGACATCTATGTGGATTTCCGTTATCGCATCCAGCGCGGCTATGAATCCACCGGCATCTCCACCGGCTTCGGCCTGGGCAGCGGACGGGGCGGCACCTTCGGCGGCATCGGCATCGGCATGGGGGATTTCGGCGGTGCCTATGACGAGGCGGTGCTGACCATCGATTTTCTGGACTATGCCAGCGGCACCCTGGTCTGGCAGGGAAGCGGCCGGCGCCGCGCCCTCACCCATGGCGACCCAGAGCAATGGACGCGGGAGATCAACGAAACCGTGAAGCGGATCCTGGCCGGGTTCCCGCCCGGGAATAAGTAGGTTGCCTGCCAAGGTCCAAAAAAAGGAACGAACCGGAAACCGGCCACGGGAAGAAGTGAGATCTATTGCGGCTTTTAATCCTCATTCCCCTGCCATCAAGGTTTTGAATTCCTTTTTGATGCCGGCGAACCGTTGCTCACAAGGCAGCCGGAAAAGGTGCCCAAGGAAGATGGTTGAACTTTTAAAAAATATGTTATTTTAATCAATCGATAGGATCCCATAAACGGTTGTTTTGCGCTATGCTTCGATCAGCTTGGGGTTGATAATTCTTTACCATAGGCGATGGTTGCCGGGATGAAAAAAAATCTGCTTTTGACGTTGGTCGGGGCCGGTCTGGCCTTGGGTTTGGTCTGGCTCTTCGCATCCTGGTGGCTGCACGGGGGAGGGAAGGCCGGCGCCCGGGAGGGACGGCCGATTCCCGTGGAAGTGCGGGCGGTCGAACGCGGCCCCATCGAACTGCGCCGGACCTTCAGCGGGGCTTTGGAGGCGCGGGCCGAATTCGTCGTTGCGCCCAAGGTCGGCGGACGGGTGAATCGGCTTCTGGTCAACATCGCCGATCCGGTGCGGCGGGGCCAGGTGGTCGGTGAACTGGACAATGACGAGTACGTTCAGGAACTCGCCCAGGCCCAGGCGGAATTGGCGGTGACCAAGGCCAATCTGGCGCAGAGCCGCGGCGCCTACGAGGTGGCCAGACGCGACTTCGAGAGAGTCAAGACCTTGCGCGCCCGGGGAGTGGCTTCCGAGGCGCAGCTCGACTCGGCCAGGGCCAACCAAGTGGCCAAACAGGCTGAATTCGAGGTTGCTCAGGCCCAGGTGATGCGCGCCGAGTCGGCTCTGGAAACGGCGCGCATCCGCCTCGGTTATACGCGTATCAACGCCGGCTGGAGCGGCGGCAGCGATATGCGGGTGGTGGCCGAGCGCTATGTGGATGAAGGAGGGATGGTGGCGGCCAACGCGCCTCTGTTGCGGATCGTCGAACTCGATCCCCTCATGGCGGTGATCTTCGTCGCCGAGCGGGATTATTCCCGTCTGCGTCCCGGTCAGCCGGTCGTTCTCACCACAGACGCTTTTCCGGACCGGGAGTTTCCGGGACGCATCGAACGCATCGCCCCGGTTTTCAAGCAGACCACCCGCCAGGCGCGGGTGGAACTGGCCATCGACAATCCCCGGCAACGCCTCAAGCCGGGAATGTTCGTCCGTGCCACGGTAACCCTCGACCGCCTCCTTGATGCCGTTATCGTCCCTGAAGAGGCCCTGGCCCGCCGCGAAGACCACAGCGGCATCTTCCTGGTCAATGCCGACGGGGGTTCCGTGTCCTGGCGGCCGGTGACCGTCGGCATCCGCGACGGAAGCCGGGTTCAGATCGAAGGGGAGGGGCTCTCCGGAAGAGTGGTCACCTTGGGGCAGCAACTGCTCAAGGACGGTTCGGCAATCATCATTCCCGCCGATCAGACCTCGGCGGCGGGGGAGAAACAGAAGACGACAGGGCCATGAAGCTTCCCGATTTCAGCGTCCGCCGTCCGGTTTTCACCACCATGGTCACCCTCATCGTGGTGATCCTCGGCGCCTTTTCCCTGACCCGCCTGAAGATCGATCTGCTCCCCAACATCGAACTGCCGACGGTGACGGTGCGCACCGAGTACGAGGGCGCCAGTCCCGAGGTCATGGAACGGCTGGTCACCCAGATCGTCGAGGAGGTCGTGGGCACTGTTCCCGGTGTCGAGGAAATGACTTCCCAGTCATCCGAAGGAGCGAGCATCGTCCGCGTCACCTTCGGCTGGGGAACCAATATCGATACCGCGGCCATCGATGTCCAGTCCAAACTGCAGGATGAGATCAGCGAACTTCCCGAGGACATAATCGCTCCCCGCATCAATAAGTTCGATGTCGCTAGCTATCCGGTGGTGGTGCTGGGGATCTCCAGCAGTCTCGACCCCGTCGATCTCACCCAGTTGATCGAGGATCATATCCGCTATCGTTTCGCCCGTTTGCCGGGGGTGGCCCAGGCCGACATGTGGGGAGAGTTCAAACGGGAGGTGCGGGTCGAACTCGATCCCGACCGGGTCAAAGCGCTGGGGCTTTCCCTCAACCAGGTTCTGGAGGCGATCCGCAACGCCAACCTCGACCTCCCCGCCGGCAAGATCGAGCAGGGGAGCTTCGAGGTTACCCTGCGGGCGCCGGCGGAGTTCGCCAATCTGGATCAGATCCGCCATACCGTGATCCTCAAACGGGAAGGGGCGGCGGTGACCCTCGGTCAGGTAGCGCGGGTGCGCGACACCTATGAAAAACCGACCCGTATCGTCCGTGTCAACGGCGAACGGGGTATAAGGATCGCCCTTCGCAAGCAGGCCGACGCCAATACCGTCGAGGTGGCCAAAGGGATTCTCCACGAGATCGAGGAGGTCAACAGGGCCTATCCCCAGGTTCACATCGTGCCGGTCATCAACCAGGGCAACTTCATCGAACGCTCCATCGCCAACGTCGCCCAATCGGTCCTCTACGGCGGCGGTCTGTCCGTCCTGGTCCTGCTTTTTTTCCTGCGCAACATCCGCTCGACGCTGGTGATTTCTCTGGCCATCCCGATTTCGGTCATCGCCACCTTCGCCCTCATTTACTTCGGCGGTTTCACCCTCAACCTGATGACTCTGGGCGGTTTGGCGCTGGGGGTCGGGATGATGGTGGACAGTTCCGTCGTGGTACTCGAAAACATCTTTCGCCGCCGGGATGAAAATCTCGAGCAGCCCATGGTGGCGGCGGTGGAAGGGGCGCGCGAGGTCGGCGGCGCCATCGTCGCCAGCACCATCACCACGCTGGTGATCTTCCTCCCCCTTGTTTTTGTGCGCGGCGTGGCCGGAATTCTTTTCCAGGAACTTTCCTACGTCATCATCTTTTCCCTGGTCTGCTCGCTGCTGGTTTCGCTGAGCCTGCTGCCGATGCTGGCCTCGCGCCTCATCGAGACTCCGGATCATCTGCAGTCCCGGCGCACCCCCCAGGTGGAGAGGCTGATCGCCTGGGCCGGCCTCCTTCTCAAGAAGCTCGATAACGGCTACCGGAATCTGCTGCAGAAGGTACTGCAGCACCGTCTGCTGACAGTCGGTGTGGCGGTAGGGTTGCTCGCCGCCAGTCTTCTTTTGCTTCCCTTCATCGGCACCGAGTTTCTGCCGCCCAGCGATGAGGGGGAAGTGCGGGTTACCGGTGAGATGGAGATCGGCACCCGGCTCGACCTCCTCGATCAACAGGCGCAGAAGATGGAGGCGATCGTCTACCCGTCCGTGCCCGAAAAAGTCTCCACCGTCATCAGCGTCGGCTCCTCCAGCTGGCGCCCCAGCGATTCCTCCAAGACCGAGATCAGCCTTTCCCTGGTGCCGGTTTCCCAGCGTCGGCGTTCCAATATCGAAATCGCCAACGACCTGCGCAAAGAGCTCAGCGGCAGGATCGCCGGCATGGCGATCCGCACCCGGGCTCCCCAGGGGCAGTTTTTACTGGAGCGGGTTCTGGGCGGCGACGAAGGGCTGACGGTGGAGATACGCGGTTTCGATCTGGCCACACTGGAAAACCTGGGCAAGCAGGTGGCCGGAAGACTCGCGGCCATTGCCGGTATCGCCGACATCGAAACCAGTCAGAAGGCGGGAATCCCCCAGCACGAGATCCGCGTCGACCGGGACAAGGTGGCCGATCTCGGACTGAGTGTGCGGGACGTGACCAAGGTGCTGGAAACGGCGGTGGCCGGCTCCAAGGCGGGGGAGTTTCGCGCCCAGGGGAACTCCTACCGGATTTTCGTCCAGCTCCAGGATGTGGAGAAACGCACCCTGGATGAAATCCTCGATCTGACCCTGGCTACCGGCGGCGGCGGGCAGGTGGCCCTGCGCAACCTGGTTACCAGCGAGGAGGGTTTCGGGCCCATACTGATAGACCGCAAGGATCAGCAGCGCCTGGTGACGGTCAAAGCTAACGTGGAAGGGCGGGATATCGGCACGGTGGCCGAGGAGGTGCAGGCTGTGCTCGACACCATTCCCCGCCCGGCAGGGTATGAACTCACCGTCGCCGGCAGTTTCGAAGAGCAGCAGAAGGCCTTTGGTGAGTTGCTCGTGTCGCTGGTATTGGCTCTGCTTCTGGTCTACATGGTGCTGGCCTGCCAGTACGAGTCGCTGCGCGATCCGGTGGTGGTCATGGCCTCGGTGCCGGTGGCTGCGGTGGGGGTGCTTGCCGTTCTCTTTGTGACCCGAACCACACTCAATCTGCAGTCCTTTATCGGCTGCATCATGCTTGGCGGCATTGTCGTCAACAATGCCATCCTGCTCGTTGATCAGGCGGGGCAGCTGGTGCGAGATGGGATGCCGGTAAGCCATGCCGTTGCCGAGGCTGGAAGGCGCCGCCTGCGGCCGATCCTGATGACCACCCTGACGACGATCCTGGCCCTGCTGCCGCTGGCTTTGGGTATCGGCGAAGGGGCCGACCAGCAGGCGCCCCTGGCCCGGGCCGTGGTCGGCGGGCTGACCGCCTCGACCCTGATTACCCTGGTCCTGATTCCGGCGGTCTATTCGCTGTTCCATCCCGAGACGAAGGGGGAAGCGTCGTGAAAACGGACGGCATGTTTCATCTTTTCCGCCTTGCGGCCGTGGTCCTCTGCGCCGGTTGCCTGCCCGTGGCGGGCTGGCCGCCGATTCCTGAAAGCCTCGACCGGCCGGGACATAGCGGAGAATCGTCCCCGCAGGTGACTCCGGTGATCTTCCGGCTGCCGGAGAAGTCGGTGCCCGCTCCGGCCCCTCCCGCCGCCGATGAACCTCTGCAACTCTCCATCGAACAAGCCATTCTTCTGGTGCTTAAAAACAACCGGGATCTCCAGGCGCGGCAGCTGACGCCGGTGATTGCCGGCACTTTCGAGCAGATCGAGCGCGGGAAATTCGATCCGGAGCTTTTCGGCGAGGCCGAGTATTTCAAAGAGAAAGCTTCCGAAACTTCCCGTTCCAGCGGGGGACTCTATCAGGTTGCCGGCACCGATACCTATGCCGTCACGGGCCTGCGCCAGTTTCTGCCTACCGGCACCGCCGTCGAGGCCGGTTTGTCCCATGAGCGGAACATCTCGAATCGGGAACCGGAGCTGCAGACGGCCCGGGCCGGTCTTACCCTGACCCAATCCTTGTTGCGCGGCCTGGGACCGTCGGTCAATCTGGTTGCCGTCCGCCAGGCCGAGCTGGAGACCCTGGCCAGCCTGGATGAACTGCGGGGTTTCACCGAAACCCTTGTGGCCGAAACCGAAACCGCTTATTGGAATTACGTGCTGGCCGGGGAGAAGATCGCCATCTTCGAAGAATCGTTGCGGGTGGCGAGAAAACAGCGGGAGGAGATCGAACTGCGCATCCAGGTGGGGGTGCTTCCCGAGATCGAGGTGGCGGCGGCCAGAGCGGAAGAAGCGTTGCGCGTCCAGGCCCTGATCGATGCCCGCAGTCAGCTGGAGGACCGCCGCCTGCGTTTGCTGCGCCTGATCAGCCCCAGCGTCAACGGCCATCTCGATCAACCCATGGAGGCGGTCAGCGGGCCACGCCTGGAGCTGAACCCGATCGAGGATCTGAAGGATCGTTTGCAGCTGGCTGAAAAATCCCGCCCCGATCTCAACGAGGCCCGGCTGCGCCTGCAGCAGAACCGCCTGGAGACGATCTATACCCGTAACGGCCTGCTGCCCCGTCTCGATTTTTTCATCGCCCTCGGCAAAACCGGTTACGCCGATACCTTCTCCGCAGCTTTCCGGGAACTGGACGGCAACACCTATGATTTCACCGTCGGTCTGCGCCTCAGCCACATCCTCGGCAATCGCGCCGCCCACGCCAAAGACGTGGCGGCCCACGCCTCCCGCCAGCAGGCTGCCGCGGCCATCGACAACCTGAAGCAGTTGATCCGTCTCGAGGTGCGCCTCGGCATCAACGAAGTCGAGCGCGCCCGCCAGCAGATCGGCGCCACCCGCGAAACCCGCATCTTCCAGGAGCAGACCCTGGCGGCGGAAAAGGAGCGTTTCGACGTCGGCACCAGTACCGCCCTGGAAGTGGCTCAGGCCCAGCGGGATCTGCTCCAGATTCAGATCGCCGAGGTCGAAACCATCGTCAATTACCGCATCGCACTGGTCAAACTCTATCTGGCCGAGGGCAGCCTCCTCGATCGCCGCGGCGTCAGCATTCAGCGGTAGAAAAGCGATTGGGGGCCGGCAACGGGTGGCCGTCGATGGCTGGAGGCGAATGGCAAGTGGCTTGCCGCCGGTGGCTAGGATTCAGCCAGCCAGGCCAGAATCGCCGCGTTTTTGTGCGGCCACTCCCCGTCGAGGCGCTCCCGTAGAAAGGCGGCAAAGAGGCTGTCGAAAAGTTGCAAGCCGCTTTCCAGAAGGTGCATCCTCTCGAAGAAGACAGCCTCCTTTTCCAAAGCGGGGTCATTCCCGTCCTCCTTTTCAATCCTGACCGGCGGCGCCTTGAAAGAGGCGAAATGGAAAGAATCCCCCTTCAGGTGAAGCTTCCACAGGTCTTCCTCCTTTTCCATGTAGAGCACCGCTTCGCGGATCTCCTTGCCGCTCAGCAGGGCGGCGCGCACCTCGCTGAAATGGTCCTGGGGTCCGCTCACGGCCACCTTCTGGATGCCGCCGGGATTGTCGCCCCCGGCCAGCAGCAGTTTGTCGTTGAGGTAGGAGACGAAACCCTCTCCTGCCACGGCCGGGCCGGGCCGGCAGACGGGGTACCGGGAATCGGCGGCCATGGTGCGGTGCATCAGCCACAGCAGGAAATCGCAGCCCAGCCAGCGGTTGGCTTCGATCAAAGCCACCGCCTCGCCGGTAGGTGCCTGGTTGGCGGCGACTAACCTGGCCCGTAACGGCTCCTCCAGGATATCCATGGCGCGGCCGTAGGGGTGGACCGGCGTCAACCGCAGCCCCCCGAAGGTTTTCCTGAACTGCTCCACCAGCAGGTCGCCGGCGGAAGCGCTGAGGCTGGCGAAGGTCACCAGATCCTGGTCCGTGTCCCAGACCACATCCCACAGGCAAGGGGTGGGGAGGGTTTTGGCCAGCAGGCGCAGGCGCAGCTTCTCCCTCAGTTCTTCCCGTTTCTGTTTGGGCACCCGGCGGAAACCGGGATGGGCCGCCAGAAAATCGGCCTCTTCCTGCTGAAAATGCTGTTTGAACAGGGTTGCGGGAAGGCGGCGCTGATCGCGGCGCAGGGCAAAAACGAAATAATGATCCCGCTGGAAGGTGTGAATTGCCGCAAAACCGCTTTCCCGTGGGTCGTCGAACTCCACCCAGCCGATAGCCTGTTCCTCGGCCCCTTCCTCAATGGAGCGGAAACCGAAATCGGCGAGCCGGGTGCCCGCCCACGCCGGCAGATTCGCCGCCGGTTTGTCGCCGACCACGCGGAACTGGCGGATGCTGACCGTATTGCTGAGAATTCCCATGGACTCTCTCCTTTGCGGGGATTTGCGGCACGGCCGTTTTTACCCCCATTTCAATGTAAATGACAACAATCAAAACGAAAACGGATTATTCTTTCGTCGCAAGTTTGCCATCTCCCCCTCTGGGTGCTTCGAGGAACGGCAAAGGCGAAGCCAGGGCGTGTCGTTTAACGGGGCTCGATCTGACGCCCGGCCTGTTTCACGGCGCAGTTTCCTGAACTATCCCGGTTATAAACCATCCTTTGCTCGACCGGCGGAGAAGGCTCGATGGCTTTGAAAAGGTCCATCCACGGTGTTACCCGCCCGCCATCAAGGTGCGGCGAACAGGCGCTTCATCCTGCTGCGTCATCGCGGCGTACTTCCATGTGCGCCCCATTCCTCAAGATTGGTTCACCTGACAGGCGCAGATTTGGGCTATGCCCTCCTGCTGATCATTTTTGCGGGTTCGTCAAGGTTGAGGGAGGAATCGGCTCAAAAGTCTGCCTTGTCGTCGATTCCCTTTTTCTTGATTTTCTCCAGGAGGGTGGTTCTTTTCAGGTTCAGCAGTTCCGCGGCTTCCTTTTTATTGCCCCCCGTCCGGTTCAAGGCCTGCAGGATCAGCCGATCCTCGAATTCGCTGACCAGGGTGTTGAAATCGACCGCTCCCCCCATCAGCTCATCGAACGGCCGGGGGGCGGGAGGAAATGGATTTTCTGCCGGCTGGAAGCCGCTGCTTCCCCGGGCTTTTTTCCCCGCGGATATATATTTGCCGGGGAGTTGATCCAGGGTGATGGTTTCCCCCCCGTAAAGAACCACCATCTGTTGAACAAGGTTTTTCAGCTCGCGTACATTCCCCGGCCAATGGTAGTCCATCAAGCTTTGGATCACCAGGTCGTCGAAACGGGTTGGCCCCCCGGTATTGCGGTTGCGGCTGAAACAGAGAATAAACTGATCCACCAGTTCAGGGATGTCCTGAAGGCGCTCCCGCAACGGCGGAATGACCAGGGGAACCACATTGAGCCGGTAGTACAGATCCTCGCGGAATTTTCCCTCATGGACCAGCTTTTCCAGGTTGCGATGGGTGGCGGCCACGACGCGCACATCGACGGGTGTCGATTTAATCGCCCCGACCGGTTCGAATTCCCGTTCCTGCAACACGCGCAGCAGTTTGGCCTGCAGATTCGGCTTCATGTCACCGATCTCATCCAGAAACAACGTGCCTCCGTCGGCATACTGGATGCGGCCGATTTTGGCCTGCACCGCCCCGGTGAAGGCACCCTTGACATAGCCGAAGAGTTCGCTTTCCAGAAGTTCATCGGGGATGGCGGCGCAGTTGACGGGAACCAGGTTTTTCCCCCGGCGCGGGCTCAGGCCGTGGACGGCGCGGGCGAAAAGTTCCTTGCCCGTGCCGCTTTCCCCGTAGAGCAGAACCGTTGATTCGGCGTCTGCCGCCACTTTTTCGACAATCCGGTAAAGATTTTCCATCGCCGGCGCTTTGCCGATGATGCCGAAGAAACCATCCTTTTTGCGCGTTTGCACACCGCGCATCTCGCCGTGGATCTTCAGGTCATAAAATCGCAAAGCGCGGGAAGCGCCGATCACCGCTTCGGAAAAATCATAAGGGGTGTGAATGTAGAAAAACGCTCCGAGTTTGAGGGCTTCAACCTCCAAATCCCCGTGGTTACGGGGGATGACCGCCATGGATAAGGCCTCGGCGTTGATCTTGGGAATCTTTTTGATCAGTTCCATGCCATCTTTTGCGGGCAAAAACATCTCGGTCAACAACAGGGAAATCTGCTCCCTTTCGAGGATCTCCAAGGCTTTTTCGGGGTTGTCCGCTTCAAGAACGACACAATCGATTTCTTTGCGGAGCGCAACAGCGACCCGTTCCCTTTCATGTTGATTTCCGTCTACCAGCAAGATTGTGCGCAACGACATTTTTTCCCTCAATTTCAAGGACAAAGCCGGCGATTTTAACCAGAACAGGCGTTAACGATAAATCCTCTGGACTCTACACCATTTTTCCCGCTCCATCAACTAAGGGCAAAGATGGGCTGACATTTTTTGATTCCTTTGCTGGAAGCCAAATTGCGAACCGATAGAATTCATTTTAGCTAACCCCGTTCATTTGTCATCATCTGGTGCCGTTCCTCTTCTGTTGGGATTCCTTCTTGCCTTGTTTTTTCGATTCGTTATACTAGCGCGGATTCACAACGATGAATTTCCCTGTGATCTGCGGTTGCTTTTTCCCGCGGGGTGGGAAGGGACGCGTGGCTTCATTCACAGATAAAAGCCTGGCTTATGGATCCAGGATCTGCCCGGCGGCGCGCCAAACCGTTTCCTGAAAAATTGTCAGCGAGGACCGTTGCATGAGCTCTCTCCCTCTGAAAAGCCTTCGCAATATCGGCATCATCTCCCACATCGACGCCGGCAAAACCACGGTTTCCGAGCGGATTCTTTTTTTCAGCGGCAAGATTCACCGGATTGGTGAGGTCCATGAGGGGGCCGCCACCATGGACTGGATGGTTCAGGA
>Ga0123329_1001236_pt1 | contig 24446 bp, 18 predicted proteins | sample BioC12SIPDNA_FD_89703 | JGI IMG/M metagenome (GOLD analysis project Ga0123329, IMG submission 89703) | Anaerobic biogas reactor microbial communites from Washington, USA - Biogas_R1_B C12 SIP DNA | ecosystem: Engineered > Bioreactor > Anaerobic > Unclassified | place: Washington, USA | collected...
GGTACTATAACATATTTGCCCCGGTCCGGTCAATGGGCAAAAACGGCCCCGCCGCGATCACGGCCCCGTCACGCCCGGCCCGCCGGGGCACAAGGCGGCGGGCCTCCATGGCGCAGCCAACCGCCGGCGGGTGCCGGGGCGGCCCCTCAGTGGGAGAATCCCGCATTTCGGCGAATCCCGCACTTGACAGCGCGGGTTCCTGCACCTATAAACACCGTGGGTATTTATGCTTATTCCGAGGTGGGGAAAATGGCCCTGAGAGTCAAGTGTTCCGCGCCGGGATGCGGTGCCGTCTTCGAAGTGTCGGACGACCAGGCCGGAGAGACGGTCCTGTGCCCCGAATGCGGGGCGGGTATGGAGGTCCCGAGCGGTGAGGAGGACCACTTCGGCGACATCAAGGCGGCCGCCGGCCAGGAGGGAAAGGTGCTGCACCCGGCCCGCCAGCAATGCCCCAGTTGCGGCGCCACCCTCGGCGTCCGGGTCGCCATCTGCCCCCAGTGCGGTGCCGACATCCGCACGGGTGCGGTCACCCAGGTGACCCGACGGAAGGTCCGCGACTGGACGCCCTTCCTGATCGGCGGCGGCATCGCCGTCAGCCTGGTCGTGCTCGTCGTCCTGATCGTCGTGGCGGCCGGCCTGCTGAAGGAGCGCAAGCAGCAGACCGAACTGGCCACCCGCGAGCAGCAGCCCGAGACCGCCCAGCCCGTCGATGGCGAGCCGGTGGAGGTCCTCCCGCACGTCGAACTGGCCGAGGCGGACTTCGGCACGCTGGGCCGGCAGGAACAGCAGATCGCCGAGAGCGTCCGCACCTACCGGACGAGGCTCCGTGAAGCGCTCGGGCAGATCCACGAATCGGACGCGACGAAGGCCGCCACGCTCTGGGCCGACCTGGCCGCGTTCTGCCGGGAGAACAACCTCCCGGCCGAGGCGGACCTGTGCTGGATCCGGGCCGCCCGCCTGGCCCCGCGCAGCGCATCGGTGAACGACAGGCTCGGACGGACCGAGACCTTCCGGGGCCACGCGGTCACGCCGGAGCAGAAGCAGTTCCTCGAAGGACTGCGCCCCACCATCCGCCTGCAGAACCAGTCCGCCACCCTCTCTGACCACACGGTGAAGGTCGGCGACGCCGCCGCGCAGGCCTTCGGGTGGAGCGATCAGCCGGTGGTCCGGGTCGACGCCGGCTCCGTTCGCATCGCCGTCGCCCCGGCCGGCAACTCCACCGAGGGGACGCACGCGATCACGCTGCCCGTGCAGGACGGCCTCGGCTACACGGTCACGTTCCGCGATCCCGCCGCCGCCCCGGGCCTCTCGTTCACCGAGCTGGAGAACCTGTTCACCGCAGTGATGGGCACGGGAGACGCCGAAGGGACGTCCGTCGAGCGCAACTGGCAGAACGAGGTCACGCTGGCCCGGTCCGGCCGGCTGGTCTTGACGGGCACCGCAGACGTCCCGCTCTCGATGGCGCTCGTCGCGCCCGGAGTCCTGGCCGTCTCGGGCCTGCTCACGCAGGAGGCCGGCGCGAGCGGGGACGGGGCCGTCTTCTGGGGCAGCCAGGAGGACCCGATCCTGTTCCGGATCAACACCGAGGCCAAGAGCGCCGCGTTCACCGAAGGCACCTTCTGCGTGGTGCGCAGGGACCTCGCCGACGGCCTGATGGGCGTGCTGGCAACCGCCCACGGAGACGCCGCCGACGCATGGGCTTACCGGCAACTGGCCGCCCGCGCGCGGAGGCAGGCCCGGGCTGACGTCGAGAAGGAGGCCCGCGGCGACTTCGCAGCCCCCTGGCGGGCTCTGGAGGCCAACTGGGAGGAGATGACCCTCCTGAAGGCCGAGGTGGACCGGCAGATGCAGTGCATCGACCACGCGGCCCGCAGGCCCGCAGGGATCGACAACGCCCGCGCGCTGGGCCTGTCCGACCGCGCGGCGAACCTGTACCTGAACTGGGAACGGTTCCGTCCCGCGCTGACGTCACTGACGGGAGACTGCGCCGATCTCCTGATCGAGGTCGCGGGACCGCAACAGCAGGTGACGGAACCGATCGAGGATCAGGGGCCGGCCGCCGGAACCCGGGGCCCGCGCGGGCCCCGGCGGAGGACAGGCCACGCGGGCGTCACCGCATACGTGCCGACCGCACGGGAGATGATCTACTCATCAGCCCCCGGCGTGCACGGCGGCGTGCCGATCACCATCCCCACGCCGACGTCGCCGCTGGCCCCGAACAGCCCCAGGCTGGACGAAGAGGCGCGCCGCTACGGGCTGATGAAGATGCTGGCCGTCCTCCCGGACGACCAGGCGCTCCGGCACGCGCGCAACTACTGGAACGGCCTGGACTACGACGGCAAGGTCACGGCCCTGGTCTCCCTGGAGCAGGTGGCCTCGCCGCAGGTGGTCGCCTTCCTGGCCGAACTCACCCAGGAGCTGAGCGACGTGGACGTCGTCGTCGCCGCCCTGCTGTCGCTGGGCAGCATCGGGACGCCCGAAGCCCTCCAGCACACCGAGACCCCGACCGTGCACCAGGAGATCCGCTGGGCCGCCGTGGTGGCACACGTCATCGCGGGCCGGCCGAAGGCCCTGGACGACCTGCCGCACACGCTGAGCAGCGCCGGCGAGGATGCCCGCAAGATGATCCTGAGCTTCCTGGCAGACACGGACGCCCCCGCCACTCTGCCGGCCCTGTCGGCCGCCATCGACGCCTGCACCGACGCCGAGAGCCGGGCCCGGATCGCCGCCGCACTGGTGCGGATCGGCGGACACGCCGCGATGGCCGAACTGGCGCGCCTCATGGAGTCCGCCCAGGACCTCTACCCCGCCCTGCTGCCGTCCGTCGCGCCGGAGGATGCGCTCCTCCTGGTGCGGCCCATCGGCACTGCGGTCGCCCGGGGAGAGGGCACGCCCGAGACGGTGAGCTTCCTGCTCGAGCACGGCGGCCCGGCCGGACGGGCGTTCCTGCGAGCGGCGGCCGTCAACCACGGCAGCCCGGCCGCCCTGTCCGCCCTGATCGAACTGGGCGACACCGAGTCCATCCGAACCCTCCTCGACACCTATCATCACACAACGATCGACACCCTCAAGCAGGTGCGGGGCCACTGGCTGGTCACGGACCAGAAGCCGGACGGATGGCAGTGGAACTCCGGGATCGACTCCCCGGCGGCCGGGGGGTACCTGCGCACCGTGCTGGAAGAAAGCAAGGACCCGAAGGTCCGCCTCGGTGCGGCCTGGATGATGATGCAGGTCGGCGAGCCGCCGGATGCCCGGCAACTGCTGACCCTCGTCGAGATGCCCGAGCCGGAGACCGGAGTGCGCCGGCCCAGAGGAACGCAGGCCGACGCCCCCGAACGCAGCGCCCGGGGCACCCGGGGCGGGTCCGGGCGCGGGATGTCCGCAGCGGGCACGCAGACACGTCGGCCGGCCGGCGAATACGCCCCGGAGGGGTTCACCGAGCCGGCGGGCAGGCCGCGCATTCCGTCCGACCTGCAGATGGACGACAAGCCGGCCCTGTACGCACTGGGCCTGCTGACCCGGGTCGGTGACGCGTCGATCGCGCAGGAACTCCGCACCCTCATCGACTCCTGTCCGGACGAAGAAGTCGTCCGGGCCATGTTCCTGACCATCGCCGCCATCGGCGGCCCGCAGGACATCGAGTTCCTCCGGGAACAGGCCCTCGTGCGGGCCGACACCTACGCCAACACCGCCGACGTGGCCGCGGAACTGCACGGCCGGCTCGTGGCTCTGGCCGCACTCGGCAGGGCCCGCGACGCCGACTTCCTGCCGCGCCTCGACCAGATGCTGGACGAAGCGCCGCCGGCCGACGACGCCATCACCGACGTGGCCGACTACGACACGCTCAATGCCTGGTGGCAGACGCGCCTCCGCCAGGAGGTCTGCGACACAATCGTCGGCGTGTGCACCGAGAAGCAGTTGTTCGAGCTGACCGGCAACGGCGACCTGCAGCGTCGCCTGACGGACCGTCTCCAGAGGCTGATCGAGAATCCGGGCGGAGGCGGATCCAGCCTGGCCGACGCACGCGACCGCCTCAAGGCCAGCGCGCTGAGGGCCTACGCCCGGTGCGCCAGCGCGTATGATGGGAACACCCTTCTGCTGCTCAAGCACGTGGCCCTGGCCCTGTCGGCGCCCGGCTCACCCGCGAGCCGTGCGCCCGCCTCGCGCCTGGCCTCGGGAACGCGGACCCAGGCACGGGACGACATGACCGACGACTCGCTGGACTATGCACTGCGCGACGCGGTCGTCCGCGTCGCCCTGCACGGCGGCGGCCCGAACGTGCTGCAGGAAGTCCGCGGCATTCTCCCCGCCGCAGGCCAGACGAGCGAGGCATGGGGCCGTCTGCTCTGCGACCTGGCGGCGGCCCCGTCGCCGCAGTTCTTCGAACTGGTCAACATGGTCTCCGGCTCCCTGACGGACGAGAGCCGCCAGCGGGTCTTCGAGACCGCGCGAAGCCGGGTGGACAAGTCGGACCGGGGCTACGCCCTCTTCGTGGCCGGGATGATCCGGCGCCCGACCCAGGACCGGACGGTCGAGGACGAAGCCGCCGTGGACATGGTGGTGTCCGCCGAGGAAGCCCAGGAGCTGATGGAAATGCCCCCCGAGGCCATCGAGATGATGCGGGAGCAGGAGAGGATCGAGGACGAGGTGCGGATGGGCGCCCTCGGAGTGAGGGATCGCGTGCCGGCCGGGCGCCGCCGCACCCAGGAGAAGCGCGAGCAGAAGGCGTACAGCCGGCTCGGCTCGCGACGCCAGGGGCTCTGGGCGTACTCCCTGGAGGACACCGCCGAGGACATCCGGATCCTGCGGCGCAAGTGGGCCCTGGTGGAGCACATCTTCGAATGCGGCCCCACGGCCGTGGCCGTGGCCATCCAGGATGAGCAGCTCTTCAACCACCGCGACTTCGGGCCCGAGATCGCCGTCCGCTACGCGCGCATGTCCAATGCCGCTCGGAGCTTCGTCCTGCAGAACATGCGGGACCTCCTGATCGGCGAGACCGAAGTGGTGCCCGCCGGCCCCCGGAGCCGCACAGCACAACTGGTGCGAAGAGAGGCCGCCCTGACCGCCCGACGGAGTGCCACCCTTGTCCTGCGGAGGCTGGGCGACGACCAGGCCGCCGCGGTCCTGTATGACGCGCTGGTGGGCCCTCCCACGGAACGGATCGAGATCCCCCTGCTGCCCGGGGACGACCCGGTCGCGCCCCCCGACATCGAGCCCGGGCGCCCGGGCGCACGGCGCGGCGGCGAGGTCGACGAAGGAATCGTCTACGTAGCCCGGGCGCTGGGCAGCATGGGGCACGTCGATCTGCTCCGAGCCGCACTGAACGCACCCGGCCGGTCGCTGTTCGACCGCAACTCGACGGGCGTCCAGACGGCCGCCCTGGAGGGCATGGTCTTCCTGCCGGACCGGATGCAGGCGCTGGCCGTCCTGACCGAGCTGTTCGGCCTGGCCGGCACGCCCGAACTGCGCAACGCGGTCTCCACCGCCATCCTGAAGACCCTGCAAAGGACGCTGCCGGCCTGAACGCGAGCCGGCGGGCGGGACGCCTCCCCGGCCCCGCCCGCCGCGGCCGCGCGGCCCGAACGGCCGTGGGGCCTTGTTCTCATACTCCGAGGCCCGGCCGTGACTGAGCAGAGCCTGCGCAGACTCGTTCGCCTGCACTATGACCGGCTCTTCCGGGCCGCCCGGTTCATGTGTGGCAATGTGTCCGTCGCCGAAGACCTGGTGCAGGACACCTTCCTGGCCGCCGCCAAGTCCCTGAAGACCTTCGAGGGACGCTCTTCGCCGTACACCTGGCTCTACGGCATCCTGCTGAACAAGTTCCGCCAGTGGCTCCGTCGCAAGGACTCCGCCGCGGCCCCCCTGCACATGGGGCACCCGGACGGGGAAGGCGCCGCACCGGAGGACTTCCTGCCCTCGTCCCTGCCCGGCCCCGAGGAACTGGCCGAGCGAAGCGAAGCCGCCCGCATGGTCCGCGCCGTGCTGGACGAGCTGTCCGAGGACCACCGAAGCGTCGTCACCCTCCGCTTCATCGAGGGCCTGTCCTATGAGGAGATCGCCGAAGCCATCGACTGCCCGATCGGCACCGTCAAGTCCCGCATCCACTACGCCCTGCGGAAGATCGGCGAGCGATTGACCGAGGAAGGGCTGTCCGCACCCGAGGACTGAGAAGCGCATTTGAACCCTGCGGCCTCTGGCGACACTAACACTGCGAAAGGAGTTGCCGTGGACTGCGCCGAGTGCAAATCCTGGATGATCGAGGCCGCCGAAGGCGATCTCGCCGAGGAACGCGCGGCTTCGTTCCGCAGCCATCTGGCCTCCTGCGAATCCTGTCGCACCGCTTTCGACCTGGTGGAACGGGGCGCCGGCATCCTGCGCGAGACAATCCCCTTGCTGGCGCCCCGTGAGACCTACCTGACGCGCGCCCGAATGGACCAGATACTGGCGGCCCGTTCCGGCGAGACGAAGATCTTCCGGCTGTTCTCATACCGGCAGTTCGTCTCCGCCGCCGCAGCCGCCGCCATCCTGATCTCCGCCGCCTTCATCGCCGGAGGCCTGGCGAGCATGCGGAGCGCCCCGCCCGACGAGACGCCCATCGCACGCGTGGCTCCGGCCGAATACCTCCCGATCGTGCTGGCCGCCACAGGTCGCGAAGACCCCGGCCACGCGCTCGGCCACATGGCCGTGGTCAAAGGGGCCCGCACCTCCTGGGCCTGGAGGCCCCAGGGCGAACGCCCGGTGAGCATGGACTCCCCCGGCGTCGTCGTGCCCGTCCAGCACGCCTTCTACGATCCGGCCGAGTCTCCTTACTGGTGGTAGCCATGCGCCGAAGGCTTCCCCGGGCGCTTGCCGCGTGCGCGGCCCTGCTGGCCGCCATGGCGGCCCGAGGGGCCGCACAGGACCCGCGGGCCGCTCTCGAACGGGCCGCGCCCGTGGTCGCCTGTGTCCGTTCCACCCTCTCGCTGCCCGAGGAATCCCCCCCGGCCGGCGAGGCGCACTTCTCCAACGCCGGCTTCTTCGTCGGCACCCAGGGCGAGATGCTCACCAGCCTGCTCGGGCTGGCCGGATGCCGCGAAATCCGCGTGTTCTGCCCGGACGGACGCCAGTCCGAGGCGACCGTCGCCGCCCTCGACCAGGCCAGCGGGCTCGCCCTGCTGCGGACGGAACTGCGCGACACGGCCCCCTTCGCACCCGCCCCCGCCCTGCCGAGCCCCGGCGCCTGGGCACTGGTGGCCTCTGTGCGGCAACGGGCCGACGGCCTCTCGACCGTCCTCTCCCCCGGCCTCGTCACCCGGCACAACGCCGACGTCCGCATCCACGGCGTCGCCTGGGACGGCATGCTCGGCCTGGCCGGCCACGTCTGGTCCGGATGCGCCGGGGCCCCCGTCCTCGACATGGAGGGCCGCCTGGCGGGCGTCGTGCTGGCGGTGACCTACGAGGCAGCCCGGGAGCCGGAAGTCCTGGTGCTGCCGGAGGGCGACCTGGCCCCGATCCTCGCCCGCCTCAAGCAGGGCGAGACGCGCCGCCTCGGATGGCTCGGCATCACGCTCACCGGCGAACCGGGCGCCCGCGAAGGTGCCCGCATCCGCTCCGTACTGAAGGACTCGCCCGCCCAGAGGGCCCGCCTGCACGCCGACGACATCATCCTGCAGATCGGCCCGCACGTCGTCGACGACCCCGCCGTCGTCGCCCGGCACGTCGTGGAGGCCGGCCCGGGCCGGACGGTCGAACTGAAGGTCCTCCGGGGAGACGCCATCCTGACCATCCCGGTCGCGCTGGAGGCCCGCCCCCTGCTGGTCTCCGGCGGCATGCGCCAGCCTCCGCCCGATCGCATCCGCCCCTGGCCGACCCTGGACGGCATGCCGCTCGCCCCGGAGTTCGCCGACCTCGTCCGCGAGAACCAGCGCCTGCAGGAACGCCTCCGCGAACTCGAACGCCAGGTGCAGGCGCCGGCGCTCCAACGCCGCTGACCGCCGCACGGTTCCGGCGCCTTTCTGGTGCCCTCGGGCATTGCCTGCAGGCCCGGCGCCCTGTATCATGGTTGAATAACTGCGCGGGAGGAGCGTATCGTGTTATGTCCGGCTTGCGAAGACGTCGAGATGTTCACGCTCGAATTCGAGCAGGTCGAGATCGACTACTGCCCGGGCTGCCGCGGCGTGTGGCTGGATTCCGGCGAGCTGGCGCTGGTCGGCCGGCGGGCCGGCGCGCTGCGGATGGGCATCCTCGATGAGATCGAGACGCGGTCCGGACGGCAGACGAAGGCCGAGCCGTCCCGCCGGTGTCCGGTCTGCGGCAAGCGCCTCATCGAGGTCCGCGCGCAGGGCGAGCCGGGCATCGTGGTCGACCGATGCCCCCGCGGGCACGGCCTGTGGTTTGACCGTGGTGAACTGGAAGCCGTCGTGGCGCGCGCAGAGGCGGAGGAGGGCAACGTCCTGGCCCGGTTCTTCGCCGACCTGAGCGGCCCGCAACGCGCCTCGTGAGAGGGAAGGAGAGCTTACGATGACCGGAGGGGTGATCGCTTTGATTGTAGTCGGCGGCCTGCTCGTTCTCGTTGTGCTCTGGGCCATCGGCACCTACAACGGGTTGATCCGGCTGCGCAACCAGGTCGAGAATGCCTGGGCGCAGATCGACGTGCAACTGAAGCGCCGCCACGACCTGATCCCGAACCTGATCGAGACCGCCAAGGGCTACATGACCCACGAGCGCGGCACGCTCGAGGCGGTGGTCAAGGCGCGGAACCTGGCCGCCCAGGCCGCCGGGCCGGGCGAGGCGTCCCAGGCCGAACAGGGCCTCAACGGCGCCCTGAGCCAGTTCTTCGTCGTCGTCGAGCGCTACCCCGACCTGAAGGCCAACCAGAACTTCCTGGCCCTGCAGGAGGAGCTGGCCTCGACCGAAAACAAGATCGGGTTCGCCCGGCAGTTCTACAACGACCAGACGATGCAGTACAACATCCGGATCCAGAGCTTCCCGGCGAACATCCTGGCCGGGATGTTCAACTTCGCCCGCAAGGACCTGTTCGAGCTGGAATCCGAGGCCGAGAGGGCCGTGCCGAAGGTCCAGTTCTGACGATCGATCCTCGGCCCGGGGCCGCCTCTCCCGGCGGCCCCCGCCCTGCCTGCAACACGTGCCGGGCCTATGTGGGAAGCCATACGCGCCAACAAGCAGCGGTCCGTCCTCCTGATCGCCTCGATGGGCCTCATGCTGGCCGGAGCCGGCTATGCCCTGGGGCTCATCTGGGCGCCCGAGGCGGCTTCCCTGGGCATCGTCGCGGCCGTCGTCATCTGGATGGTCCTCTGGATGATCGCCGTGAGCGCCGGCAAGGACGTCATGCTCGGCAGCATGAAGGCCCGCCGGATCGAACACGACGACTACCCGATCCTCTTCAACATCGTTGAAGAGATGAGCGTCGCCGCCGGCCTGCCCGGAGTGCCGGACGTCTACATCGTGGACATGGACGCCCCCAACGCCTTCGCCGTGGGGACGGAGAAGAAGGCGACCGTTGCGGTCACGGCCGGGCTGCTCAGAACGCTGAACCGCGATGAACTCCAGGGCGTCATCGCGCACGAGATCGGCCATGTCAAGAACCACGACACGCGGTTCATGGTCCTGGCCGGCGTCATGATGGGGGCGATCCTCCTCCTGTCCGACGTTGCCCTGCGCAGCATGTTCTACGGCGGGGACCGACGGCGCTCGCGCGGCCGCGGCGGCGGACAGGGCCAGGCCGTCGTCATGATCATCGCGCTGGTGTTCATCATCCTGTCGCCCATCCTGGCGCGGCTGCTCTACTTCGCATGCTCCCGCCGGCGCGAGTACCTGGCCGATGCCAGCGCCGCGCGCTTCACCCGGTATCCCGAGGGGCTCGCCCGGGCGCTGGAGAAGATCGCCGGTTCGGCCCGTGCCACCGCACCGGTCAACCGGGCCGTCGCCCCCATGCTCACGGTCAACCCCCTGCGGGGCGCCGCCGCGCGCAGCCTGTTCAGCACCCATCCGCCGACGGAGAGCCGCGTGCGGATCCTGCGCGCCATGGGGTCCGGGGCCGCCTACGCGGACTACGAGGCGGCGTACGAGAAGGTCAACGGTGGCCGCATCCTCGGCGAGCGCACCGTCGCAGAGTCCCACCAGCTCGCCGCGCGCGGGCCCTCGACCGAGCACGAACCGGATGAAGTGGACCGCGCCCGCGAGACGGGCGACCTGCTCCACCGGGCGGCCGGCATGCTCTTCCTCACCTGCGCCTGCGGCCTGAAGATCAAGCTGCCGCCGGGCTTCAAGAGCCGGGAGGTCGACTGCCCACGGTGCGGCCGGAGCCTCCCCGTGCCCGTGGCGGCCGCCGCGCTGGCCGGAGCCGCCGGGCTCCGCGACGAACTGGGACGCGAACTGGCCGGGGAGCCGCAACCCTCCGAGGCCCCCGAGGCCGCCGTCACCTACCGGCCCGGCCGGTGGCAGTCGTTCCGCTGCCCGTGCGACCGCACGATCAACCTCAGCCCCAGCTTCCAGGGCTCGCACGTCGACTGCCCGTCCTGCGGAAGGTCCATCCGCGTAGACCGCGCGTGAGGATTCCCGGACGGATCACCGCAGGTTACCTCCCGTCCGGCCGTTTAACCCCTCAGAACCCGATACACGCTCGAGGTATGAACATGAACAAGACCACAACGGAAATGACCGCCGCACTGCACCTGGCCGCCGCCCAGGGCCATTCGGACTTCGTCGAGGCGCTCCTCGCCAAGGGCGCACAGGTCAACGCCTGTGCCGACGGGGGCATCGCCGCCATCCACCTGGCCGCCGAGAGCGGCAACGCTCGGGTGGTCGAGCGGCTGCTGTCCCGCGGAGCCGATCCCAGCGCACGCACCGCCAGCGGATGGACCCCGCTGCACGGCGCGTGCGCGGCCGGCCACGAGAAGATCGTCCGGCTGCTCCTGCAACACGGCGCCGACCCCGGCGCGCGCGACACCGCCGGTTCCAGCCCCGCCCACGTCGCACGCTTGCTGCACCGCGACCCGCTCGCCCGCCTGGTACAGAAGTATGCCGAATGCCCCCTCGCTGCCGCCGTCTGAGCAGCCACCCGGCCCGGCTCAGCGCGTGGCGCGCATCCGGTCCAGCATGTCGTCGGCGTTCACCTCCCGCGTCACAACGTCCGCGTGTCCCTCCGTGTCGATGAGGACGATCGTGGGGACGCCCCGCAGGTTGTACGCCTCCCGCATGCGCCGAGTCTGCTCCTCACTGAGGGCGTCCACGTCGATCTTCGCGCAGACGAAGCGGCGCGACTCGGCCACGACGCGCGGATCGACGAACGTCGTCCGGAACATGCGCAGGCAGGGCGCGCAGGTCTCGGACCAGAAGTCCAGCAGGACCGGCCGGCCCTCCGCTGCGGCCAGGGCCAGGGCCTCCTCCTCGGACTCCAGCCAGTCCACCCCCCGCTCCTGACCCGCCGGCGCCGCGCCCGGAAGCGCGCGCGTCCACACCGGCTGCACGAACGCCATGACGGCGCCCGCCAGAAGAAGCAGGCCGACCGCCTTCCGCAGACGCAGGCGCCGGCCGGCATCGGGGGCCAGGGAGTCGAACGCGCCGACGAACACGCTGCCGACGAGCAGGCCCCCCCCGAGCAGCATCTGCGCCCACAGAGCGGGCAGCAGCCGGCTCTTCATCACGAACCACACCGCGCACGCCAGCAGCAGGCCGCCGAGCGCGTGCTTCACCGTCACCATCCACTGCCCGGACTTCGGCAGCGACTGCGCCAGCCCCGCGAACGTGCCCACCAGCACCAGCGGCGTGCCCATCCCCCAGGCCATCGCGAAGAAGACCGTCCAACCCAGCAGCAGGCTGCCGCTGGTCGCCACGTAGCCCAGCGCCGCAACGATGACCGGCGCGATGCACGCCGTTGCGGCCGCCCCGGAGAGCATGCCGATGGCCAGCACGCCGGCCAGCCCGGCCTTGCCGCGCAACGCCAGTTGCAGACGCTGCAGGCGCTGCGAACTCAGGTCGATCGTGTAGACGTCGAACATGCCCCCCGCCAGCAGCACGAACGCCACGGCCAGCGCGATGCTGACCGCCGGGCCGTTCGCCACCTGCCCGAACAGGCCGCCGCCCGCCGCGGCCACCACCCCCACTGCCGAGTAGGTTATGCTGATGCCCAGCACGTAGAGGAGCGACCGCAGGAGTGCGCCCACGCGGCCTCCGGCCGACGTGGCGCCCACCACCCCGATGGTGACCGGGATCAGGGGATAGACGCACGGCGTCAGCGTGAGCCCCAGGCCGAGCAGATAGGCCAGCAGGACCACGACCAGCGGGCTGTGCCCCGCAAAGGGATCCTCGCCCGCAGCCGCAGCAACCAGCTCGGCCGCCTCCGGCGGCGAACCGGGGGGCTCCGGACCCGCCGCAGGCGCCGCGGCCGGATCCACGACGAGCGTGACCTGCAGGGCGGCCTGGTCGAAGCGGCACAGGTCGGGCCCGCACAGCGTGTAGCGGAGCGTCAGCCTCACGGGGTACTCGCCGGGTGCCGCCCCATCCGGCACGCGCAGCCCCACGCCGACCTCGAACGCGCCGTCCAGGTAGGCCACCGTCCGCTCGAGCGTCTCGTCGTACTTCTCCTTCGCCGGCGGCAGGGCCAGGCCCGTCACCGTCAACCCGTCCGGCCCATCGCCCAGAGTCGCGCGGAAGGAGTCGTGCCAGGCGTAGTAGTCCGGCGGGCAGTCGACGCGAACGGGCACCGACGTCCACGAACCGGGGCGCACGGCCGCCGGCTCCGAGGCCGTCACGGTCGCCGCATCCCGGGGGGCCGCACGCACGGGCCCGCCCGGAAGGCCCTCGACGCCGATTCCGAAGCCGGCCCCGCCGGCGGAGACGGACGCCCCCGACAGCGCAGAGGCGATCAGCACGCAGAGCAGCGTTCGCAGCACGGGCGGCATATCGGTTCCCCCACCTCTCGCACGGAGTCACCCCGGCGGCCCGGGCCCGGCCGCCGCCTCTCCCCATATTAGCAGACCGCTGCCCCGCCGGCCATTCCCCCGGCCGTGCCGGCAGCCGGACCGCCGCGGGGCGTCCCTTGGACGCGCGGCGCCGAACCTGCGACAATACGGCCGCTTCAGCGGGAGCTGCGCGTGAAGGATTCCACGGCCATCGGAGCCGCGACGTTTGCCGATCTGGAGGCGGCGTTCGTCCAATGCCTGGGGGAGACGGCGGGCCGACCGCCGGGGACGGTCTGGGTGCTCGTGCCCACCAACCTGCTGGGCCTGCACCTGAGGCGGCTGGCCGCGCACCGCCTGGGCGGCCTCGCCGGCGTGGAGTTCCTGACGCTGCAGGACGCCGCCCGGCGCCTGGCTCTGCCGGCGCTGGCCCGGCGGGGCGCACGCCCGTTGCCGGCGGGCGCCGCGGAGCTGTTCCTCAAGCGCCAACTGGACGCCGTGCCGGCCGGGTCGTACTTTCACGAGTTGTCCCGGTTTCCCAACGGCGCGTCCGCCGTCGAGAGCGCCATCCGGACCCTGGAGGAGTGTCTCTGGGCCCCCGAGGCGCTTGCACGGGCGGCGGCCGAGGGCAACCACGCCGACGACCCGGGGGCGCCGCGCCGTCTGCAGGAGCTGGCGCGCATCTGGGGTGCGCTTCGCGACTGGAAGGAGGGCGCCGGCCTGTTCGAAGAGGCCGATCTGGTGCCCCTGGCCGGGCGGGCGCCCGGCGCGCCGCCCGCCTGGCCGGGCGTCCTGTGCATCTACGGCTTCTACGACCTGAACCCCGCGCAACGGTTGCTCGTGCGGCGGCTGGCGGAGGTCGCGGAGGTCCGCCGGCTGTTCGTGCTCTGGGTCGAATGCGAGGGTGAGCCGGCGCCGGGGTACGAGTACGCTGCGCCGACGGTCTCATGGCTGTGCGACCTGCTGGGCGTGGAGCGCGTCGACTGCCTGCCGGCGCGCGGGCCGCAGGGCAACCTGCGCCGGCTGACCGAGGGCCTCTTCCAGGCGCACCCCCCGGCCTCCGACGGGCCGGAGCCGCCGGCGCCGGACGGATCGGTGCGCGTGCTCAACTGCCCGGGCGCCGAGGCCGAGGCGGCGGAGGTGGTGCGCGAGGTGCTGCGCGCGGCCGACGCCGAGGGGGGGCCGCCGCCGAGCGTCGGCGTCCTGTTGCGCGGCGGCGAAGACGTCGGCCGTCTGCTGACCGAGGCGTTCGCGTGCGCGGGAGTGCGCCACTACCAGCGCGAAGGCATCGCGCTGGACGAGACGCCGGCCGGCCGCATCGCCGCGGCCCTCCTGGACCTGGCCATGGGCGAGGCGGAGCGTGCGGACGTCGTGGACTTCCTGAGCCTGGTGGACGTCGACTGGCCGGCGGGGCTGTCCCCCAGCGCGGTGGACCGCGTGGCGCGCCAGGCCGGCGTGGTGCGCGGCCGGGTGCACTGGATGGAGCGGCTGCGCACGCGGGCGGCCGACCTGGCAGGCCGGGCGGGCGCCGGCGGCGACGACGCCGGCGGCGACGACGCGGGCGGGGACGCGTCGGGCCGCGAGTCCACGCTGTGCACCACGGCGGCGGGCTTCCTGGAGGCGCTGTTCCAGGCGATCGAGCCCCTGCGGACCGTGCGCACGTGGGCGGAGGCCGCCGGCATCATGGAGGGCCTGACAGGCCGCTATGCGCCGTCGGACGATGCGGGGACCGGGCCCGTGCGCGAGGTGATCCGGGGCATGGCCGGCCTGGACGTGGCCGGCGTGCCCGCCGACCCGGGGCGGGTCCGCGCCATGCTCCAGAGGCGGCTGGGCCGGCAGCGGCTGCGGCACGGACGCTTCCAGCACACCCCCGTTGCGGTGGCCCCCATCATGGACGCACGCGGCGTGTCATTCGACCTGGTGGTCATCCCGGCGCTCGACGAGGGCAACTTCCCCCGTTCCCCGTCGCCCCAGCCCCTGCTGACCGAATCGGACCGGGAGGCGCTCAACGAGGTGGCGGGCCGTTGCGGCTGCGGCGCACTGCCCCGGCAGCGGCGCCGTCCGGACGAGGAGCGCTGCCTCTTCCGCATCGCGGCGGCGTCCGCCCGGCGCGCGCTGGTGCTGGCGCACTCGCGGCTGGATCAGGGGGCGGGGCGCATGCGGATGCCGTCGCGGTTCCTGCTCGAGGCGTGCTCGGCCGTCGTCGGGGCGGCCGTGCCTGCATCCGAGGTGCAGGAGGGGCGCCCCTCGGGGCTCGTGCACAGGGTGTCGCGGGAGCGGCGGTTGCACGGGGGAGCCGAGCCGGCCTACGCCGTGGACGAAGTGGAGTATGACGCCGCCGTCTTCGAAGCTCCGGACGGGGCCGGGCTGCGCACCGGCTACCTGGCGGCCGTGAACAGGCACTTTGCGCGGGCCGTGGCCCTGGAACACGGGCGCTGGGGGCGGCCGCTGTTCGGGCCCTGCGACGGTCGCCTGGAGGCGCCGGACGTGCGGGCGTGCCTGCGCGAGACGCACGGTCGTTTCGCCGGCGCCGTCAGCCCCAGCCGGTTTGAGACGTACGCACGGTGTCCCTTCGAGTACTTCCTCCGCTACGTGCTCGGCGTTGAGGAGGTGGAGGCGCCGCCGGACGAACTGGAGCTGCCCGCCCTGGAGCGCGGCTCGCTTCTGCACGAGGTGCTGCGGGGCCTCTACCAGGAACGGCTGCAGGGCCGTGCCCTGGGACGCCTGAGCGATGACGACGTCGCCGCCGCCGTCGAGCACGCCCTGGAACGGATGGACGACTGCGGCCGCGTGCACGCCGAGAACCACCCGCTGACCTGGGAGGCGGAACGGGCGCGGACGGTGCGGCGGCTTCGCCGGATGCTGCGGCATGAGCGCAGTGCGCACGCGGAGGCGACCCCGGTGCGGTTCGAGTGCGACTTCGGCATGGGCGGCGAGCCGGGCTACACGCTGAGCCTGGGCGGCGGTGGAGACGTCGCCTTCCGCGGGCGCATCGACCGGATCGACGCCCTGCCGGACGGGGCCATCGCCATCGTGGACTACAAGACGGGGAAGGGGGCCGCCCTGAAGGGCCGCGACCTGGCCGGCGGCACGCAACTGCAGTTGCCCATCTACCTTCTGGCGGCCTGCCGGATGATGGATGTGACGGACGGCAGCGCCCGCTATCTCCTGGTGGACGTGCCGAAGGACGTGCCGCAGTTCACGCGGCGCGAACTGGAGGAGCGGCTGGAGGACTTCCGGCGTGTGGTCGGCGGCATCCTGCAGGGGATCGCGGCGGGCGACTTCTGCCCGCTGCCGGCGCAGTCGGCCGGCAGCCACTGCGAACGGTACTGCTCGTTCCGCGCGGTCTGCGGGGCCGCCCGGGGCTTCCTGGCGCAGATGAAGGCGGCCGACCCGGCAGCTCAGCGTCTGCAGGACCTGCGAGCCGACCACTGACCCATGGAACGCGAACTGGCCGTCTGCGAGGTCTTCCGGAGCATTCAGGGGGAGACCACGCGCGCCGGCCTGCCCTGCACCTTCGTCCGCACGGCGGGCTGCAACCTGCACTGCGCGTGGTGCGACACGGAGTATGCGCGCACCGGCCCCGGCGAGCCGACGCCCCTTGCCCGGGTGCGGGACGCCGTGCTGGCCCTCGGCACGCGGCTGGTGTGCATCACGGGGGGCGAGCCGCTTCTGCAGGCGGAGGCGGTCGGGGCGCTCTCGACGGCGCTTCTGGCGGCCGGCCGGACCGTCCTGCTGGAGACGAACGGTTCGCTGGACATGTCGGCCGTGCCCGCCGGCGTGGTGCGCATCATGGACGTCAAGTGCCCCGGCAGCGGCGAATGCGGCACGACGCGGGCCGACAACGTGGCCGCCCTGCGTGCGGTGGACGAGGCGAAGTTCGTGCTGGCGGACCGGGCGGACTTCGACTGGGCCGTGGACTTCGTGCGCGGGCACGGACTGGAGCACGGCCCGCAGGTCCTGTTCTCGGCCGTGCAGGGGCGGCTGGAGCCGCGCGACCTGGCTGCGTGGATCCTGAAAGCCGGCCTGGAGGTGCGGCTGCAGGTGCAACTCCACAAGCTGCTCTGGCCCGGTCGCGACCGGGGCGTCTGATCCGCGGCGGACGTTGCTGCCGCCCCGGCCGGCCGATATCATCCCCTGGCGGCTCGGAGCCCGATTGAGCGAAGGAGACGACATGGCGGAGCGGAAGACCAGGCTGGGCATCGTCGGATGCGGCAACATCAGCGGCATCTACATGCAGAACGCGCAGCAGCTCTTCGAGGCCATCGAGGTGGTCGCGTGCGCGGACATCATCCCGGAGCGGTCCGCGGCGAGGGCCGAGGAGTTCGGCGTGCCGCGCGTCTGCACGGCCGAGGAACTGGTGGCGGACCCGGACGTGGACATCGTCGTGAACCTGACGACACCCGCGACGCACGTGCCGGTCCAGATGGCCGCCATCGACGCGGGCAAGCACGTCTACACGGAGAAGCCCCAGGCGACGACCCGTGAGGACGGGGCGCGCGTGGTTGCCGCCGCGCGGGAGGCCGGCGTGCGCGTGGGCTGCGCGCCGGACACGTTCCTCGGCGCCGGCATCCAGACGTGCCGCAAGCTGATCGACGAGGGCCGCATCGGCCGCCCCGTCGCCGCCATCGCCTTCATGATGAACCACGGGCACGAGAGCTGGCACCCCGACCCGGACTTCTACTACCAACCCGGCGGCGGTCCCATGTTCGACATGGGCCCCTACTACTTGACCGCCCTCGTCAACCTGATCGGCCCGGTCCGCCGGGTGACGAGTTCGACGCAGATCTCCTTCCCCGAGCGCACGATCGGCAGCGAGCCGCACCGCGGCGAGATCATCAGGGTCAACACGCCGACGCACATCGCCGGCTCGATCGACTTCGAGTGCGGCGCCGTGGGCACGATCATCACGAGCTTCGACGTCTACGCGGCACGCGTGCCGCGCATCCAGGTGTTCGGCTCCGAGGGCACGCTCACGGTGCCCGATCCCAACGGGTTCGGCGGCCCGGTCGGCCTCTGGCGTCCGGACGCGGAGGATTGGCAGGACGTGCCGCTCACGCACACCTACGACGAGAACAGCCGCGGCCTCGGTGTGGCCGACATGGCCGCCGCTATCCGTTCGGGCCGCGCCCACCGGGCCAACGGTGACCTGGCCTTCCACGTGCTGGACGTCATGCAGGCATTCCTGGAGGCCTCCGAGACCGGCCGGCACGTCGAGATCGAGAGCACGTGCGAGCGCCCGGCGCCGCTGCCCACAGGCCTTCGGCCGGGCACGCTGGACGATTGAGGGGCTCCCACTCATGCCCCGCCGTTCTGCGCCGTTAGCGTCCCGGGGCGTCTCGCCCCGCGGGTCGATGGCACCGAACCGGCCGGGACTGGTGTTCGGCCTCTCGGGCGCCGGCGGGGACGGCACGCGCCCCTTGTGGAGCGCCGGCCGCCGTTGTATCCTCCGCGGCTCGCGGCTATGATTCTGCGCTGGGCTCTGTTTGAGAATTCGTCGTCGGCCGGAGCCAGAGGAATTCTCAGACAAAGCCGAATCCGGTGTGCGACTCACGGAAGGAGACGTTATGGCAGGGCGGAAGACGAGGCTGGGAATCGTCGGGTGCGGCAACATCAGCGGCATCTACCTGAAGAACGCGCAGCAGCTCTTCGAGAACCTCGAAGTCGTCGCGTGCGCGGACATCATCCCGGAGCGGTCCGCGGCGAGGGCCGAGGAGTTCGGCGTGCCGCGCGTCTGCACGACCGAGGATCTGATGGCCGATCCGGACGTGGACATCGTCGTGAACCTGACGCCCCCGGCCGTGCACGCCGAGATCGAGCTGGCCGCCGTGGCGGCCGCCAAGCACGTGCACACCGAGAAGCCTCTGGCGACCTCGCGCGAGGACGGCGCGCGCGTGGTGGCCGCCGCCCGGGAGGCCGGCGTGCGCGTGGGCTGCGCGCCGGACACGTTCCTCGGCGCCGGCATCCAGACCTGCCGCAAGGTCATCGAGGACGGGCGCATCGGCCGGCCGGTTGCCGCCGTCGCGTTCATGATGGGCCGCGGGATGGAGAACTGGCACCCGGACCCGAACTTCTTCTACCAGCCGGGCGCCGGCCCCATGTTCGACATGGGCCCCTACTACCTGACCGCCCTGGTCAACCTGGTCGGCCCGATCCGGCGCGTGACGGGCATGGCGCAGATATCCTTCCCCGAGCGCGTGATCGGCAGCGAACCGCACCGCGGCGAGATCATCAAGGTCAACACGCCGACGCACATCGCCGGCTCGATCGACTTCGAGTGCGGCGCCGTGGGCACGATCATCACGAGCTTCGACGTCTACGCGGCACGCGTGCCACGCATCCAGGTGTTCGGCACCGAGGGAACGCTCAGCGTGCCGGACCCGAACACCTTCGGCGGCACGGTCAGCCTCTGGCGCCCGGACGCCGGGGACTGGGAAGAGATCCCGCACACGCACAGCAACGACGAGAACAGCCGCGGCCTCGGCGTGGCCGACCTGGCCAACGCGATCCGGTCGGGGCGCCCGCACCGGGCCAACGGCGACATGGCCTTCCACGTGCTCGACGCCATGCAGGCATTCCTGGAGTCGGCGAAGACGGGCCGCCACGTGGAACTCGGGAGCACGTGCGAACGTCCCGCGCCGCTCCCGACGGGCCTTCGGCCGGGGACGCTCGACGAGTGAGGTGCGGCCCGGCAAAGGCCGCATGAACCGGTAGATGCGGGACGAGCCGATGGAGCAGTCACTGACCGTGCTGGCGCTGGCCCTGTTCGGGGCTGCGGCCGTGGCCTTCACCCGGCAGCGCCGCGTCGTGATGGCGATCTGCGGCGGGCTGTTCGTGCCCGTGGCGACCGCGGCGACGCTGGCCGTCTGGTGGGCGCTGAGCATCCCCGTCGCCGTGGCGCTGCTGGCCGTCTTCCTGGCGCTTCCCGCTGCCATGGCGGTGGTGTTCCTCATCGACCTGGTCTGGGCGCCGTTCGCACTGGAGATGACCTACGCGGCGATGCTCTGCTGGGTGCTCTGGCCGCTGCTGCTCGCGGCCGACTTTGCCGGCCTGCTGATTGCGCCCCTCCCGGCCTGAGCGCGGCCGCGCCCGGTTGCCGGACGGACCTTCGCCCGTGCGGGGAAGGTGCGCAGGCGGGTCGCCGCTGCCGGACTTGAGTCGCCGCGTCGCGATCTGGTATAGTGGCGCCCTTTGAGCGCGTCGACCGAGCCCCCCCGAGGAGTCCCCGCGATGCCCGAACGCAGCCTGCCCGGCGAGTTCACCAAGGGCGTGTTCGAGCAGAACGCCGTCTTCGTTCTGGCCGTCGGCCTCTGCCCCACCCTGGCCGTTACGACGTCGCTTCAGAACGCCGTCGCCATGGGCGTGGCCGTCATCTTCGTGCTCGTCTGCGCCAATGCGATGGTGGCCCTGCTGCGGCACGTCATCCCGCCGGAGGTGCGGATCCCGTGCTTCATCGTCATCATCGGCTCGTTCGTGACGATGGTCGAGATCGTCTTCAAGGGCAAGCTGCCTCCGGAGCTGAACGCCAGCCTGGGCATCTTCATCCCGCTGATCGTCGTCAACTGCATCATCCTCTACCGGGCGGAGTCCTTTGCCTACAAGAACGGGGTGCTGCGCTCGGTGCTGGACGGCCTGGGCATCGGGCTGGGGTACACGCTGGCGCTGTGCCTGGTGGCGGGCATCCGCGAGGTGCTCGGCAGCGGCACGATCTGGGGTTACCCCTGGCTGCCGACCTCGTGGGCCGTGCGCTACGTGCCGGCCAGCATCCTGATCCAGGCGCCGGGCGCATTCCTGGTGCTGGGGCTCCTGCTGGGGTTCTTCAACTGGCTGCGCATGAGGCGTTCCTCCGCATAGGGCAGACGACATGGACATCGGGCAGTTCTTCAGCATCGCGTTCTCGGCCATCTTCGTCAGCAACTTCTTGCTGGCGCGCTTCCTGGGGCTGTGTCCGTTCATCGGCGTGACGCAGAAGACGGAGAGCGCCGTCGGCATGGGGGCGGCCGTCACGTTCGTGATGTTCCTGGCCAGCTTCGTCACGTTCCTGCTCTACAGACTCCTGCTGCTCCCGTCCGGCCTGGCGCTGGCGCTCAAGACACCGATGTTCATCCTCGTCATCGCGGCGCTGGTACAGCTCCTGGAGCTGTTTATGCGCGCGCGGTTGCCGTCGCTCTACCAGGCGCTGGGCATCTACCTGCCGCTGATTACCACGAACTGCGCCGTCATGGGCGTGGCGCTGCTGAACACGTCGGACGCGCCGGAGGAGTTCGCCGCGATGACCGTCGGCGCCGGCCTGCTGGCGGCCTCCTGGCGCGGCATCTGTGCCGGCCTGGGGTTCACGCTCGCCATGCTGCTCATGAGCGGCGTGCGGGAGCGCCTGGCGCGCGTGGACGTGCCGGCGCCCCTGCGCGGCATGCCCATCGCCTTCATCTGCACCGGCATGATGGCCATGGCGTTCCTCGGGTTCGCCGGAATGGTGTGAATGGGGGCCGCCGCGGCCCCGGCTCTTTGGGGACCTGCCGATGCCGTCCCGCGTCTGGCTGCTGCCGGCCGTTCTGCTCGCCTTCGTGCTCCCCGCCCGTGCCCGTGCCGATACCGTGGCGCTCGTCAACGGTCAGGCGCTCTCGCGGCGGGAGTTCGGGCTTGCGCTCGTGCGCTCCCTCGGCCCGAGCGCCATCGAGACCTACCTCGACTGGACGCTGATCGAGCAGGAGGCCGAGCGCCGGGGCATCCGGGTGACCGAGGAGGATCTGGCGGCGCGGCACGAACTCGACGTCCACCTGCGCATGCAGGCCGTGATCGATAACGCCCGCCTGAGCCCGCAGGAGTTCAGCGAGTCGGCCCGGCGACGCGGGTGGGAGCCGGCCGCGCTGCGCGACGAGCTGGCGCGCACGATCTCTCCCAACGCGCTGCGTGCGCGGCATCTGGCCGAAAGGATCCTCGAGCCCGGCCTGGACCTGAGCGAGGCCGCACTTCGCCGGCGGTACGAGTGGACGCGGGGCGCGCGCCGCTGCGCCGCGCACATCGTCGTGTCGACGCAGCGGCAGGCGGAGGAGCTGCTGCGCGTCCTGCAGGAGAGGCCGGAGTTCTGGACCGAAGCCGTCATCCGCTACAGCCTGGACCGGCCCGGCGTCGCGCACAACGGGCGCATCCGGCCCGTGCCCGTCACGTCCCGGCTCGGCCGGGCGCTGGCGGAGGTGCCCGAGGGCGGGCTGACGCTGTTCGAGGAGGCCGGCCAGTGGCACGTGGTGAGGGCGCTCGGCATGGTTTCGGCGGCGGCGGAGCCGTTCGAGGACGTCGCGGACCTCCTGCAGGCCGAGGCCGTCGTCCTGCAGTCCGACGGGGCCTATGAACGTCTCCTGGCCGATCTGCACGCGCGGGCCGTGATCATCCTCAACCTGTCGGCCGATCCGGCGCGGCCCGCCCCTCTGGGGACGGATGCCGCGGCGTTCGTCAACGGGCGAGCGGTCGCCCGCGACGACTTCGCCGAGGTGCTCGTCCAGGAGTACGGGCGCTCGATGCTCGAACCCTACCTGGAGCGGACGCTGATCTTCCAGGAAGCGGAGCGGCGGGGACTGAGCGTGCCGGACGAGGTCTACCGGACGCGGCTGGACCGGATCGCCGAGCAGCTCCAGGCGAACCAGGCCGCACAGGGCGGCGGGGACGGCGACGCGCTGGAGCGCCGGCTGCTGCGCTCGGGCCTGACGCCGGAGGAGTTCCGGGCCGAACTCGTGAACCGCCTGGTGGATCCCGCCGACGTGCGCGCCACACTGCTGGCGGAGATGATGGTCGACGGCGAGGCGGCCGTCTCGGAGGCCGAGATCCTGGCCGCGCACCGGGAACTGCACGGGGAGCGCATCGTGGTGAAGGAGCTGACGGCGGAGAACGCGATCCGGGCCGAGCAGATGTATCGCAAGCTGGCGATGGGCATCGAGCCGGACCTGGTGGCGCGCACCGAGATGGTCGGCCCGGGGCTCTGGATGGAGGGGGCCCCGGAGGTCGTCGTGAGGCCCGAACACCCGTACTGGCCGCACGCGCAGGGGCTGGGGCGGGGCGAGGTGAGCGGTATCTTTAAAGAGGGGGGGCGGTATCGTATAATACAACTCCTTGATCGTACTTCCCCCGCCGAGGCGCCGCCCCTGGAGTCCGTGCGCTCGTCTCTGGAACGGGAACTGCGGCTGCGCAAGGCGCGTGCGCGCAGCCGCGCCCTGCTGATCAAGCTCAAGGCCGAGGCAGAGATCAGAGTCACGCTGGATTGAGGCAGCCATGAAGGCGAAGCTGGCGAAGCGGATTGCGGACCTGCCCGAATACGTGTTCGGCAGGCTGAATGCGACGAAGCTCGCGCGTCGTCGCGAGGGCATCGACATCATCGACCTGGGCATGGGCAACCCGAGCGACCCCACCCCGGAACCTATCGTCGAGAAGCTGATCGAGGTCGCCCGGCAGCCCCGGAACCACCGATACAGCGTCAGTGCGGACGGCATCGCCAACCTGAAACGCTCGGTGGCCGCCTTCTACGACCGCGAGTACGGCGTCGAACTCGACCCGGAGACGGAGGTCATCTGCACCATCGGCAGCAAGGAAGGCATATCGCACCTGAGCCTTGCGCTCGTGGACCACGGCGACACCGTGATCGTGCCGGTGCCCGCCTTCCCGCCGCACCTCTACAGCGTGGCGTTCGCCGGCGGCAGGTTCGTGAACGTCCCCGTGGGCGACACGCCCGAGTTCTTCGACCGGCTGGACGACCTGGTGCCGACCATCGAGCCGAAGCCCAAGATGCTGATCCTGAACTTTCCGCACAACCCCACCGCGCTGACCGTGGAGCCGCCGTACTTCGAGCGCGCCGTGGAGTTCGGCCGCCGGCACGACATCGTCATCATGCACGACTTCGCCTACAGCCACGTCACGTTCGACGGCTATCGCGCGCCCAGCCTGCTCCAGGCGCCCGGGGCGAAGGACGTGGGCGTCGAGTTCTCCACCCTGTCCAAGAGCTTCAACATGGCGGGCTGGCGCGTGGGCTTCTGCGTGGGGAACCGCGACATCGTCCAGGCCCTGGCGCGCGTGAAGGGCTACTACGACTACGGCCTGTTCATGCCCGTGCAGATCGCGGCGATCATCGCGCTGCGCGACTGCGCCGACCACGTGGCGAGGCAGGCGGCCATCTACCAGGAACGGCGCGACGTGCTCTGTCGTGGTCTGGCCCAGTACGGGTGGGACGTGCCGAGCCCCCGCGGCAGCATGTTCGTCTGGGCCCCGCTGCCCGAGCCGCTCCGCGCCATGGGCTCGGTCGAGTTCTGCACGATGCTGCTGAACGAGGCCAACGTGGCCATCGCCCCGGGATCGGCCTTCGGCGCGGCCGGCGACGGGTTCGTGCGCATGGCCATCGTCGAGAAGAAGCAGCGCCTTCAGCAGGCCGTGCGCCAGATCGGCCGCGCCCTCCGCGCCCATTGCCCGACACCCTGAAGACCCCTGCGTCCCCAATGGCTACAGACACCAAAACACGCACGTTCCCCCGGGGCGGGGTGCACCCCGCCGATGGCAAGGCCCGCA